>OHDH01000886.1_pt1 | contig 12469 bp, 9 predicted proteins | sample 1566921 | NCBI WGS metagenome assembly OHDH01 (sample SAMEA3879585, study PRJEB24766) | human gut metagenome | biome: human-associated habitat; feature: feces | place: USA | collected 1985/1987
TCTGGTGCCGAAAGGCGTACAGGTTCGAGTCCTGCCAGGCGCACCATTTCATAATAGAGGCATATCATTAATAGTGGTTACCTATATTTTTTGAGTAAAGGAGCGATAAGAGCCGTCCCCAGTCCAATCAGGGCAATCAGGGAGAAAGACCACCGGAGGGAGGAAGCATGGGCGATATGCCCGATGACCGGAGGGCCCATCAGGAACCCCAGAAAGCCAATGGTGGAGACGGAAGCCAGCGCCATGCTGGGAATCATTTTCCGGGATTTCCCGGCCATGCTGTAGCAGAGCGGGACAATGGAAGAGGTGCCAAAACCCACCAGCAGAAAGCCCAGCGTGGCGGACCACAGCATCGGGAACAGGACGGAGACGAGCAATCCGGAGGCAATAAGGATGCCGCTGGCGCGCAGAACCCGCACAGGCCCGAAGCGCATCACCAGGCGGTCTGCCGTAAAACGCCCCAGGGCCATGGTGCTCATGAATGCCACGTATCCCATCTGCACCAGCCCCGGACCGGGTTTTACCACGCTTTCAAAGTACACGCCGCTCCAGTCAAACATGGTTCCTTCGCTCACCATGCTTCCGAAGGCGATCAGCCCGATGACCAGTACATAAGCATCCATGCTCCGGAACATGCCGCCTCCCTGGGAGGAGGAACGCCGGGCATCCCTCGGCAGAAGAGAGGGGGAAAAAACGGCCAGAATAATCATGCATATCAGGAAAATGGCGATGAAATGCGTTTCCGCAGAAATATGCCAGTCCACCATGGCAGCTCCCAGCAAAGCTCCGAAAAAACCCGCCAGGCTCCATAAACCGTGGAACCGGGCCATGATGCTGCACTGGTACAGCCGTTCCACTCCCACTCCCTGCGTATTGACGGATATATTCGTCAGATTTGCGGCTACCCCAAAGAAAAATAACCCGGCCGCCAGTTCCCAGAAAGACCCCGCCATACCCAGGCATACAAGCACGGCAGGATAAAAGACGGATGCCGCCATCAGTATTTTCCGGCTGCCGCAACGGCCAACCAGGTAACCGGATAGCGCCATGGCGGACATCTGCCCCACCGGGACGGCAAAGAGAACGGACCCCAAGTCGGCATCGTTCAACCCCAATGCACTTTTGATGTCCGGGATGCGGGATGCCCAACTGGCGAACACCAAACCCTGAAGAAAATAAAAGGTACTGACCGACAGACGATAAACACCTTGCGTCGTTTTAGGAAGAGGCATATTCATGATGAATTTCCTGATCGCGCAAACGCTATCCCTATTCCACTCTTCTGGCAAGAGAAATCATCTTTTGTACAATATGATTTTACACGCAAACAGGCATCCGGAAAAAGGACAGGATTTACGGATATTTCTCCCCCGCCATTTTCCAAGGCAATTTTTCTTTCACATAAAAAACGCCGTATTCCTCATGGAACACGGCGTTGGTAAAAGGGAACAAAAACGGTCAACGGGGATCGTGGTGCCAGTTCAGGGCACCCTTGCCCAGCGCATACAGGTAGGCCACCAGCAAAATGCCAATGAAAATGCACATGGCCGTGAACGATTCCGGATTCATCATAATATAGTCCCGGAAATTGACGGCCCAGGGGTAGAGGAATACCACTTCCAAGTCAAAAATGACAAAGAGCATGGCCACCATATAGAATTTTACAGAGAACATGGGGGCACCTTCCCCCATGGGAATCATCCCGCATTCGTAGGGAATGTCCGCCGGTTTACGCACGGAAGAACGCTTGCCCATCAAGATACTGAGCAACAAGATCATGCCGGCCAGCCCCAGGGCGGCCGCCACCTGCACGAGCACTGAAAAAAATTCCTGATTCATGACGTCTGGCACGGGTGTACCACAGACATTGCGGAAAAGCAAAACTAAAAAGGACAACAGCTTTCATGCTGACGGGAGGGACGGTAAAATTCCGTCTCCCGCCCTGTCAAATAGTACAAAGGCAACAGTCCCTTCCATGGGGACGCCCGGCATTTCATATCCTTGGGACTTCCTTTCTGCGGGGCTCTGTCTTCCAGGGCATCTTACGGCAAACGTCTGTTTATCACAAAACTCCGCTATCCGGTTTTAACACGCAGAATCCAGGCAGGATGCAGCCTTCCACTTCAGCATTCGGCAATGAACCGGCAACAACAGCAGCCGGCAATGGCCCAGCCATCAGAAAGCTCTCCCCTCACGGAAAGCGTACAGGAATCCCCTTCATTGCCGGGAATAACGGACTCACGCCCCCATCAAATGGGAAATCCACCTTCCGGCCGCTTCCGTCAGAATAATACACCCCGCCAATATTCCGAAAAAAATTCCCGCCAATTTAAGCAGCAGAAAGCCCATTCCCAGAAAAACACCGCCAATGCAAGCGAACACGGCCATCGCCAGCATATTAAAAAAATCTGACAATAACATCAACATAACCCTGATTTTATTCCATTACCCGGCAATTAGAGACGGGGTTTCTTGCAATTCCCGGCCCTTCCCTGCGGAGAATGGGCGTCCAACATCTTTCCAAGCACCTGCATCACTCCGTTTTCCTCATTGGACGGCGCCTCAAATGCGGCCATGGAACGGATTTCCGGCACGGCATTCGCCATGGCATAACTGAAACGCGCCTGCCGTATCATTGAAGCGTCATTCATCTGATCTCCGAAAACCATCGTTTCCTCCGAAGAAATTCCCAGTTTCCTCTGAATCAATTCCAGAGCGGCCCCCTTATTGGCCCCTTTCCGGCTGATATCCATCCATTTCTCTCCGGAGACAGCCACCTGGAAGCCATGTTCCAAATGCTTCAGCCGGGGATAACTGTTTTCCCCGGCTCCCAGGAAGTCATATACTGCTATTTTCAAAAGTTTGTCTCCCCGCACGTCCAGCAGGTCCCCCACTTCTTGACAGCGTGTGTAATATTTGCGGGCCTCCCGGACGAATTCCGGCTGTTTGTCCTCAATATATGCGGAATCCCGCCCTGCGAGGACGATGCAGGTTCCTTCAATGCACCTGATCCCGGCAATCAAACCGGCTACCGTTTCATGATCCATGTCCAGAAGCAGCCATTCTTTTCTACCCGCCGCCGCATAAGCGCCATTCTCGGCAATAAACAGCATCCGGTCCGCCACGGGGGCAAAGGTCCGGAGCAATCCGTCATACTGGCGGCCGCTTGCTGCCGCAAAACGAATGCCGCGAAGCTCAAGTTCCCTAAACAAGGGAAAAAACGCAGGGTCCAATTCACCTTTTCCATTAAGCAGCGTCCCATCCATATCGGACGCAATAAGTTTGACGGAATCCATAACGCTGCCAGAATCATCGTTTATCCTTACTTCCAGGGCAAGAGCGGCTTCAGACAGCATGGAGCGGACAGCGAAAGGAAAGACCAGGAGGCCAGCAGCAAGGATACAGTTCTCTCCATCATTTTACGGGAGAATCTCCATTTCTTCCATAAGTTTCAGCTTCCTTCATTCTACCGTGAGTGCAGCAGCGGCAAATGCAAATAATTTGAAACCATCCGCACATCCGCAATATTTAGCGTATCACACCGAATTGCAAATTCGGAGGAGAATTTTTTCCTCTTCATCTGGGAAAAAAGCTCGTAGATAAAGAGAATTACGAAGGAAACGGAAAATATGGTGTCATGGGCCGGACTTCACAAAAATTATGGAGTTTATGGCGTGGATCATTTAACTCCAATTATTTGAATTGTATCCGAATTTGCAATCCGCCACCCGAATTCCCACATGGTTTGCCCCGGGCATTCTTTGCTCATACTATTTTTTCATTGCCCGGAGTTATGGATTCCTGCATCATGGCCTTTCGCAGTACCCCTGCTTATGATACACATGACTTTAAGAAAGAAAACTCTCTGGTTTCTTGGAGCTTTGAGCTTTTTTGCCTCTCTTGCCGCGACTTTCGCCGTTTTCTGGCTGAACAGGAATGATTCTTCTCCCGCGGAATGGAATTTCAACCCTATCTGGACAAAAGCGGAAAAAGAACAAATTCTTACCGTAGCGAATTTCACAGCCCATCGAAGCCCGGAACGTTTCATTTACCGCGGGCTTTCCCTCAATTCACGCCATATTGACTGGCACATGTTTTCCGAAGTTTCCATGCGCCAATATATGAAGGACGAAATCAGGGAACGGCTTCAGATGATACGGGACACGGCGGAAAGCGCAGACGGACGCTGCATCACTCCATCCCATGAAACCCTGCTGCATCTTGCCGCCGGGCTCGGAGAAGTGCAGTTGCTGAACCGCCTTTTACAGCGCCATGCGGACCCGAACGTCCAGATCATCCTGCCGCAACAGGCCTTTCCCTCCATTCCGGACTCCGAACAGGGAAATACCCCCCTGACTTACGCCTGCCAGCCAGGCATGGACGACTCCACGCCCCTGCCGGTGCATAACAGGATCTCCTGCCTTAATCTCCTGATTCAATACGGTGCGGATGTGAATAAACCGGGGCCGCTGGGCTGGCCGCCCCTCGTCATCACCTGTGTGGCCGGTATTGGAGGAGCACCCTATGAGGAAGCAGCCCTGTTTCTTCTGAAATGCGGTGCGGATATTTCCCTCCAGCCTGAATTGAAAGGTAAAAAAACAAGTCTGCTCACATGGGCCACGGCCGCCGGATACCCCCTGCTGGTCCGCAAGCTTTGCGAAGCCGGGTACGATCCCAATTTCCGCGGGGAAATGGTCCCGCCCCTTCTTTCCCTGAACCTGAACACTCCGAACACCGCACTGCAAATCGCACATATTCTGCTGGAATACGGTGCGGACGTGAATGCGGCCATGCCCGCGTCCACAACCCTGCCGGAAACCACGGGGGACACGGCCCTGCTGAACCTGTGCCGCCAGCTGGCTTTCATTGATGTGTCCCAGCTCCCTCAAATCAGGGAGCTGGTCAGTCTCTTCATCAGCGAGGGAGCGGACGTCAACCATCAAAACGCCGCCGGAGAGACTCCCCTCATGGCGTGCTGCCGAGGAATGTTGCTGGGAGACGATTCCCTGGACCGGCTGAAACTGGGTATTGCGCGTCTTCTGCTGGACCACCGCGCAGACCCCTCCCTGAGAGACAAATACGGACGCACAGCCCTCCAGCGGATAGGCAACCGGTCAAACGAACATCTCCAAATGGTGCTGAAATACCTGCCGGAATTGAGCGCTCCGCCGCTTCCGAAGAAGGAAAACCGTTGAATACCGCCGTTTATTTCACACGGGCATTCACCGTATCCAGCAGAATGCCGGCATCCGGTTGGGAACCGGTGCTGATGAAATGAATATAACTGGCTCCATTGGGGGACTTATTAGCCATTTTCAACGTTCCGGCCTTCTTTCCGTCCAAAGACACCACAGCCTGCCCCCCCTGCCACAGAAGGGAAATTTCATGCCACGCGCCGGGCGTGAAAGGCACTTTTTTCATCCCCAGCAGCAGATGGGGCGCAGGTCTCAGCCTGATCGGGAAGGTAAACAGGGCATAATCCTTCGTAGTGGAATCACAGGCATTGAAAAGCCGATCCGTCAGAGAGACCTGAAGGCCGGAATCATCCGCCTGATCCCCGTCCGCTGCACGGAAGCGGAATTTGACCAGCCCTGTGGTCCCGTTCGGAAAGTTCCAGGCAGCTCCAGCGTTCCGGTAATCCACATTGGATTTTTCATTGACCAGTTCGGGATCATTCAGACGCTTGATTTGCAGCACCTTTTTCGTACTTCCGGACGGATCCGGAACCAGCTCTGCGGAAGGCTTGCGGTTATAACTGCAATGGCCCTTTTTCTGGGGAATATAAGTATGAATGGTCCACTGGGAATCCGAATCTTTCCCCGTCTGCGTAGCACGCGTCTTGGCCCCTACCCAGCGGCGGTCCACAATAACCAGGCGGCGGTGGTTTTTATGCTGCCCCAGGGAAATAAGGATGCGGTTTTTGTCCAGCTGCACCATTTCGCTCTGGTGTTTGCCGCGGTCTTCCGGACCATCCAGCGTAGCATAGCCGGGATGGTTGCGGTGTTCGTCCAGGATAATCTCCCGGAATCCGTACCAGGTTTTACCCTCGTCCCCGGACATGGCAATGTGGTGGGAATCACGGTTCGTGAACACGTCTTCCCACGTTCCGTTGCCGGCTGTGGCGTTTTCAGGCAGAGCCATCGTATTCGTCCACAGGGAAACGATGGTTCCGTCATCCAGGCGGCCCAACGTATTCATGGTCAGGGTGCCGAAAAAGCGGGAAGGTTCCGGTTTGCTCCATGTTTCACCGTAATCCCTGGAGAAAGCCTGCCACGCCTGGTCCAGGGAAGTACGGACAAGCGCCCACAACGAACCGTCCTTCATCTCCAAAACCGTGGCTTCCACGGCATTGTTGAACCATCTGACACCCTGGTGGGGGGGCCTGGCTTCATGTTTGGGGGAAGTAACACCGTTCCTGGATACATGCCAGGTCAGTCCCCCGTCATCGGAAATATGAAACTTGGTACCGCTGCCCATGTTGTGGAACGGAACAATCACCCTGCGGCCCTTGTTCACAAAAACAGGGGTGCGCATGATGCCGCCCAGTTTTTTCAGATTTTTCCTCTTTTCCGGATCTTTCCAGTCTTCTTCCAGCTTGCCGTCATTCGTGACGGCAAACCACTTGCCGTCCAGCCCCCCCTTGGAAAGAAATACAAAGCCTCCGATAGGCTGCACACGAATGAATTCCCTGGTCAGGGGGTTGCGCACAATAGCCGGAGATTCCTTGGGAATGCCGCCGTAGTTGGGAGGGTAGCCAGCCGGAGCGGCCTTCATTTCCCATGTTTTTCCGTTATCCCTGCTGACCAGGTAATCCGGTCCCTTGCGGGTACCGGAATAATGGCGTATTTCACGGGAGTCCACACGGATGAGGCCGCGCCCCGCATCAGCCGGCGGAGTGGCGACAACTTCAGGCTCCGGAACGGGTGCTGCCTTCTGTTGGGCATAACAGCAACAAAAGGAACCGGTCAACAATGCAAACAACAGGTTTTTCATAAACTAAATATCAAATGCCGTATATTTTCCTCAGCCGGGGCTTTCCCTTCAAGCAAAATCCTGCCTTCCATCAGAAGACGATCATCAGGAATGCTTTCCCGCCTGCTTCCCTCCCCGGTATTTTGCATCAAGCTTTTTCAAAAGTACGGCCAGTTCCTTTTCCAAAACCTCATATCCCCTGGCATTGGGATGCACCACATCCTTCATAAATTCATTCTGAGGAGAAGCACCGTCTGCGGAAAGAAGAGCCTTTCCCGGATCGGCAAAGAAAATGTTCTTTCCGTTATGCAGCTCCGCCAGCAGCCTGTTCGTCTGCTTCACCGGTTCCGCCAGGTTTTTCTCCTTCCTTGGAAGAACGCCCAGCAACAGAATTTTGGAAGAGGGGCATTTCCGGCGCACCAGGCGGACAAACGCCCTGATATTGTCCGCACATGCCTGCGGCGTATCCTTGCGGTGCCCCAGATTATTGGTTCCCAGCAGCACGATGATGACCCGCGGAGAAATGCCGTCCAGCTCCCCGTTTTGCACACGGTAATAGGCATTATCCACATAATCAAATCCAAAGCCCATATTCGTCGCAGTATGCGGACGGAATAATTTCTCCCAGGAACCCGCTCCCGTGTTTTTTCCGTCCCCGGAAGGCTCCCCTCCCCAGTGGTGGGTAATGCTGTCCCCTATCATCACATATTCAGGCTTGACGGTCCGGTTTCTTTTTTTAACGGCTTCATGCCGGGCATTCCAATCATACGGATCCCGCTGATGGGGCTCCGGCTTCAGGGTTGCGGGCAACGCGGAGGGAGGGATGGAAGGTGCGGAAAACGCCACACTGGCCCCCCCCAGCAATATGGCGAGCATGTAGGAGAAGAAATTCATGATAAAAAAGTGAAACCGGTTTCCAGTTTAAGCAAATCCTGCCGTGCATCAAGATCGCAGGCGCCACTTTTGCCGGCAGAGTAAAAAAGACCACTGCCCGTCCGGCAAATCCCGCCGCAACAGCGGCCAGGCGAACACCGCATCCGGCCTTTCCTGTTCCGAGAGCCCTGTTGCCCCAGGAAAGCTCGACTCCCCAACGGAGGGTAATGCTTTCACCAAAAACGACATACCCCCGTTTGACGGTCCGGGTCCGTTCCATCACTGCCTCATGGCGTTTTTCCAGTCATGCACGGCCCGCTGGTTCTCCTGGGGCTTCAGCGTGGGCGGCAATTCATCAGCACAGGCACCGGAGAAACAAGCAACGCAAAAAACTCCCGCCAGCAATAAACAAAGGCATGCATAAGATTTCATAACGGTAAGCGTTGAGATACTGCAATAGAGATTAGGAAAGTAAAGAGAAATAATCTTCCGTCACTTTTCCGCAATCGCATGTTCCCCTCATTTTCCGCTCCGCAACGGACAGACAGGTGAAACATGCCAAAGCCAGCGCACCCGCGTTCTCTTCGCAAAGAATTAGCCTTGTTGTCTCCCGGAATTCACGATATAATTACGTGGCGCGGAGTTTTGCCGTTTCCGGCCTTTCAACGGCTGCGGAACGTTTTTCTCCGGTCTTCTTCACTACATCCTATTTATGATCAGCATAGTAAAAGACTTGAAGGAGTCCACCGCCCTTCCGAAGGAATGGCAGGGATTCAAGCCGGGAGCATGGACGGAGTCCATTGACGTACGGGATTTCATCCAGCATAACTACACGCCCTATTCCGGCAATGAAGAATTTCTTTCCGGCCCCTCCCAGCGCACGCTCCGTTTATGGGATGAACTGAAAGTCCTGCTGAAAAGGGAAATAGACAACGGCGGCGTTCTGGATGCTGATGAAGAAGTGGTATCCTCCATCACCTCCCACAAGCCCGGCTACATTGACAAGGAACTGGAAGTGGTCGTAGGCCTCCAGACGGACGCCCCCCTGAAACGGGCCCTGATGCCCTTTGGCGGCCTGCGCATGGCCCAGCAGGCCCTGGAATCCTACGGGTTCAAGATGTGCGAGAAAACCGCGGATATTTTCAAAAAGATACGCAAGACGCACAATGAAGGCGTTTTCGACGCCTACACTTCCGATATCCGGGCGGCCCGTTCCGCCGGCATTATTACCGGCCTTCCGGACGCCTATGGCCGCGGCCGCATCATCGGGGACTACCGCCGGGTGGCCCTGTACGGCACGGACAGACTGATTGCCGAACGCCGCAAGGACCTCAAAAACCGTGAACATTCCCCCCTTACGGATGAGCTGATCCGCCTGCGCGAAGAAATGAGCGAACAAATACGCGCCCTGGAAGAACTCGCCCAGCTGGGCGCCTCCTACGGCTGCGACCTCACTCGCCCCGCCGCAAACGCCCGCGAAGCCGTGCAATGGACGTACCTGGGCTACCTGGCCGCCGTGAAGGAACAGAACGGAGCGGCCATGTCCCTGGGCCGCGTTTCCACTTTCTTCGACATTTATTTCACCCGCGACCTGGAACAGGGGCTCATCACGGAAGAGGAAGTTCAGGAAATCATCGACCAGTTCGTGATGAAGCTGCGCATCGTCCGTTTCATCCGCACGCCTGATTACAATAACCTGTTCTCCGGAGACCCCACCTGGGTGACGGAATCCATCGGCGGCATGGGAGAGGACGGGCGCACCCTCGTCACCCGCAGTTCCTTCTGCATGCTGCAGACCCTGTACAACCTGGGGCCGGCTCCGGAACCGAACCTGACCGTTCTGTGGTCCCGGAACCTGCCGGAAGCCTTCAAAAGCTTCTGCGCCAAGGTTTCCATTGAAACGTCCTCCGTCCAATACGAGAACGACGACCTGATGCGCCCGCACTGGGGCGACGACTACGGCATCGCATGCTGCGTGTCCGCCATGCGCATCGGCAAGCAGATGCAGTTCTTCGGAGCGCGCGCCAACCTCGCCAAGTGCCTTCTCTACGCCCTGAACGGCGGCGTGGATGAACTCAAGGGCAAACAGGTGGCCCCGCCCTCCCCCCGCTACACGGAAGAAATTCTCAACTATGATGAAGTGATGGCCCTGTACGACAAGATGCAGGACTGGCTCGCCAAAACTTACATTGACGCGCTGAACATCATCCACTACATGCACGACAAATACTGCTATGAACGCATTGAAATGGCGCTGCATGATCCGGAAATCCTGCGCACGATGGCCACGGGAATCGCCGGGCTTTCCGTGGCGGCGGACTCCCTGTCCGCCATCAAGTACGCCACCGTAAAAGCCATCCGCAATGAAGAGGGGCTGATTGTGGACTTCAAGACGGAAGGGGAATTCCCCTGTTACGGGAACAATGACCCGCGCGTGGACGACATAGCATGCAGCCTGGTCAGCAATTTCATGGAAAAACTGCGCAAGCTCCACACTTACCGCAATTCCCTGCCCACCCAGTCCATCCTGACGATCACCTCCAACGTGGTGTACGGCAAAAAGACGGGCAACACGCCGGACGGCCGCCGAGCCGGGGAACCGTTCGCCCCCGGCGCCAACCCCATGCACGGAAGGGACAGGAACGGAGCCGTGGCGTCCATGCTCTCCGTAGCCAAGCTGTCCTATGACGACTCCCTGGACGGCATCTCCTACACCTTCTCCATCGTTCCGCAGGCCCTGGGCAAGGAGGAAAGGGAACGCCGCGTCAAGCTCGTCTCCCTGCTGGACGCCTACTTTGCCGCTACAGGTCACCACATTAATGTGAACGTACTGGAACGGGAAACGCTTCTCGACGCCATGGATCACCCGGAAAAATACCCGCAGCTTACCATCCGCGTTTCCGGCTATGCCGTGAATTTCATCAAGCTGACCCGGGAACAGCAGCAGGAGGTCATCAACCGCACCTTCCACACCCGCTAACCCGGACGACACACGGATGCCGCAGGTTTTTCCACAAAACCATGATCCGGACGGAGAAAGCTCCGTCACCGGTTTGGTTCATTCCGTGGAATCCTGCGGCACCGTGGACGGTCCCGGCATCCGCTTTGTCCTTTTCCTGTCCGGCTGCAGCCTGCGCTGCCGCTACTGCCACAATCCGGATACCTCCTACGTTCGGCGGGGCCGGCTCAGAAGCGCGGGTGATGTCCTCAGGGAAATAGCCCGTTACCGGGATTTTTTGCAGGCGGCGGGCGGCGGCGTCACCCTCTCCGGCGGGGACCCCCTCTTCCAACCTGATTTTACCGGCGCCGTGCTGAAAGGCTGCCGGAAACTGGGACTGCATACCTGCCTGGACACCTCCGGCCATCTGGGCGTGAATGCGGGCGAAGAAATGCTGGCGGATACGGACCTGGTCCTGCTGGATATCAAGGCATGGAATCCGGAACGGTACCGCTCCCTGACAGGCGGGGAACTGCGCCCTACGCTGGAGTTTGCGGAACGCCTGGCCTCCCTCCGCAAGCCCGTGTGGCTGAGGTATGTGCTGGTACCCGGCGTTACGGATAATCTGGAAGAAATTGAGGGACTCTCCCGCCATGCGGCGCTCCTGGGCAACGTGGAACGCGTGGACGTGCTCCCTTTCCACCAGATGGGGAGATTCAAATGGGATGAATTGAAGCTGGATTATACCTTGAAGGGCACCCCGGAAGCGTCCGCAAAACTGGCGGAACAGGTCCGCGGCATTTTCCGGCGGGAAGGCTTTCCGGATTGCGTGCATTAACCGGATTTTCGCGCCTTGGCGCCATCAACCGCAGCAAACCGAATACAGATATCTCCCCTCCTCATCTTCCGGATGAAAGGCTCTTCTCCCCTTTCCCAAATTATTCCTTTCCGGAAATTTCCCGCAAAGCATCCAGCACTTCCCGCACGGCAATGTGGCGGTTGCAGGGGACATCCCGGTCACAATCCTTCCGGAAGCAGGGGGAACAGCACTGGTGGCTGTAAAGGGAACGGTTGAATGTACCCATAGGGCGGCACACATCCGGAAGCCGGGTGGAAAACAGAGTCACCACCGGAAGCCCGCGGAAGGAACAGAGGGACGGGAAATCGCCATCCACGGCTACCGCCACCGAAGCGCCGTCCATGACGGAAAACAGAGCCTCCGGCGCACCCACAGCCAGTTCCACATTCAAATGTTCCGCCAGCGCGGCGGCGCGCTCCCGGTCTTCTTCCAGAGCCACCAGAACCGTCCGTCCCGGCAAAAGGGAAACCAGTTCCGTCCACTGCTCCCGGCTCCATTCACTGGCGCTTCCCAGACGGGAAAACGGAGCAATTAAAATGGGGGCGCCTTCCGCCGGGGCCGCTTTTTTCACAGGGAACAAAGACGGTTTACCGACGTCCAGCCCATGCAGCCCCCCCAATTGCAGATAAAGCTGCACCCGGTGCGCCGGGGGGGCGGCGCGCAGGACGGGGGCCTTTACCCGGAATTTGTATTTCCGGACGCCGGGATGCGTGTCCAGCCCGGAGAACATCATGGGGCCATACGGTTCCAGCGCTTTCAGGGTTTCCATATCTCCATCCAGCATGACGCCCATATCCAGCGGGCCTTCATTGTAAAATTCATCTGCC
>OHDH01000887.1_pt1 | contig 12452 bp, 10 predicted proteins | sample 1566921 | NCBI WGS metagenome assembly OHDH01 (sample SAMEA3879585, study PRJEB24766) | human gut metagenome | biome: human-associated habitat; feature: feces | place: USA | collected 1985/1987
AGTCCATCTCCATCAACCGGCAGGATGTTTCCACCTCCATCAACACGCAGATGGATTCACTCATCCCGCCGAGCAAGATTTCCGGCTTGACGCAGGGTATGTTTGTCGGTTCGGTATCCGACAACTTCAACGAGCGTATCGAGCAGAAGATTTTCCATTGCGAGATTGTCGTGGATGCCGAGAAGGTGAAGCGCGAGGAGAAAGCCTACAAGAAAATCCCCGTCATTACCGACTTTACGGACGGGGACGGCAACGACCGCATGAAGGAAACGGTTCAGGCGAATTACAGGCGCATCAAGGAGGAAGTGAAGCAGATTGTTCAAGAGGAACTGGAACGTATCGCAAATGATGAAAACTTGAAACACCTGTTGCAGCAGAAATAACAGATTCCTTTATATATGAAAAAGGGGATGTGTCAAAACACCCAAAATATGAAAATTACCCCTGTCACAGATATCTGTAGCAAGGGTAATTTTGTTAAAAAGAGAGTTTTGACACCCTCTTTTTATTCTCAGATTTGAGATGCTTGTTGATGGTGGTAATGGCAAGCATCAGCAAATAATTTTTCAGTTCTGTATCGTCTTTAAGCAGTATGCTGTATTCTTCGGCAAACATTCTCAACAGTCTGGTTCTGAGTTTCGACATTTCTTCACCGAAAGGTATCTGTCGGTTTTCTTGCCAATACTCAATCACTACGGAAGATACCAGCCACTTGAACTCGGATTTCATCTCTTTGCCGAGTTTCTTGAAGCGGATTTGTTCGCTAATTGGCGGCTCGTTGTATGGCATTATGTCTGCCGGGTCATAAACGGATATACTGCCGATACCATAATCCATGATTATCGGTAAATCAGTTTTTACATCATTCTTATGTTTCTTCTTTTTAGCCATACCCGTTATTGTTGCAGGAAACCTTTACCTTTATCAGTAAGATAGTATTTCTGTTGCGGACTCTTGGAGCCTATGGGATAAAGTGAAAGGACCAAACCGGAATTTATTGCCGGATGGATATAGTTCTTTAAGAAATTCCTTTTATCTTTCATTCCCGTTTTCTCCATGATTTCTTTAGCAGAGAGAGTGTTGTTCCCAATAGCAGACAACAGTTTTCCTAACTGTGGGGTTACTGTGGGGTTACTATAGGGTTGCTGTGGGGTTGCTGTGGGGTCTTGTCCTACTGTAGTTCTTGTATAATGAAACACAATCCATACAGCATTGCCGTCGGTATGAAACTCCGGATCCGGAATACCGACACGGCGACATTCGTTTACCATAAGGGCTATGCCACGTCCCCAACTCTCCAATACTGCACTTTTGTACAGCACATTGGCTACTATCAGATTTTGTGGTTCGGAATTGTGGCCACCCAACAGTTTCTCAATGGTAATATCAGGCGGAAATGTTCCGCTGTTTTCAATCTCCACGCGGTCATCATAGATAGCAATCCCGACTGAACTGCCGGGGCGATGGTAAACACGATGTGCAAAAGCATTTATGCAACATTCTCTCAATGCCTTATATGGCACATTCAGTTCCTCTTCTCTGTACAAACCTTCAATTTTACCGGAAAGGGACAAATGCTTGAAGAAAAATGCCATTGCAGCATCCAGCAAGTTGAATATATTGCCTGTCACACGCTGATTATCTAAAAATTCATCTTTTGTCGTTCCTTTGAACCGGGCTAAACGGAGCAGACATTGGGGATAATGGTAGAAGTTTCGTCCGAATAGGACAACGGAAGCATTGTTCAGCTTTCCATCATTCAACAAGTCAAATTTTTCAAGGATGGTTCGGACATCCTCCTGCATAGAACCTTCCGGCAAACGTCCGCCTCTGATTCCTCCACGTACTGCGCCCAAGATTGCCGTTTCGTCAAGGTCGGATATTTTCAAGCTGGGATTTTGCATGGAATCCCAAGCATAGGTTCCGCCTCGCTGCATAACCAACAGGTTGTATATACCCTGCGGCATGGCAGATGTAACGCTCTCTATCCGTTGATAAGCCCTCCCCTTATAGGTGAACGGGCGCATATATCGTTGTTCTTCCGCTGATAAAGCTATAACACTTTTGTTCGTTCCCGGAATGTCTGTATAGGATATATCAATGGTCGCAAACGGCTCGATTCGTCTGATGGTTTCCGCAATATCGCGCTTCGTCTTGTCGCTCACTTCCTGACCGATAATCTTTCCCTTGTCGGTTACACCGAACAGCACCGTGCCGCCCGTACCGTTCAGGAAGGCACAAAGAGTTTCCATTCCACGCTCCAACTGCCCGGTAGTTTCTTTGAACTCAACTGTCCCGCCTTCGGCTCCGGCAATCAGTCCGTTCAATATTTCGAGGTTATCTATTTTCATCCGTCATTGATTAATACTTGCAAAGTTAATGATTTTAATCGGCTTTCCGGCAGATAATAGAGTGATTGTAAATGAAGAAGGATAAGAAACCGTATAATCCGGCCGCTTATCCTTTGTTTGGCATTCGTTTATCTCCTCATCCGCTCCAATTCATCGTCATGTCGCATCTTCGCGTTCAGTTTGTCCTGCATCTTTTCAAGGAAGTAGGTGCGACTGTCGCTTTTCCTGCGTTTGATGTCCGTATAGAAGCGGTAGCAGTCTTTGGACTCCACACCGAAAAAGGAATAGAGGACAGGGGCAAGCTCTTTCAGCGAAGCCTTGCCGCCATTGATGCAGCCGGTGGCGTAGAGGGCATAGATTAGCTCTACCAACTCGACGGCATTACCGGTCCATTGCAGGGCTGGGACTGTGGCTTTGGTTTCGGATGTGGATGTTAGTGGTGGCACGGAGGTAATTGCAGAAGCGGATACTATCTTCTGCATCTTTCGGATGAAGGATAACGCCTTGCGGATATACACAGTGACGACATTCTCCTCCGATACCGACAAGTTCTGTGGATGGTGCTGTAATTCGATTTCGGCAAAAGCCAACGCCACAATAATATGCTTGGCATCATTGCCGCCGTAGCACAGGTTTATTACTTCCTGCACGAATCCGCCGTATGCCGTTTCCGTGCTACCGTTGTCTTTTCCGTTTATCATGGCGAAAAACTGTGTTTCCGCCAGTATGAGATGGTTCATTATCTTTTCTGTTTTGAGGGTTTACACTTGTTTATCAGTGTGCGCACACTGATATATGGTGCAAATCATAGCCCTAAACACGAGAAAAGATTGTGAGAAAATTGTACTACATTGTTTTTCAGAAAGATAAAATTCAAAAATAATTTTATCCTTGATTGCATCCCTTGTGAAATGTGTTCAGATTCTGAACATGTGTTCACTTTCTGAGCACGGAAATCCCGCCAAGATGTTCATAATCTGAACATTTTATGCCCGTGGCTCTTTATGATAGGTAAGCCGGATTACTCCGTCCCTATAAGTTTTGTTCTCCATAAGCCGCCAGTCATTCATAGGTAGTGCTGACTTGAAAAAATGCGCTCCGTTTCCGTCGATGGTTGGAACAACGTATAGTATGATTTCATCTATCACGTTCATCCGTAACAGTCCGTTGGCATATTCGGTATTCCCGGCAGTTACTTCCAACAAATGGCAAATGCTTCCACCTTCCTCCCTCCATTCTTGAAGCACGGATACCGAATAGTCGGATGTCAGCTTATACAGGGCATTGGCACGTATTTCATCCATACCGTAATCTTCGGTTTGAAGCAACCGCTTCCGGGGATGCAGTTTCATCGGACAGCCATCTATTGAGATAACGGCAAGTAATTGTATTTTCGCCATAACGTATTTTCTTTCCTTTTTGGCGAGGCAAAAAAGTAGCGTGCAATTCACACTACCTTCAAGCGATGGCTCTGGTAAAGCCTTTACGGAGAGTACGTGAATGCACGCTATGCGTAAGCATAGCATAAGCATCACGCAATCGTCTCCGTAGTTTCAATTTACCAGATTTTCGCTCGAAACGCCTTGCGGTCTTATGTCTATATCATCGGCGAAAAGTTACCCGATCGCCTGCTATTTTCTGAAATACAATTGCAAAGTTAATCAATTATTGCCATTTACAGCCATACTCCGGTCAGTTTTCTTCATTCAATCCATACTCTACCAATTTATTATACAGCGTTGTCCTGCCGATACCCAGTATCTTTGCAGCCATTTTCTTGTTACCGGCTGCTTGTTTCAAAGCACGCAGGATACGTCCTCTTTCTTCATCCCCGCTCTTCAATGTAAAACAAGCGGAAGTAGCGGACGGTTCATTGTCAAGTTCCAAATCGGCTTCGGTTATCATATCGCCTTCTGATTGCAGGACTGCCGTCTGTATCTTCTGTTTCAACTCGCGCACGTTGCCCGGCCACGCATGGGCGAGCAGGGCATTACGGGCAGATGCGGCAAACCCTTTTACTTCACGTTCCAACTCACGGTTTGCCATTTCACGGAAGAACTCGGCCAATGGCATGATGTCTTCCGGGCAGTCGCGCAAGGGCGGCATGGTTATCACATACTCCTGCAAGCGATAGAGCAAATCCTGCCGGAACCGCTTTTCCGTTACGGCTTTCTGCAAATCCTCGTTGGTTGCAGCCACTATCCTCACGTTGGCTGTTTTGTCCTCCTTTGCACCGACGGGACGGTAACGGCGTTCCTGTATGGCGCGGAGCAGCATCTGTTGCATCTCCATTGTTAGGTTGCCCACTTCGTCAAGGAACAGCGTGCCGCCATCCGCTTCCAGAAAATACCCCGTCTTGTTTGCTTCGGCACCAGTAAACGCACCCTTGACGTGTCCGAAGAAGGCGGATTGTATCAATGACGGGGACAAGGCTCCGCAGTCCACTGCCACAAAAGGTTTATCGGCAAGTTTGCTTTGTTGGTGTATATGTTGTGCGATATGTTCCTTGCCCGTACCGTTCTCGCCCAGTATCAGCACGCTCATCCGGGTGGTGGCTACAAGGCGCACACGTTTCTTGATTTTCTGATAGGCTTCGCCCTGCCGGACGAATATCGGAATGTTCCATTGTAGTCGCTTTTCATGTTCTTTTTGCAGGGTGCGGATAAGCGGTATCAGTTTATCCTCCAACAACTGTTTCTGTATGTAATCCTTTGAGCCGAGCTTCATACTTTCCACTGCCGTATGCACCTCCCCGTAATTGGTCATAACGATAAACACCTGCTGTTTGTCGTTGGCACGCATCCACCGTAACAACTCTATGCTTTCACCGTCGGGGAGGCGTAGGTCGGCAACGACAATATCATCCACCTCTGACTTTGCCAATAGTTTCTTGGCAGTGGCAAGATTATATGCCGACATAGTATCGAAGCTGTCTTTCTTCAGCAGGTTGCAGACATAATCGTTATAGACGGGGTTGTCCTCAATCACAAATACTTTCATCCGACAACCTCCTTTCCTTTTGCGCAAGTTCTATGATAACTGTTCCCATACGAAGCATGGCATCCACGCATTTCCGCAATTCCATTTCGGAACATTCAGATTCTTGATGCAGCAGTTCATACAGGTTCCACAAGGGTTTGTCAGCACGGATAACAGCCCATGAACTTCGCTGACGGTGCATCCATTCGTCCAACGCCTTGCGGTCATTCCTCTCCATGATTTCCCGGACAGCCTGCATATCCTTTTCTGTTTCGGTTATCAAACGGTCGAGCATCGCCCGTTTGTCACCATATGCAAGCAGAGAGGACAAGTCGGGAAGTTCATCCTTGTCCGTACTTGTCAAAAGGCATTTGTCTGATACAGCAACCAGTTCGGAAATGGAAAATGGCTTGAACAGGCAGGCGGTAAATCCATTTTCCAACAGCTCCTCTTCGCTGCAACTGCCGGAGGCGGTCGCCACGACAATGGGAATCTCTTTCGAGTTGCTGACACTTGACGAGCGTAACAACTCCAACACCTCATAGCCGTTAATCTCCGGCATTTTCATATCGGTTATCATGAGGTCGTATGTGTGCTGCCGCATGGCTTCCATTGCATCGCCAATAGTGGTGAACGTGTCGCAATGCACACCTATACCAGCATACATTTCCTTTGTCATGGATAATACCATCGGATTGTCGTCCAATACGATGACAGAATAAGGTCTTTCTATATGAGCCAGACTTTCTGCGGCTGTCTGTTCTTCAATACCAATATCGGCAGTGTTCATTGGCAACTCCACAGTAAAACGACTGCCTTCTCCTTTTTCGCTTTCCAAGCGTATAGTGCCGCCAAGCATCCCGACTATCTGTTTCACAATGCTTAACCCCAATCCGAAACCGTCTTGCGTGGCGGCGTTGGAAAGCCGCTCGAACGCTCCGAACACTCGCTGTTGTTCTTCCGCACTCATGCCGGTTCCGGTGTCCTCTACTACAAGGGTCAGCCTATTGCCGTCATAGCTTATGACAAGTGAAACGCTTCCGGCATTCGTGAACTTGACGGCATTGCCCAGCAGGTTGTCGCATATCTGTATGATGCGCTCCTTGTCGCCATTCAGGATAATACCCTCCGGGCACTCGATGGTAAGTTTAAGATCTTTTGCTTCTGCTTGTTGCGTAAACTCCGTTTGCAACAGCTCCGCGATGTTTTCCAAACGAAACGGACGGACATTCGCCTGTTCCTTGCCGCTGTCCAAGCGGAAGAAGTCAAGCAGGGAGTTGAGCATGTCGGTCATTCTCTTGGAGGCTTGCAGGATATTGTCCGCATAACCGCTTATCTTTTCTTCTTCGTTGTCCTGCATCAGTTCCGCATATCCATGTATGGCAGTCAGTGGTGTGCGTAGCTCGTGGGTGATGGTGTGCATCGCTTTCTTGCGTGAGGCTATCAACGATTCGTTTTGTTTTACTGACTTTTGCAGTTGCCCGATTAAATCTGTTGTCTTACGTTTGTACTGCTTGATGCGGGTGGCATAGCGGTGAATGATGATGTATGAAATAATGAGCAACAGCAGCATGACACCCGTTATGATACCTACCTGCAAGAACGACTTTTCACGCATAGCGGATATTTCCGCCTCACGTTCCTGCAAGTCAGCCTGCACCTTGTGGTCCATCTGCTGGATAAGGGTTTGCAGTTGGCGGTTCAGTTCCGCATTGCGGCTGGCAAGGCTGTCGGCATATTCCGACAGACGATGGCTTTGGGCACGTTGTTGCGCTATCATATCACGGTTCAGTGTGTAGAGCATCGTGGTGGTCGTCGTCGGAGGTGCTTCCTGTTTCTTGCCGAACAACCCGAGAAAACCTTTCCTCCTCTGTTTCTTCGGCTCTTCCTGCCTGCTCGTTTGCACTATCACCGGCACCTGCTTGGCTATCCGGCGGTTGATGTCCGCCTGTTGTTCCAGAGCCTCCATGATGGCGCACAGCCGCTTTTCCTTGTCCTCCAGCAAGTGGCGCACGCTGTCTATGCGCACCGATTCGTAATGGCTCTTGAAGCGGCAAAGCATACTATCCACCGTCATCCGTTGCCGCCGGTATGCCGCCACATCCTTATCGTCCCATTCCAGCACCGACTCGCCCAAAAGAGACAACTCCACCACACCCACATACGCATCGTGTGTTTCCTTGCGGAAGCGGTTGATTTCACGGTTCTCCCGTTCCAGCAACTCCAAGTCGCGCCATTCTCCGAGCCACGTGCAGATGATGCCGCCCACCAGCAGGACTATCAACAGATAGCCTGCGGCAAGCAGCTTGCGGAAATGCTTGGTAGTGGTAACGAATTGTTCGCTCATTTGCTGTTTGTGTAAATACCGTTATTTAAAATACGCATATAGGTCGTGGAACTTCGCAGGTTCATGGATGAGAATGGCGGCCATGCTGCCTATGACCGCCACCAGAATTATATATCCGAATAGAATTCTACTCCTCAATGAAACAACCATTCTTCCCTTATTTACAATTGTTATAATTATTAAGGCATCTGACCACCGGCGATAGATGGAATTTCTGTTAGTATGGGATTTCTCGGGATTGAGTTAAAAATTCTTTGGCCACGTATGGCTTGACTTGGAGGAGCGTTTTCATTTACATCAAGCCGATAACATCTATCGTTAAATGTTATAATTCCCCAAATACCAATTGTTCCTGGGATTCTCGCCAATCCTTCAGTAGGTTTAAAAAGAACAACATTATCTATTATTCGATTTTTAACCGCCCGATTCCATGATGTTTTAATACTATTGTTAGGCGTTGGAATATGAGCAACATACCTAATGCCATTGTGCCTAAAACTGGCCATATAACACCCCGAAAAACCTGAACTTAAAGTATCTATGCCATTTGAAGCAACGACTGCTATTCTATCCGCAATATATATGACACAGGCATAGTCTAATCTAAGAAAACGATAGTTACGGGTATATCCTTTTATTTGAAATGTCAAATTACTTTGCGTGACAATCGGAGGGGTCAAACCTACATTATAAATATTTTGATAATGAAACCGTGCAATATTTGTCATTACTGCTTGACTGTTTGGCAATCTTAATGCTTGAATCAAATTCATATATTTACTTACTGTTACTTTCGTTTGTTATAGGCTCGATACATGATGCCATTATATCCATCAGTTTAGACAGACCTTCGGTCTGCGGCTGCTGACTGGCTGTCACATGTATCTGGTATTTTGCCGTTTGGTTGGTCATGCGGGTGTTCTCGCGGGCGGTCGTGACTTTGCCGCTGATTTCCGCATTTATAAACCAATGTTTTGCAGAAGCTTTTGCCTCTACTTCTGCGTTGGTAGTGCTTTTTACGTTTGATGTATCGGTAACCTCCATCTGGAAATCGACATCCACGCGATCTATGAGCAGGGAAGGAATAGGCACCAATCCTATAAACGGAGCCTTGACACTTTGTGACATTGTTGTCATTTTTCCATCCTGCTGTATCGGTCTTTCGACATCGAATTCCAATATACGCGCTTTATTGCCGCTTTTACCATCAAATGCAATTTGCTGGTAGAAATTCCATGCTGTCGCTGCCAATTCCTGTTGTGCTTCGGCTGCTGCAATAAGTGGAGCTGCAATAAGTTCCCGCATGGGAAGCCCCTTGAATTTGTCAGTCACGTTTGAATCTGCTTTAAGAACCGGAGAAGTTTCTCTGTTTTGAGTCTCTTCCAATGCAGCGGAGATAATTTCTTTCGCCTGTCCGCTTACATTTTCATTCAAGTTTTCCGCATTTTCTTGTTGCCCTTGGTTTAATATTTCTTCTGCCATAACATTTGAATTTTAAAATTGTTAGATGTTTTTTACAAAATCGTCAATAATTCGGGAAATGCTCTCCGGAGTCTCCTGAACCTTAAAATTGACGCAAACCTCCATGACATCATCCGCATCCGGTTTTATGTTGCTCATCTGCATCTGGAGATTGGCTCTTTGTGGGCTGGATAACAATAAGTTGTTTTCTGGAATCTGTGATTCCACGCTTCCGACCTTCGCCTTGAACTTTATCTGCACATTATCCATCGCAAGATAATGATGGGATATCAAGGCTATAAGTGGAATATCAATAGTCTTGTCTCCAACCATGATTTTTTTCGATTGGAACGTATTTGCGTTATTTGCATTTGTTCCTTCAAAAAGTCTGGTCAGATTTTGTATCTGATGATTCTGCAATGTATCTTGTGCACAGTTTACGGCGTATTGCAAACCATTCATAATATCAGAGAATGAATTGGTTTGAACACTGTCCGGCTCATCGTCATTATTTTTCTTGTCTCTGTGAAAAAGTCCCATGTTTTTAATTTAATTACTTGATTTGTTGCCTTTAATGAGCACCAATCTTGACAATGTCCGGCTTACAGCTTCCATATTTACACTGGAGTCTATATTATTATTGACAATGCCTTGATGCCAAAACCTATATATGGTGGATTCTCCGTGTGTTCCATCACGTCCTCCTTTCTTTATTGGGATTATACTTCGGTTCATGTTCGTTGCGGGCGGAACTTTTCCGCCCGACGGTTTACTGCTTCCTCAAGGTAGGCAATGCTCCGTTAAGTTCGTAACGCCACTCTGAGCCTGCGTTCTGCAAGGCGGTGTTCATGGTAGCAACGGCTTTCTGCCAGGTAACGTCAGTGCCGTCCACCTTCGTGGCTCCGGTGCTTTTCTTATTGTAGCCGATACCTTGTTCATGATTGTTCTTCCAATAGCAGGCGGTCACGGTGGTGTAGTTATTTCCCAAAAAACCGCCGATATGTACATAGCCAGTGCTACTACCCGTACTGGTTACGTTGCCCGTGGCATAGCAGGCAAGGAGGCTGCTTCCTGCGTTCATTCCCACCAGACCGCCGCCAGCGATATTCTTTTTGGGGTCTATTTCTAAGGTCACGTTGCCCGTGGCATAGCAAGCGGTCAGGGTGGCACTCGAATTCGTCTGACCTGCCACGCCGCCGACATCGACCATTCCCTTCACTGTGGCAGAGGAACTGCATCCGGTGATGGAACCGTCTATTTGAGCACCCACCACACCGCCGACATACACCGTGCCGCTGACGCTGCCCGACACCGAGCAGTTTTCAATGGTGCCCCAGCTATATCCTACCACGCCGCCAATACTGCCGCCATATATTTGATTGCTTGTTATCTGTACGCCCTCCATCACCACGTTCTTCACCGTACCAGCTCTATTGAGCCAGCCGAACAGACCCGCATATTCGTCATTTGTCGTAAAGGTCAGCCCCGTAATGGTATGGCCGCCACCGTCGAAGGTGCCTTTGTATGAGTTGTCGTAGTCTGTGCCTATCGGCGTCCAGTCTTTACCTGTGAGGTCGATGTTTTTTTCGAGGGTAATGTTAATGTCGGTCTTACCTCCGTTCACTAATTCGGCTACATTCAACAGGCCGTCGGCGTTATAGACCGTGTAGCTGCCGTTGCTCTCTATGGTATAGCCCAGGTCTTTTGCCGCAGCGAGGGAGACGGTGTAGGTATATTCACCGCCCGCCTGCCAGTCGGTAGCATTCTTCATCTTATAAACGAAGGTCTTGCCGTTAGTGAAGGTGCAGGTAACGAAAGCCGTGCCAGCTGCCACACTTTGCGGGGCTACGATGGCGGTGTAGGTGTTGCTGCCCTTGTCATACGGGACGATTATATCCGGGTTGTCGCCTTCAGTGGAGAGTCCCGTCAGCTGCACGGATGCCAGCCCCTCGGTGTAGTCCGTCAGAACGATGGTCACTCGCGCCGTGCGGTGGGTGAAGCGGAGCGTGGGGCTACCGTAGGTCACCGTCTGTCCGTCGGCTACGATGAGGTCGCTGCCCTCAAAGTCTTTCTGGGTACTTTGGTTGGCTTTTACCTTTACCGCAGGTGGGGTTGTCTCGCCAGCGGTGTAGGGCCACCACGCTGTGACGGTGATGTCGTTGTGGTTGGTCCAGTAGTACGGGTCGGTGGAGGTCAGCGTGGCGCTGGTGAGATCGACGGTGGAGGGCGTCACGTTGTACGTCTTCACCGTGCCGTCCATCAGAACTGCCACGCTCTGCACACCCGTCCAATTGCCATCCGCTGGGGCACGGGTGCCGGCGGTGGCTGTCGCGGCGGGGTTCAGCCCCGTGGCGGTGAAGACGATGGGTGTGCCTTCCGCCCCTTCTGGTAGGAAGCCCGCTTCGTCCTGTGTGCAGGCGGCGAGTGAGAGGGCGAGCGCTGCAAGTGCAAAAAATCTTATCCTCATAATATCTGTTATTTTATTACTCTGGTTCTTTCCGTTGCGGGCGTAACTTTTCCGCCCGCAACGGTTTACAACTTCCTCAAGGTAGGCAATGCTCCGTTAAGTTCGTAACGCCACTTTGAGCCTGCGGTCTGCAAGGCGGTGTTCATGGCATCAACGGCTTTCTGCCAGGTAACGTCAGTGCCGTCCACCTTCGTGGCTTCGGTGACTTTGTTATTGTAGCCGATACCTTGTTCATGATTGTTCTTCCAATAGCAGGCGGTCACGGTGGTGTAGTTATCTCCCAAAAAGCCGCCGATATGTACATTGCCAGTGCTACTACCCGTACTGGTTACGTTGCCCGTGGCATAGCAGGCAAGGACGCTGCTTCCTCCGTTGAATCCCACCAGACCGCCGCCAGAGAGATTCTTTGGGGAGTCTATTTCTAAGGTTACGTTGCCTGTGGCATAGCAAGCGGTCATGGAGCCCCATTTTTCTCCTGCCACGCCGCCGACATCGACCGTTCCCTTCACTGTGGCCGAGGAGCTGCATCCGGTGATGGAACCGGCCTTTTGAGCACCCACCACACCGCCGACGCACTTCGTGCCGCTGACGCTGCCCGACACCGAGCAGTTTTCAATGGTGCCCCAGCTAAATCCTGCCACGCCGCCAGTATTGCCAAACATGTGATTGCTTGTTATCTGTATGCCCTCCATCACCACGTTCTTCACCGTACCAGCTCTATTGAGATAGCCGAACAGACCCACAAATTGGTCTTTTGTCGTAATGGTCAGCCCCGTGATGGTATGGCCGCCGCCGTCGAAGGTGCCTTTGTATGAGTTGTCGTAGTCTGTGCCTATCGGCGTCCAGT
>OHDH01000888.1_pt1 | contig 12444 bp, 9 predicted proteins | sample 1566921 | NCBI WGS metagenome assembly OHDH01 (sample SAMEA3879585, study PRJEB24766) | human gut metagenome | biome: human-associated habitat; feature: feces | place: USA | collected 1985/1987
CGCATCTCTTGTTGTTCCGGCAACATCTGAAACAATAACACGATTTTCACCTAACAGATTATTAATTAAAGAAGACTTTCCGGCATTTGGTTTGCCGACAATGGCAATCTTAGGTCTGTCATCCTCTTCTTCTTCAATTTTTTCCAAATCAAACAATTCCAAAACTGCATCCAACATATCACCAATACCAAGTTTGGATGCTGCGGAAATCGGATGCGGGTCTCCAATACCCAAATTGTAAAATTCATACACATCCGGCATATATTTTTCAAAATTGTCGACTTTATTTACAACTAAAATCACCGGTTTTCCGGATTTTCTCAGCATATCTGCCACTTTAAAATCCGCATCTACAAGTCCCTGTCTCACATCCACGAGGAACAAAATCACATCTGCTGTGTCAATCGCAATGTCTGCCTGTTCTCTCATGTGCTTTAACATCTTATCCTTTGAATCCATCTCAATACCGCCGGTATCAATCATTGAAAAGGAATGATTCAGCCATGTAACATCTGCATAAATACGGTCTCTGGTAACGCCGGGATGGTCTTCTACAATCGAAATCTTTTCCCCGGCTAATGTATTAAATAATGTTGACTTTCCAACATTCGGCCGTCCAACAATAGCCAATATTGCTTTTCCCATGCTCATCCTCCATTTCTGCCAATCTATCCTATTATATTGCTTTTAGGAACAAAAAGCAAGTAAACGTTCTACTTTCTTTCATCTAAAAAATGAAAAAGCATCCCTCACAAGACGACATTCATCCCCGATTATAAACACGACATCGTACCGCACCGGTGTATCCTCCGGCAATTTATGCTCCCATAAATAAAACTGACTCGTTTTGCAAATCCGTTTTATTTTCGTGGGCGAAATAGCACCTTCCGGCGCACCGTATTTTTCATTTTTCCGATATTTAACCTCGACAAAGCAAAGATACTTTCCCTCTCTGGCAATAATGTCAATCTCGCCAAACCGGCAGTGATAATTTTTTGCTTCCAGTTCATAGCCGCAGGATTTCAAATATTCTCCCGCCTGCTCTTCTTTTTTTGCTCCCACTTCTCGTTGATTCATTATTTTTTCTTCACCTTACTTTGAATTTTGTCCATATCATCCACAAAAACTAACACCTCTGCCACAATTGAGTACAGTTCCTGCGGAATGTATTCTCCAATATCAAGAACCGACAACGAGCGGGCAAGTTTTTCGTCTTTATGAATCGGCACATTTTCCTCTTTTGCCACATCTATGATTTTATCCGCCAGATAACCGCGTCCACTGGCAATGACCTTTGGAGCCTGCTCACCCGGTGTATATTCAAGCGCAACCGCCGTCTTTTTTTCCTTTTCATATGCCATACCTATTCCCTCCTCAGGAAATCCAGTTATGAATAAATGTGCTTCTGTGAATTGGACACGGTCCGTATTTTTTTAGTGCCTCACGGTGCTCTGCCGAACCATATCCTTTATTTTTTTCAAAGCCGTACTCCGGATAAAGTTCTGCGTATTCGACCATCATGCGGTCCCTCGTAACCTTTGCCATAATGCTGGCAGCCGCTATGGATAAACTTCTTGCATCTCCTTTTACAATACCGACCTGACGAATCGGAATCAAAGGAATCGTAACCGCATCGTTTAATAACAAATCCGGAACAGCATCCAAATCCTCGACCGCATGCCGCATAGCTTCATAAGTCGCCTGTAAAATATTGATTTCATCAATTCTTGCCGGTGAACTCATGCCAATACCGACACTCACAGCCTTTTCCTTAATTTCATCATACAATTCCTCACGCCTTTTTGCACTGACCTGTTTTGAATCGTTTAATCCTTCAATCGTAAGTCCTTTTGGCAGAATAACTGCCCCTGCAACAACAGGTCCCGCAAACGGTCCGCGCCCTGCCTCATCAATACCGCAGATACAGGAAAATTCATCCCCATATTTGCGCTCAAACTCTAGCATTCGATACAGTCTTTCCTGCTCCTTTTTGTGTTTCAAAAGCTTGTTCTCATACTGTGTAATAAGTTTTTGCACGCCTGCGCGTTCATCCGTTTTATACTGCGAAAAAAGAGCATTCCACTGCTCTTTTTCCGCCTGTTCAAACAATTGCTTTATATCTTTAATACTCTGCATAATTCCACTTCCGTTTCTTATTCCAGACTAAACAGCGTCCGCTCACCAATCGTAATCTGAGAAGTTACGGGGCTGCCCATAATCGTCTTTTTCTTTCGCTCGCTATACGTCCTTCCAACGGTTTCAAACTCGATGATGTTATATCCCTTTGCCCAATCCTTTATAGAATATGGGATATACGCAATCAAAGGAGCCGATGTTTTTACCTGATAGCCGGTCTTACCACTGTAAGTGGTTTTCTTACAAGCCGTCGTCATATCCTTTGTCATATACAGAATAAGATTTGAGCCGGGTGCCGTTTCACCGCTCTCGTTCTTTAGCGATACCTTTGTCACCAAACCATCCTCAGTATTGTTATTATCGTGAATCTGAACTTTCAGATACGAGGTTTCGCTGGTATACGAACGGTCGGACGAATAATCAATCAAAACCGAATCATCGGCTAATTTCACATATTTCTTTGCCTGTTTTAATGCCTTTACAACCAAATTATTTACGGTTTCCGGACGGTTATTCATAATCTGAAATGCCGTCTCCATCGCAACGTTTAAAACATCTGCATTCTCCGTGTTACCAAGTAATGTCGAATAATTTTCATTGTTTACATTTTGCGGAATTGCCACATTACCATATTCGCCGTCACTGCCCTTGGCTTTCATTCCCATCTTTGATGATGTAAAAATATTACTCGCATCATTCACGTCAAAATAAGAACGATTATAGCCATAGGAAACAAATTTATCTACGTTAATATTACATTGACTGTCTGTATTCCAAAGGGCATCCATTTCATCCGCTTCCGGATAGAAAGTAAGCGGATTCCACAGATAATAGCACTTTTGTTTTTCCGTCAAATCATCCGTCTCAATTGTCTTTGGCCTGACATAATAACCGGTGTTATCTGCCGGCGTTTTTGCATCTGTTTTCGCCGTCTCATTTAAAGCTATCTGCTCTAATTTTCCCGTCATCAAAATGTCGTCATAAAAAGTTCGGATATACGATTCATCCTCTTCTTTTTTTGCCGTCAAATCAAACTGTGACGCGATGATATAAAGTTTAGCCAAATTATTCAGTGTCGCTTTTCTCGTTACATTCGGTGTCTTTTTCGATTGATACATTTTAACATCTGCCGTTCCATATTTTTCTAGATTACCAAGGCGGTTTGTCATGACTAACGGCAGATTTTTGTTATTACACAAACGATATATCAATTTAAAGCACAAATTCCAATCCAAATCTTCGTCCATAAATTCTGCTACTTTGGACGAATCGTACTTATAATCCTTCTGATTTTCCACGTATTTATAATATAACTTATATACATTCGCAATATTATTCGTCTCGGAATCATAACTGCCTAGATAGAACATATCCGCACGCTCTATCATATCCACCTTTTCTTTGGTATCCTTTTTTCCAATCGCATTCAGCTCCGAAGGTGTCATGCAGATAACCTGCATGTGAAAATCATCGTATGCTTCCTGCGTTGTAAAATGGAACAACTGACGTTTTAACACGTTATTATTTTTCAATCCATAATAAGAAAAGGTATAAACTTCCTTTGTCTCCTGCGGGGACTTCACATATTTGCTAGTCAAATTGCTGTTATCGGATAATTTCAGCATCATTCCAGTCAACGCCGAAGCCTCTTTTCCATTTTGATTATTATCATAGTTATATAACTCAGATGTTGAATCCGTCCAGCCAATATTCGTTTCGTTATTCCAAAATCCATACTGCCCAATTTGTGCCGTCCGGTTTGTGTACCTATCCAGTACCCCCTCCGGCAAATCTTCTTCCTTCTCAACGTAAATCCAGCGGTCTGCATCCGTTCCCATTTTTGTGAAAATGAAATTTGAAGCATCACTCTCGCTGGCAAAACCAAACTCACCTTTACCCGGCTCTACTGCCACAAGATATCCGGTTTTCTTATAAATCTCTTCTTCTGCTTCCTTCACAACTTCCGTTTTCTTTTTCACCGACCAGTTATTAATATCCTCTTTTGCTGGTTTACGGATGGTATTTTTATCGCTGTCTTTCTCAAAGAAATCCGGATATTTTTTGATTAATGCCGGAACATCATAAACTTCTCTGCTGAATTTCTGTGTTTTTCCTTTCTGTAACTGCTCGTCAAATGCCTCTGTTGACACACCCGCCTTTTCTAAATCGTTTGATGTAATCTCAACATTATATAACTTGGCAATCTCTGTATAAGGAATGGATTCTTTTTCTGCCTTTTTCCCAATTTTATAAACCGAATATTTCCAGTTGCAGAACCACTGTCCGATTTCTTTCAAATTATCCTGTCCCATAATAGAAGAACTGCCTGGAACATAAGAACGTTTTTGCTCTGCGGCAGTATCAATGCCGTACTGCAAAATATCCAGCGGTTTCGTCTCATTTTCATCCATCGCAAGATACCCCATCTGCTGCTGCGCCTTGTCTGCAACAATTTCCAAAATCACAAACGGATTATCTTTTGTTCCTTTTTTCCCTTCACAGGTCGGCACATCCGGGGTTGCCGGTTTCGCTCCGGTACCCATTTCGCCAATCCAGTTCTTTCCTTCATCCGTCACGGAATCCAAAGCAATTGAGTCCGGTTCCCCTTTCACATACGGTTCTTTCGGACTAAACATACCAAATGCTCTTGTATAAATGCCGATACCTACAACAATGGCGATTACAATTGGAATCAAACTATATAAAAACCATATTTTCTTTCTTGTCCTCAAAAAAAACGCCTCCTTTACTGATTTCTCATCATAACTTCTTTATCACAGGTAAACTCTGCCATATCTTCATTTTTCAACTGCAGTGAAATATGGAGAATATCCTTTTGCTTTTTCTCTTTATCTTCTTTTTTCTCACATGTAAAATCTTTTACATGATCTAATAAAAGATGTTTTTTATCCGAGGTCAAAACCGCCTTCTTCGTCTCGGTGTCCTTTGCAAAATAAACGGCATCGCCATCCTGCCAGTAATAACTTGCAAGCGAACTCTCCGGCTTATGATCTGCACCGATTTTATCCTTTGTTATTGTAAGTCGTTTTTTATTGTCATCCCATTCGACACGGCTTCCTTCCATCACATAAGTCGTCATGTGGTTTAATGTCTCTTTTGCCTGATTCTGCAAATCCACCGAGGTCTGTGTAATTCTCATGTTTCTCGTAGCAAAACCAATCAGACCAATGATTGCCGTAAGAACAATAGCTGAAATCGCCATGGCTATCATTAATTCAATCAGCGAATATCCCGCTCGTACTTTTCCTTTCATACAATCACCTTCCACAATCAACTCTTTACTGTAATTCTTCCACATAGTGTTTACCGGTATCCTTCACCAGATATACCATGTAATCATTTACATTATTGTCATAAACTTCAATTTCTTCAGGACCAACGGAAAATGCACCGTCTTTTTTCTGAATTCCTATCGTGATGACCTCTCCGTCCGTCAATTCTTTTCCATCATATTTGAGGGAAATGCCGGATTCACCAACCGACTCTCCTTCCCCTGACGGGGTGTAACTTTCCTCTTCGGTATAATCAATAAAATAATTTTCTGACTGTTTATACAAATGCATAAATAACTGCTTATTGCTTCCCATGTTTTTGGATTTCAAGTTCGTCAGGCTCGAATCAATATCATAAGCCATCCCCTTTACATCGGCAGAACGGACCATATTATAAGTAACCGCAATACCACCGGTAATCATTCCTAAAATAGCAATAACAATTATCATTTCCATTAAGGAAAATCCATCTCTTTCTTTTACTTTTTCCATGTCCGCTGCCTCCTTTCCAATGTGTTTTCCGCTTAATAAGAGTTTTTCTCCCAGTTTTCATACGAAATACAGGATGAAAAATCCGTTGCATTCTGTACACCGCGTCCGGTATATCCATAAAACAGTTCTTTCAATTTATCGTCATTTTTTGCCGTTTCCAAAAGTTTTCCAACTAAAACCATATTGGATTTCAAGTTCAGATTACTTCTTGTCGTTGTCACTTTTCCTTTGGCTAAAATAAGTCCCTCGAAATCACTCTGTACTTCGACATCACCACCGGCAATAATAATTCCCTTTTTCATCGAACCATCTACAACATAATCTCCCGGTGTCGCATAAATTGTACCGGAATTTTTTTCATCGTTCTTTGTCATAACCGTCGTCAATTTAGAAAAATCAATCAGACGGTCTGCTACCAGTGCATTCGCATTTTCCGGCAAACGCATACCTCCCGTTGCCCCGGAGGCAAGAAGGGATAACTGATACCCCACGTAATCCTGACCCTGCTTTCTGCCATCTGCTAACAATTCTTCATTTGGATTTCCGGCATTATTAAAATAATTATCGGACTGCATACTGCTTCCACCCGCCGCATAATAATTCTGAATCACATTACCGGCAACCAAAAATAGTTCTGAAGAAAATTTCATATTCGTATCATCCACCGTAGATACATACGGTTTTGCCCGCTCATCGAGCTGGTCCTTATTGGATACGGTTTCTCCATCTTCCTCTTTTGAACCTTGATAGTAATTTCTAAAATATTCGTTTGCATTCTTCTCATCTTTAAATTTCAAATAATAAAATACATAACCGCCGGAGTTGCTATAGTTCGCCGTATACGGCTCAGCAGAGTCTAAGTATTTTCCAATATTCGAATTTAAAAGTGCCGTTTTGTCAATTGAAACTTTTTCTCCTCGAATCACCGGATTGTGTGTATCCTGTGCATCTCTTCCATCTTCCGGAATAATATACTCATCCGGCAAAAGATAGGCAATCTGATTACTCTTTACTGCGATAGACTCACCCATCATAATATCGGAAACCCTAGCATTTCCGCTCTCATCGTTTCTCGAAACAAAAGTTCTTCCGGCAAGAATCAGCTTATCCAGATTTTTTGCTTTCAACGTTGTATTTAATCCATTCACCAAAATCGCACTGCTGTAATCAGAGCGCGCCGTCGATGTTGTCTTTGTATTCTGCTCATTATAACTGTAGCCATAATACTTTCCGGAAAGGGTAACAATCGAATTGTTTGCCTCAATATCCAAATCATTTGCCACATAAGCATTTTCATTCAAATCCAATTTTGTCTGCAGTGTTGACTCCGAATCCATCCCGTGTGATTTCAGGCGGATGTTCTGTACCCACAGATTTCCCGCTGCTTTTTCACCCTGTAAAGAAACCGTCGCACCGCCAAGCAAATCAAGACTTCCTCTGCTGATAATGGTCGGGCTGTAAAAATAGGCTGCATTCTGGCTCTCTACTTTTATGCCGGCATCTTTATCCCCGGTATAAATATTTCCCCGGAAAGTGACACCTTTGTTATTATCATTATTCGCAACCGCCAAAGAAGAATCCGAAATTACAATGTAATCCTTAATCTCCTCTAACGTAGAATCCCCCTCAAATTTGTAATCCGGCACCTTCATGCAAATATCGGTGCGAATTGTCGAGCGGTAATCCGCAGCGTCCGTATAGTCAATCATCATATTTTTAATGGTCAGCGAATACTGATTATCCGCATCCACATCAATCACAAATGCTAAGTTCGTTCCCTTCTGAGTCGTAACGGCATCCGGAACTTTCGATAATTTTTTCAAAATGGAAAGGTCACAGTTCTGCTCTGTTCCCACTTTGCTTTCATCCCATGCATACGAATAGCCCATCAGTTTTGATGCCAGCAAACTGATATACTTTTCGGAAAAAGTTTTATGCATACTGTCTTTTGTCTTTGTGTAATGCTCCACCACATCTTTATAAGCTTCTTCTCCTGCATCCCCGGCATACTCCAAAAGTCCGGTCTTTACTTCCTCAAGAATTCCTTCGGTCTGGTAAAAATTATCCGATGCGTTGTGGTCAACATTTACTGAAATCAAATAACGGCTTGCAATCGTCAAAAGAATCGTTCCAATGGCAGCAATAAAAAGAATCCCAATGATTACGGTAACCAATGAGGAACCCTCTCTTTCTCTATGCCAAATATTTTTTATCGTATTTCGCATCCTTTTCACGCCCCCTTCGATGATTGCAGACGGACAATTCGATTATCCTCTGAATAATTCGTTTCTGACGCTTCATAAACATCTACCGTAACACCGGCGATTCTCTCCTGCTTTTCATGGGTAACAAAATCTGTCTGAAAACTTCCGGCAGAAAGAGACGCCCCGTTTGTATAATAAACAGGCTGTAAGAAATTTCCGGAGCCACTAAGCATAATTTTATAGCCGGCCGCCGGTGCTGCATCTCCTTTCTGGCATATGAAATAAAACTTCAACTGTTTTGCTTCGTCAATTGATAAATCTCCCAGATTCACTTCAACCGAATCCGTCAATGCATTGTCATGAAGAAGATTATATAAAATGTATATATTTTCTAATGTCTCTTTTTCCGCTTTCTGGTTTTTCACTACCGCGCTAAACTCAGACCCATTATATGAATAACGGTAGGAAACATCAATCCGGTAAATGCCTTCCTGTTCCGTATCCTTCTGAATATCAATCACAACGTCTCTTGAAAGCCCATTTTCAATTGTGCTTTTGCTGACACTCGGATTTTTGTAGTAAAAATGACTTGCCGCCGCCTGCAGCTGGTCAGATTCAACAATAACGGCATTGTTTGCTGAATAAATTTCCTGCAGCTTTGGCTGCTCATAATTATTATATTTGGATTCCACCTGGTTCCCCTCAGAATCCGTTGTGTCATAATCATAATCAAATAACACGCGCGCCTGATAATCAGAGCCGTTTAACGTGACTTTTTTAGACAATGTCATCTGCTTGTTTTCTTTTTTTACAAGCGTCCACGCACTGCCTGTCGCCGCCATCAACTGACTGTCAATATCCGTAAGTGTCTTGCAGGAGTCTACCTCTTCTAATACCGATTGTGCCACAAGATCTGCTTCCTGCGTGCTCTTACCGGTTGATGAATATAAATTTGCACTCGAAAAAAAGGAAAGTAGAGCCAATGAAGCGACACCCAAAATGGCAATCGCAATCAGCACTTCAATCAGCGAAAACCCCTGTACCTGTCTTTTCATTCTCTCACTTCCCTTCACTCACATACAACTTATACATTCCTTATTTCTTAAACGTACCAAAAACATCTTCGTTTCCGAGAATGATGCCTGAAATATCCGGCTCAACATATGCCTTTCCGTTTCCATTCAAACTGAAAAAGTGAACTAGAATCGTTCCACTTAATTTTCCGGTACTGTTATCAAATGTAAGGTTAATCGATACAACCGACATTGGTTCTTCATTTTTTGCCACCCAGTCAATTGCCTTTAAAATCTGTTTTTTCGTGCCGGTCAACTCAATTTCATAAGGAGAAGCCTTTCCAACCATCTTCATAACAGAAACTTTTTTCTCCGGATTCTTTTCCACATCACTCAACGTCGTTTCTTCGGATTCTGTGGACTGCTCCGCATCATCACCGGTTCCTGTTGTCACAATAAACTTCCCATCCTTAAAAAAAGTCTTATCTGCCTGTGGACGTATTGCACGCAGACGAACACCACTTGCCACTGACATTTTGTAAATATTGCTAATCGCTTTCTGCTGTGTCATCTTGCACGGATACGTCTGCGATTTTTTCTGAATTTCCTTCTGCGTCTTTGCCTGAGAAGCATTCATCTCATTTACGCGAATCTGCAAATCACTTAAATAATTCACTTCATTCATTTTCTGACCGGAATCCGTTTTCAAACGATTTGCCTGCTTCATATTTCTTTGAAATACAAATATCACGGTTCCAAGCAGAATCAATAATCCGCCAAGAATCAATATCAATCGTTTTTGTACGGTTGTCAATCCATTCTTCATCATTTCATCCCCGCTCTCTTTTTACTCTGTCTGACTGCCCTCTATCTCAGATGCTTTTTCATTCGCATCCACCACTTTATTGTAGGCAAAGGTTATCGTATATGAATATTGTTTCTTCTTTGTCAGTGCTTCGTTGGTCTCGGTAATCGAGTCAATTTTCACACTGGAAATTCCATCAATTTTTTCAAGCTGAATCTGCAGGGCAGACAGCGATAAAAGTTTATCGGTACTGATTGCATTAATCGTAACTTTTTCTTCATCACTGGTAATGCTCTGAATCTTAAAGGATTTCGGGCACTGTGCTTCCATACTCTTTAACAAGGCATGAAAATGATTGTTTTTATTATCACAATATAAATCAAACACATCGAGCATTTTCCGATTCACTACCTCTTCCAGCAAGGCAGCGAATTCAGACTCTACCGGTTCCATCGCCTGTACGCGGTTCGTCCACATACGGTTGGTTTCTTTTTCCTGCAACAATCGCATCACAGAAAAGCCACCCACTAAAATACTAATCAAAAGGCAGCCTGCAAAAATCAGAACTGCGCCTGTCATGGAACCTTTCTTTTCTTCTTTTTGACGCACGGCGTTGGATACAAAATGAACCGAATCAAAAACAGCTCCAAAACAGTTAATATACTGCAAAATGTAAGCGTTAATATTTACTTTACGGTTAAAGCGAACGCCTGCAAGTTCTTCCGGCGTATGTGTCTGGATTCCCAGTTCATTTGACAACAGTTCATGAATTCCTGCTACTGCACAGCCTTTTCCCATGCAAATAATTTCCTGTATCGGCCGATCTTTGTATTTGGAATTATAATATTCAATCACTCGTCCAATATTGCCAATCAGATAAGACGCATTATCTGTCACTTCAATTCTTTTATCCAATGACGGATTATTCTCCGAATTTTCTGAATTTAAGTTGTGTAAAATCACACGATTCCGTTTCAGAAGTGTATAGGCTTCTTCTTCCGTCTGCACCTGAAATACCGGTTCTTGCAAGAGAACCTCTGTAAATACGTTAATTCCATACGGAACTACTCGCTGTAGCAAAAGTTTATTATCACTGATAATATTAACAAGCGTTGCCGACTGGTTAATCTGAATCGACATTGTAACGCCCTCTTTGCTTTTAACCTGACGGCGCATCACCTGGAAAACAGCGTTTCCATCAGCATCAATTGATTCAATATGAAGTCCTGCCGCATTAGCAAGTGTGTAATAGGAATCAATCAAATCAGACGGTGCTGCAAACACCATGACATCCTGAATAAGTCCGCCCTCTTCTGTTTTCTTCGGTTCCCCCTGTTCCACATAAGAAAAAATATATTTTTCCACGTCAATCGGGAACAAGTCCGACACTTTTGCCATAACTAACGGCTGAATTTTCATTTTCTTTTTAGCTATTGGAACACTGGTTTCACGGCTTGCAATCTTTCCGCTCGCTACGGTAAAAATAACATCCTTCGTGCGAATCCCTTTATCTGCACATGCTTTCCGGATGCAGGTTGCCAGTTCAGTAACCTCTATAATCATACCGTCTTACTGCATTTTCCGGCGTAGGAAAACGTACACAGCCATATACGGTCGGATAATTTGCCGTATGTTCCATATGCACAATCTGAACTTCATTTGTACCAATTCGTACAACAATTACTTTTTTTGCCATTCATTCATCCTCCTATAATCCCTTTCGCCATTTTTACAATGCTTTATGATAAAGCACTCTAAAAATGGCAAATGTTAATATACAAAAGTACGGACGTACCAATTTAACACGGTATCGCCCCATAACAAAACAAGATAAACTCCCATCGCCAGATAAGGAGTTGTTGGAAATCTTCCTGATTTTTTATGGTATAACTGAATCCCCCCCTGAATCACTGCACCAAGCAGGCAGCCGGCAATCAGTGCCAGTAAAGAATGTCCAAATCCGATACACAACCCAATACACGCCATGAATTCAATGTCGCCCAGACCAAGTCCTGCTTTTCCCGTAACCTTTTTAAACAGAAGTGCGCACACAAGTAAAAATACTCCCATAAACAAAGCGCCTGCGATGTAATACAGCCACTGTGACGCATGAAAGAATAAATGAACTGCCCCAACGACAATCATCAAAATCTCACAAACAGCCGGAAACTTCATTGTCTTCAAATCCGTCACCGCAATGACTATCATGATAGAAGTAAGGACACACCAAAGGATACTGTCCGGATTCAATCCGCAGATAACAACCACTAAAACGTATAAAATTCCGTTTGCCAGTTCGACAAGCGGATACTGAATCGAAATCTTTGCTCCACAGTACCTGCATTTGCCACGAAGTGCCAAATAACTGAACACAGGAAACAAATCATACCACTTCAATGGATGCTTACAATTCATACAATGGGAGCCCACCGTGACAACACTTTCCCCCTTTGGCATTCGGTATATGCATACATTAAGAAAACTTCCTATTATGATGCCAT
>OHDH01000889.1_pt1 | contig 12444 bp, 9 predicted proteins | sample 1566921 | NCBI WGS metagenome assembly OHDH01 (sample SAMEA3879585, study PRJEB24766) | human gut metagenome | biome: human-associated habitat; feature: feces | place: USA | collected 1985/1987
CTGGTACAAAGGGACGGTCGGGTCCGGCGACAAGGCCCGCTTCTTCGTCTGCATGGGCAAATGGAGCTCCTACCACAAGATCGACACGAACGACCAGAGCACCTTCTTCGATCCTTCCCAGGAAAGCCTGCCCGAAGGCCCCATCTACGGCCACGGGGACTGGCTCAACGATACCTCCCAAAGCGATTGGAAAAAGATCGTAATTCCCATCAAATACCGCAGTGATGAAAAGCCCAATTACCTGATGGTAACAGCCTCGGCGAGCTACCGCGGTGACTACATGGAAGGGAACAAGGAGAGCAGAATGTATATCGACGACATCGAATTTGTATATTGATTTTCATGCGAGGAACCGTCGCCATCCTGACACTGACACTGTCACTGTGTCTATGTTTTGCAAGCAATCAATCGCAGGCCGCTCCGGGACCTGCGATTGATTCGGCAATACCGCAACCCGATTCTTCGGAAACCGTGAACACGGGCTCCGAAAGCCCTCGGCCCGAACATCCGCTTCGGACCGATGCACAATCGCCTGCTCCGATGGAATCCGCCCCGGAGCGTAAGGCCGATCCTCGCGCAGAACGGGGCCTGACTTCCATGTCCAACCAGTTCGTCCCCCGGGGACAATGGATTTTCGGAGCCTCCGCCTCCTACTCTACCCACACGAACAAAGATTACACGTTTCTGGTAATCGAAGATATCAACTCAGACGGCTACACCTTCAAAGTCACCCCCCTGATCGCCTACGCGATCCGGGACAACATGGCTATCGGCGTCAAATTCATCTATTCCCGCTCATTGCTCCGCATAGATAGCGGCAGCATCAAACTGGGCAGCGACATCGACCTCGGTGTCGATTTCTACAACGCACTGCAACACAACTACTCCGGAGCTTTCATCTGGCGTCAGTACATCCCTCTGGGACAAAACAAGCGCTTCGCCCTGTTCAACGAAACCAGCCTGACATTGGGCGGCGGCCAGTCCCGGTTCGCTGCGGACTCCCCGATCCGGGGCACTTACGAAACCAATTTCTCCGCCTCGATCGGCATATCGCCCGGCCTGGTAGCCTTCGCCACCAACAACGTAGCTTTCGAAGTCAATGTCGGCGTAATGGGTCTTTCCTACACCCGGACACGCCAGGTACACAACCAGGTAACCGTCGGAAAGCGAACTTCGAGCCTGATGAATTTCAAAGTCAATATCCTGTCGATCGGGCTGGGTATATCTCTCTATCTATAACGCGGAAATACGATGAAACGACTGATTTTTACCATACTGATAGCCGTCGCAACGGTTTCCATGCTCCGAGCCCAGGAACCGACATCCCTGGAGGCAATTCCGTCTTCCCGCTTGCAGGACAGCCTCTACGCCACTCCGGTTCCGACGACCGTCCCTGTCATCGAGGAACTTCCGGCCCCGACGTTCTACGCCGATCTGAGCGACTCGTCCGCATCGATGCCGACCTCGGTTTCCCCGGTACGTCGGAAACAACGATTCCTGCCGATGAAACGGAGAATCGACCGCGAAATCAACAAAATCAAATTCGCCTACGCAGGTGAAATCGCCCTGGGCCTCACCGTATCTTACGGCACCCTCTCAAGCGACGACACGGACTACCTGCTGATCCTGGACAACCTGAATCTGAACGGCAGTATCTTCACCATCAACCCCTCCGTAGGCTACTTCTTCAAGGACAACATGTCGGCCGGCGTCCGTTTCGGATACACCAACATCAACGGAACGCTGGATACGGGCAACTTCAATCTGGGAGAGCAAAACGACGTCAATCTGGCCTTCAAAAACCTCCACCTGCAAAGCAGTGCACTGTCGGTCGGCCTCTATTTCCGCTCCTATGCGGGATTGGACAGCAAAGGACACTTCGGGCTTTTCGGTGAAGTAGATCTTTCGATGAAGACCGGTAATTCGGAGTTTACCTACGAAACCGAAGGCACCCTCAGAAGCACGTTCAGCGACGACCTGAAACTGTCGCTCGGGTTCAACCCGGGTCTGGCGGTTTATATCTTCCCGAACGTGTGCAGCACCATTTCCTTCGGACTGGGCGGTATCGAATACACCAAGATCAAACAGAAAGATGCCGACGGCAACGAGATCGGGCAACGAACCGCTTCGAAAATGCGGTTCCGGCTCAACCTGCTCAATATCCGCATCGGCGTTACCGTTCATCTATGGAACAAGAAAGCCAACAAAGCATGATGAAACATCTCCGACATATACTTATCGGCATACTCCTGCTGCTGACCTCCTGCATCGAAAATTCGATTCCTTATCCGGTCGTCACGCTGCAAATCCTCGGTGTCGAAGGCGAAGGTTTCACCTGCGCACCCGAAGATATCAATACCCAGGAACGAATCGTCACACTTCATCTGGACGAACAAACCGACATCTCCAACGTAAAGATCGACAAAATATCGGTCACCGAAAATGCCCGGTCGTCGAAACCCCTTTCGGGGACATTCGACCTGCGGACTCCGCTCTACATCACCCTTTCGTTTTATCAGGATTACGAATGGACGATCGTAGCGGACCAGCAGATCGAACGTTATTTCGAAGTCGAATCGCAGATCGGCGCTGCGGAAATCGACGTCGATCAACTTACGGCGAAAGCATACGTTCCGGAAGGGACCGATTTGAGCGACCTCAAGGTCACACGGCTGAAACTCGGCCCGGCGGACATTACCACGATGACACCTCCGATCGACGAGCTGACTTCGTTCGAATCGGTCCGCTACGTTTACGTCGCTTACCACGACTTCGAAGAGAAATGGTCGCTTTACGTCGAAGCTACCGATACCAAGGTACGCTTCACGCAGGTCGATGCCTGGAGCGGGGTCATCTGGGCCTATGCCGAAGGCAACAGCGCGGACGAACTGGGATTCCGTTATCGCAAGACCGGCGACGAGGCGTGGACCGAAGTCGATAAGGAGCAAATCAACATCTCGGGCGGTGCATTCGACACCTGTATCACGGGACTTACCCCGGAAACCCAATACGAAGTAGTCGCCTACTCCGGCAGCGACGAAACAGAGGTGGCGAGCGTCACGACCGAAGCGGCACCGCAACTCCCGAACGGAGGTTTCGAAGAGTGGGAAACGATCGACAAAGTCGTCTATCCCTACCTGGCCGACGGCATTCACTTCTGGAATTCAGGCAACAAAGGCGCCAGCATCGGCAACGCTACTCCGACCGACAAGACGACGGACGTGCGTCCCGGCACATCGGGCATCTATGCCGCACAGCTTTCGTCGAAGCTCGCAGGTCTGGTCGGCGTTTACAAATTGGCCGCCGGCAATCTCTTTACAGGCATATTCTACGGAATCCGAAATCTCACGCACGGTATCGTCTGCTTCGGACAACCTTTCGAAGCCCGTCCGACGGCTCTGCACGGCTGGTTCAAATACAACCAGGGAATGCTGACCAACGTGGGCAGCACCCAGCCGCCGGGGATGAACCTCAAGGTCGGCGATCCCGACAACGGCATGATCTACATCGCCGTCGGCACCTGGACCCCGGAAGAGTACGGCATCTCGCAGGGAGAACAGTTCGGATCGGCCGAAAACCCGATTGCGATCGACACCCGCAACCCCAGTTCGTTCTTCGATCCGACGAGTCCGGCCGTAATCGGCTACGGACAACTGCCGCTCACCGCCAGCTACTCCGAATGGCAGGAGTTTACCATACCGCTGAAGTACGTGGCGACAGACCGCAAACCGACCCATATCGTCGTCGTCTGCTCGGCTTCCCGTTGGGGCGACTATTTCATCGGAAGCACCTCGAGCGTGCTCGTCGTCGATGACCTCGAACTGATTTACGACCGGCTGGACAAAACCGGTGAATAGGTATATTCGCCGTCAGACTATCCCTCCGATCGGATACGAACGACGAAAACCAAACGCTGAATCCGCAGCGCTTTCCAACAAAAAAGCAGGGAATCACTCCCTGCTTTTTTGTTCTGTTATCGGACTTACCCTCTCGGCGCCCTCCGGATCAGAGCTGCGCGATCCGGCAATACTTATTATAACGATTCATTACGTCCTGCACGAAAGCCCGCGTCTGACGGTAGCCGGTAAATTTGCCGCACTTCACGACCTCGTGCTGGTAATAGGCGGGATCGGACTTGAGTTCCAGGTAGCGGAGCACCACCTCCCAGGAATTGGGGTCTTCGCCGTTCACACGGGCCAGCCGCCGGGCATCATTGACATGACCGATTCCACCGTTGTAGCAGGCCAGGATCAGGCTCATTCGGTCTTTCTCGGAAATTCCCGCCGGCAGGTCGAGCGTCGAATCGATCCGATTCCACACTTTATTGGCCAGCAATACATTGGTTTCCGGATCGAGCAAGGCTTCTTCCGAGGCTACGTCGAACTGCCGGGCCACTGCAGGCATGATCTGCATCAGCCCCCTCGCTCCACGGCGGGAAACTATATCGGCTTTGAAACGCGACTCGTGATAGGCAATAGCACTCATCAGGCGCCAGTCGTTCCCCTCCCGCTCGCTGATATTCCGAATTACGTGATCGTAAGGAGAGATCACATACCGGGCTTCCATTTTCTCCTCCAGGGTAATCCCCGCTTCGGACGACGTCGAAAAATCGGCGTTGAATCCGTAAAAAGTGGTCTGTAATGTTAAAAATACGAAAATTAAACAGGTTTTCTTTAACATAAAACTTGCTTTTGCAGGCAGCTTCCTGTGCCGTACAGTACGCTAATCATAGAAACCCCACGAGATACCCATCTTAAACATGCCCGGATTGAGCGGGTACTTCGCAATCGCGAAATATTCGCCGTTTCCGAACAGGCCCCGGTTGATATGCTGATATTTCAGGAATATCCGCATTCTCTTCCACTTGCCCATCAGGAAAAGATCCAGATAGGGGTAATTCCCCACCTCGATTTCCCGCTGATTGAAGAACTCCGAGAGCGCAGGATTGTAGCCGGGCGCATAGTAGCGCGTATTGAAATGGCCATCGACACCGAACTGCACCCGGAGCACGTCGCGCACCGCCCAAAACTCGTAATAATACGAGAGGAAGGCGCTGACGAGCGGAACGGGTATGACACTATGATTCGTACTCCACTGCAACAAAACCTTATGGTCCAAATGAAGTCCGGCGATCCGGAAATCTTTGCGGGCGTACACGCTCGTCACGCTGACGCTTCCGTTGTCCTGCGTTATCTGGCTGTCGGCGCCGTAATAAATCTTATCGGTGACAATGCCTTGCCACACACCGACCTCGAACGCATAATCGGGGACACGGAAAGCAACTTCGAAACGAGTTTCATTCTCCTTGCGCAAAGGAGTCAACCACACGTAGTGGTTAGAGAATAGATTCTCCTGCCAGTAATCCGGCGAACGCGTTTCCATACGGAAACGCCCTTCGAGAATCAGGGGACGTTTGCGGATATATCCCGTCAGGGTCAGGTTGGCCCCGAACGAAACGTCACCGCCGCGATATCCCGACGGGTAGAACTTGGCGTCAGCTCCCCAATCGACATATTTCTTGATCTTTCCTTCGACCGATCCATACACGAAGTAACTGCTTTTATCCACCTTGTCGTACTTACCGTTCAGGTAGGAATCCAACCTGAACTGCGAATAGGTGTGCAGGTCGAGTCCTACACCTCCGTTCACCGTACCGACCACGCCGTTACGATCCCAGGGCTGCGCCTGAATGAACACCCGGTTGGAAATCACCCGCTCATAGATCGAGTCGCGCGTCTGCGTGGGATTGATGAACCAGTTCTTGTAATATTCGAGTCCATCCTGCGGCACAAAATTACCATCTGCATCTCGCTCGTAACGGTCGTCGGTATAGGTTCCCCGAATATCCTTATAAACCTTGCTCCAGGAGTTGTACTCGAACGAATGACCGATGAATACGGCCGGCAGATTGGCGATCGAAAAGTCGCTTTCGGTAACCGGCAGCAACGGAATACCGTACGACTGTTCGACGAAAAACGCATTGTTGCGGTATATGTTGGTAGCCTGCGAGCTCGTCAGTCTCATCGGCACGCCCGACGGCATTTCGAAAGTCGTATCCCGGATCGCCCATTCACCCACCACGCCGCCGTTCTCACGCGTCTCGATGTGGTTGTTGATGAATCCGGCATGCACCGAATAACGCTTTCCCGTATGCGAAACGGCGACCGAAAGGTTGTGGTTCTTGGTACGGGACCACTCGTAAAGGCCCTTGGTACCGCGCGACCGATAATTGACGTTGAAGCCCGTAGTCGGCGAAATATTATGCCCCAGCGTCAGGCTGAAATTCTCCTCCCGGAACTTCTTCTGTCCAGACTCAAGGTACATGAAGTGAAAATACGGCCGTTTGAGGTTGTAGAAGGGGACGTTTTCCATGCGATAGGTATAGACATCGAACCCTTCGGCAAAAGAGAAGTTGCGGTATTGGGGACGTTCAAAATAGTTGTACGGCAACGAAGCCTGTCCCAACGCACCCACGGCAGCATGGCCGACGCCTTCCTTATAAAACGGGTAGTCGATGCGGAAAGTGGCGAGGGTGGTATCGAGCGGATTGATATGCACCTGGTTGTAGTCCCGCGAGATCGTCCACGAAAAGTTGGGCAGCGCACGGATCGAATCGTTGAAAAAATAGGATTCGAGAGGCTTTCGAATCCGCTTTTTCTTGGTCGAATCGGTCGGCATGGCGGGTTGTTCCTCGCCGTTCTGCGTCTGGAACGGGTTGCTGCCGAGCATATTGTTCGGATTATTCGGGTCGTTCGGATTCTGATTGTTCTGATTTCGCAGGATCGCGCTGGCGTCGAATTGAGCGGATGCCTCCAACGTCGGAAAGGCCAACAGCCCTCCCCACAGCAAAATCCACAGAATTTTTTTCAACACCTTCGGAAACATCGGAATACGTACGCGCAAATCGCGGCAAAGATAGTAAAAAATCAGGCTTTCGGTGCTTTATCGGGATTTCCCGAGCGCATGCAGAGCCAGCGAACCGCCGACACGACGATATATAAAACGATAATTACCGGGATAGCGTATGTACGAAGTATAATTATCAACACGATACTCGCCAGCAGAAAGAGGTATCGCACCTCGTTTCCGCGCCAACCGAAGCCGTGGAACTTGAGAGCGAACATGCGGATCGGAGAAACGAGGAGCAGGGAGGTCAGCACGGCGATCAGCAACACCCCGTCCGAAGAAAGAGCGACCGCCCCCTGCTGCCACAGCATGCCGAGCGAAGCGCAGAGAAGCGATCCGGCGGGCGTCGGAAGTCCGCAGAATTCGACCGTCTGCGTTTCGTCGATGTTGAACTTGGCCAGACGCAGCGCAGAAAACGCCGCCAGGACGAACACGCCATACCCGAGCTTCCAGGTCTCCGGCAGCCAGCAAGGTTCGGTCTGCAGGCAAACCTGCCAGAGCACTGCGGCAGGAGCCAGTCCCGAAGTAATGACATCCGCCAACGAATCGAGCTGCACCCCGATCGCCGAAGACGAATGCAACAGACGGGCCACGAAACCATCGAAAAAATCGAACACGATTCCCGCGACTATCAGCCAGAAAGCGAGCGTCAAATCATTGTACATCAGTGCTACCACGACGGCAAACGACCCGCAGAGCAGATTCATGAGGGTCAATAAATTCGGTATCGTGAAAAGTCGTATCCGCATTTGTAAAAGAATTAGTCCACCTATTAAGTAGGCAAATATAGGAAAAATCCATCGGTTACACGCACACGACCGTCGTAAAATGCACATCGGGAAAATTATCGGAAGCTATTTTCCCCCTCGACATCCATATTTTTTAATTAAAATTTGCATAAAAGAAAAATTAAATATATCTTTATTTTTGTAAAAGATTGCGCTATTAGTAAAAATGTACTACGGATAAATTTTCAGGAGGTGCGGAAAATACGATACAACACCTAATCATTAGAACCTTATTTACAAACCTTAACCAAAAACATGTATGAAAAAATTTAATTTGTTGATGGCGCTTATGATGGTATTCGCACTATCGTTTGCCGCTTGTAATGATGATGAAGAGCAAATTCCCCCTACCGATGGTGGTAATTTGACTTTCGAGGTAACGGTTGGCGAGATTACCTCATCCTCCATTGCCTACACTGTAACTCCCTCCGACCTTAAGGCCGAGTACCTGTGCATATTGGCCGATGCCAAAACAGTCGAGTCGTTTACTCGCGATGAATTTCTCGTGGAGGCCATCTTGGAGGAGCTTAAGGCTGAAGCCGGCGCACAGGGCAAGACTTTAGCAGAGTATATGCCTGAAATCGTTGATAAGGGGGCTATCACTAATGGCAAGTTCTCGAATCTGTCCCCGGCGTCCAAATACTACATCATCCTGTTCGGAGTAGATCCGGCCAACGGATATAAGGCTAACTCTGACGTAGTTAAGAAAGACGTTACGACTGAAGAGTTCCAGGATCTCAACATAACATTCGAGGTTGAGACGACTGTGGACGGCAACTCTGCAACATTCAAAATCACCCCTTCGAACAACGATGACGTGTGGTACTTCACCACTCTTCCCAAAGCCACTTACGACGCATACACCGATCCTGCCGGTCAATACAAGATGGAAACACGGCAATTCATGCTCTTCTGTCTCCAGCAGGAAATCGAAGCCCGGCGTCAGCAAGGCATGTCGGATACTGAAATTATGAATGCGATCTTCCACAAGGGGGCTTTGGAACTCGAAGGCAAGGGACTTACCGCCAACACGGAGTATATCAACCAAATCGCAGGCTTTATCATAACTCCGGAAGGTCAGGTGACCATCGCTACCGATGTTACAACAACCACCTATACCACCGGTAATGCCCAGGCCCAAGATTTTACTTTCGAAATTACCGTTGGTGAGGTCGAGGCTATGAATGCCGCTATCAAGATCGTTCCGACAGATGAAACCGCTACCTTCTGCTGGATGGTGGCTCCGTGGGATGGGCAGAAGACAGCTACGGAGGTTATGGACGACATCGTAGCACAATATGGCAGCTTTATGAACAACGGAGCCATGCTATATAAAGGCGTTCAGGATTACACGGGCGGCCCCGGCAGCCCGTATAAATACAAACTCGATGCTGCCGATACCGACTACTACGTCATTGCCTTCGGCTATGCCGGCGGTGTAACTACAGCCCCTGTGATGGAGACTTTCCGCTCCCTTGCGGCTCCGGATCCGGAATCGACCACCTTCCAGATAACTGCTTCCGACATTTCCCCTTATGGTTTCTCTGCAGAGGTAACACCATCCGAGACTACCACATACTATACGGTGGGATTCATGCCAACAGAAGAGTTTAAGACTTTGGATTTTGACCAACTTACCGCAGATATAAACGCAAATTTCGACGAGATGTTCGCAATGTCACAGATGTTTGATCCTAACACTACTGTTGCTCAAGTTCTTAGTACATATTATTATAAAGGTGTTTTCACTGTCGATGCTTCAGAATTGACTCCTGAAACAGCTTGCTCCGGCTTTGTAGCAGCACTCTCTGCAGAAACAGGCCATGTTGTCAAAATTCACAAGTTTGAAAACATCGCAACTACCGGCAAACTCGGCAACATTAATCCTTCCATTGAGCTTATCGGCTACTGGTCAGGAGACGACGAGGCCGGTCAAATCTTTGGGCAACCAGACGCAACGAGAGGTAAAGCTATCACTGTCGTCAAGTATAGCGGCTTCAATAGCGCACGGAAACTATTTGCACTAATGTGGTATGACGAAATGACAAATGTCGATCAATACCCTGATGCATCCCTTTGGAGTCAGTTGAAAGCAAATTGGCTGGAAATCGATCAGTCACAGCCGTACTCATTCTATGTTGTTGAATGGGAGACTCCGCAGACATCGTTATCTTCAGCATTTGCCTATGCAGAAGATAACGATGGCAACCCGGGTACTTTTGGTCGTCTCTTCACTCGCGCAACCGCAGAGAACAAGGGTAATATTCAGGATTTGATCGATCTTGTTGAGAAGCTCAACGCGACATCGAAGAGTTCTTTTACACTACCCAAGTCCGGTATAATCGGCAAGAATACCGGTATTACACGCAATGACAAGAATATTAAAGCAAATACTCCTGTCGCAAACGTAGTCAAGAACGAGGTAGAAGTTGTTGAGCCCAAGCCATTCGCATCATCTTACAATGTGTCATACGTGCGGCCTTTCTATTTGTAATTTTATATAGAACTGAATGTTTGATAGTTCGTCTGGCGGGTTCGCCAGACGAACTATTTTCTGTATGAACGGTCAATACAAATACAATATGTATGCTATTTATCCCTAATCCGACAAATCATACTATATTTGTAAAAGCGTAAGAACACGTCCCTGAAAACTGCAAATACACCGTTTTCTTCTCGGCTCGCACTGTATTTAATCGTAAAAATTCATCGATTATCCCCACGAATCGAATCGTCATCCTCGGGGCCACTTCCGGCATCGGACTGGAGATCGCAAAACTGTATATCGCGGCCGGCGGGCAGGTCGTCGCGGCAGACGGGAACCCCCTTACAGAGTTGATCCGCCGATACTATCCCGACGCCAAAACCATCGCCTCCGTCCTGCCCGAAGCACACGCCACTATCAACCCCGACACGGTGGACGACGCCCGGAAGCTGATCGATATCGACCTGGGCATAATCGACGGTTGTTTCGGTGTGGCGGAAAACGGCGCGGTATGGATCCGGCAGGACATCCGCCACAAAGCCCTCTATTTCGGTGCCACGGCCCTGATGATCCTCATCCCGCGCGATGCGCTGGTCGATACGATGCACGAGGCTCTCGCCCGACCGGAATTGGACGACTTCGAATACGGATGCTTCATGTCCGGACCGTCGAAAACCGCAGATATCGAACAGGCCCTGGTCTTCGGGGCGCACGGTCCGATGTCGATCACCGTCGTACTGCGGTAAACCGCATCTCTCGACTCCACGTCCACTATCCGGCACTTTTTCCCAAGTGCCGGATAGTTCGTTGTACGATTCGTCCGTATCATCCGTAAAATTTCCCTGGCCGACAAATATCCGCATTTCAAAAACATACCGAACAATATTTAATTTTCATCCGAGAATAATTTTAGCTATCTTTGTCTAATGGATCGATCCGGCGATGCCGGCCGTAAATTCTGAAATCATTCAAAAACAAACCGCAGCGACAACTCATCATGGACAAACATACCTATTGCGTCATCATGGCCGGCGGCATCGGCAGCCGCTTCTGGCCCAAAAGCCGCCAATCCAAGCCCAAGCAATTCCTCGATATCCTCGGCACCGGCAAGTCGTTTATACGCATGACGTACGAGCGTTTCGAAAAACTGGCTCCGGCTGAAAATTTCCTGGTCGTGACCAACGCCCGCTACAAAGACCTCGTGCTGGAACAAATCCCGGAACTCGGGCCGGAACAGGTACTCTGCGAACCCGTCGGACGCAACACGGCTCCCTGCATCTGTTATGCAGCCTACGGACTGCAGAAGCGCGATCCGGGAGCGAAGATGATCGTCACCCCGGCGGATCACCTGATCCTCAACGAGGAGGATTTCCGCGCCATCATCGGCGAATGCCTCGACTTCATCGACGACCGGGCGGCTCTGATGACCGTCGGCATCAAGCCCACCCGTCCGGAAACGGGCTACGGCTATATCCAGGTATCGGACGACCGGACCATCAGCAAGGTCAAGTGTTTCACCGAAAAACCCAACCTGGAGCTGGCGCAGACGTTCCTGCAATGCGGCGAATTTCTCTGGAACTCCGGCATCTTCGTCTGGAAAGTCGGCGACATCATCGAAGCGGTGCGCACCTACCTGCCCGAGCACCACGCCCTCTTCTCGGACATCCAGCCGGTATTGGGCACTTCAGAAGAAGCGGAAGCCATCGCCCGGGTATTCTCCGAATGCCGCTCCATCTCGATCGACTACGGCGTGATGGAGAAGGCGAACAACGTCTATGTACGCCGCGGAGAGTTCGGCTGGAGCGACGTGGGGACCTGGGGCTCGCTCTACCAGCACGCCCGCAAGGACCGTTACGCCAACGCCAAACCCGAGAAGGGATGCTATACGGACGAAAATACCCGCAGTTGCATCGTCTCCCTCCCGGAAGGCAAAGTAGCCGTCATCAACGGCCTGAAGGAGTACATCGTGGTGGATACGGAGGACGTGCTGCTGATCTGTCCGCGCAGCGAGGAACAGAACATCAAGAAGTTCATCGACGAAGTGAAATACAACGAAGGCGACAAACATATTTAAGGGCCACAACATTTCCGCTCCGACGCGGGTTCCGGAGCCGCCGGGATTTCCGAAAAGGCAAATGCCCCTCGCCGGGCTTCCCATCGGCAAGCGTTCCGCTCTTCTTTTGGACAAGGAAAACATGACCAAATATTCGATTTCCCCGATGTCATCCCTGTATGAACTGTATCTGCGCCATCCGCGCATTTCGA
>OHDH01000902.1_pt1 | contig 12272 bp, 10 predicted proteins | sample 1566921 | NCBI WGS metagenome assembly OHDH01 (sample SAMEA3879585, study PRJEB24766) | human gut metagenome | biome: human-associated habitat; feature: feces | place: USA | collected 1985/1987
AGCCCCTCGGCCAGACCCTCACAAAAGGCGGTCTTGCCCGCGCCCAGACCGCCGGTGAAGGCAATCAAGGCCCCGTCCGGCAGCACTGCCGCCAGCTTCCGGCCCAGCGCAACGGTCTCTTCTCTGGAATGTGTAATATATTCAGCCATACAATGCTCCTTCATCTTGAAGCTTGAACTTTCCCGTTTTGCCAGCTGTCTGCGATGCAGACTGAGAGGTAAATCAAAAGGGATGACAGAAGCTTCTGCCATCCCCCAGTATAATATAAATCGAGCAAAAGTGCAACGCTCAAGCGGCCTGCTGTACTTCCTGTGGGACAGGTGCCGCGTTCGGTTCGATCAGCCGGACCCCAACATCGCCGAACAGCAGCGGGTAAGCTGCCGCCGCATGGGGGCGCTTGCCGCCCTGCGCATTGTACCAGACCAGATCATCCGCGCCATAGGTATCCATGGAGTGCTGAACGGATTCCTGCAGGGTCTGGCCCAGGATCAGGTGGTTGACGGTATCCCACAGCATACTGCGGGAATACACGGTGTAGACATTGTTCACATAGCCTGCCACTGCTTTGGCACCACCGGCCAGCAGGGCATCGGCCATGGAGGTATCCAGACTGCCGCTCACGCCAAGGAACTCACAGGTCTCGGAGAGCACTACGGTGTCCTTGAGCTGGCCGCCCCGGTATGCCGCCTGGAAAAAGCTGGGCGTGATGCAGTACAGGCCGTTGATCTTGATGACCCGGTGGGTCAGCAGATCGATGCCGTAGTAGAGGTCCTTGTAGAAATCCGATTCCTCTGTCAGCAGGATGACCGGCTCGGTACGGGTCTGCTTGAACAGAAAACCGGAGGTGTAGGTGTAGTAGGAGCCGTGGGCGCTGAGGATGCACAGCCCGTAATCGTTCATCCGTTTCAGGTCAGAGACGGTGACTGTGGTATCGATGCGGGTGTGCAGGCCCATCGCCGTCCAGAAGCCCTTCATATAGGAGTAGTACGGGTAGCGGGAGCTGTTCACGGTGTTGTCAAAGGCGTAGTAGATCATGGCGCTGCCCAGATCACCCTGCGGGGCGTTGGACATTTCGTGCAGATCCACAGCGGGCAGTTCGGAAGGGGCGAAGGGAGTATTCTCTTCGTCCGGGTCTTCCACCAGAACGCCGCCCAGCGCGCCGCAGCTGTACGCAAAGCTGACCATGCCGTTTTCTTCATCCACATGGAGAGAGCGCGCCGAAACAAGCCCTTCCTCGGCCAGCTGCTGCAGCTGGGCCACGGCGGCATCCAGCCGCTGGGCACGGGTCATCTCAGCGTAAGCGTCGCTGCCGGTCAGGGCGGTCACAGCACTGTCGGCCTGTTGCATCTCCTGAGCATCGGCAGTGGTCAGCGTGGTCTGGGCCACGCTGTCGGCTGCCTGTGCGGCAAAGGCAGAAGCAGGGAAGAGCGCGGAAATAAAAACAGTCAGTGCGCAGAGCGCGCACAGAAAGCGATGAGAGTTCGTTTTCATCTTGGAAGTTCCTCCGGAAAAATCCTGCCGAAAAAGCAGGTCTCCAGCTTCCATTTTAGAAGGTGGAGGGGGCTTTGTCAAGGCTGCGGCAAATATTTTGCAGAGTTGTCACAGGATGAAAAGATCTGTGGAAAAAACTTCCGCAATCTTGCGCAAAAAAGGGCGGTGCGGTATACTTATATTACATAATGGAGCAGTATACGCCCTCTCCGGCATTGCGGACGAGTGAAGCAGACCTGAGCGGGCGATCCAATGAAAGAAAGAGGTGTTTTCGTTTGGAAAACATTCGGCGCTACTTCAAGCGCACCGATAAAACTTACCTGCTGCTGTGCATCTTCAGCAGCGTGATGGCTGTGACAGCACTTTCGAGCTGGGCAGCCAAGCAGGGCAATGGCTTTGCCGTGGATGAGATCACCGGCCAGATCACCGGTCTGGGCGATTACCGCCGGGCGGCGGTGCAGGCAGGTGCAGCCCTCATCGGGCTGGTCATTGCGGTGCTGCTGTCCAATATCGATTACCGCAGCCTGGTGAAGGTGTGGCCGGTGCACGTGGCCCTGACCTGGGGCATGGTGCTGCCCACGCTGGTGCTGCGCAATGTGAGCATCGGCCCGCTGACCATCGGCTACAACGCAGGCGATACCGACAACTATTCCTGGTACAAGCTGGGAGGTTTTACCCTGCAGCCCACAGAGCTGGCAAAGATCAGCTTTATCCTGACCTTTGCCATGCACCTAAACAATGTGCGCACCCGGCTCAACGAGCCGAAGGAGCTGGGCAAGCTGCTGCTGCATCTGGCAGTGCCCATCCTCATCATCCATGTTCAGGGCGACGACGGTACCGCCATCATCTATGCCATCATCGGCTGCTGCATGATGTTTGCGGCGGGTTTGAGCTGGAAGTATATCCTGGGGGCGGTCTCGGCGGCGGCAGTGGCTATGGCGACGGCGTTCGCCTTTTTCAGCGATAAGATCGGCAAGGGATACCAGTGGTACCGCATCCTTGCTGTCATCGATCCCGATAACAAGACCGGCTGGGCCCCCAGCGAGACCATCTGGAAGAACATCATCTACCAGCAGCAGCGCGGCGAGATCGCGCTGGGCTCGGGCGGCATCTTTGGCAATGGGCTGTTTGGCGGCAGTTATTACAGCGTGCCCAACGCCCACAACGATTTCATCCTGAGCTGGATCGGCAACGCGGCGGGCTTTGTGGGTTGCTGTGTGGTGCTGGGCGTGCTCTTCGCACTGGTCATCAAGACCTTCCTCACCGGTGCCCGCAGCGAGGATCTGCTGGGTACCTTCATCTGCGCCGGCATCGGCGGCGCTCTGATGGCCCAGATCGCCGTGAACGTGGGCATGAACCTGCGCGTCCTGCCCGTGATCGGTGTCACCCTGCCGTTCTATTCGGCGGGCGGCAGCTCGGTGCTGATGCTGTACATCTGTGTGGGCCTGGTGCTCTCGGTCTACACCCACAACACAAAAAAGCTGTTCGGCTGAGCCGGAACAGAACGCGGCCCCGGAGAGAAGGAAAACTCTCCGGGGCCGCGTTTGTGTGTCAGCCAAAGGTGTTGCGCAGCTTGTTGGCAAGCCGTTTCAGCAGATCTGCTTCCGTGTAAGCCCGCAGGTATTCCACATCCAGCGCACTGCCCTCCGAAGCAGGGGTGTTCTGAATGTTCAGAAAACGCAGGTCAGGAGAATGGGCAAGGATCTGTTTGCAGAACTTTGTGGTGACCCTGGTGTGATTTGTCAGGTTCAGACAGACCAGGTCAGGCAGCTGGGACAGGGGCGAATAATCAATTTCTTTGTAAAGCCCGCTTTGCCCGACCCCGAGGCCGAGATCAAGAACGGCAAGATTGGTCTGAGCCAGCGGCTCCAGACTGGGAACTGCTGTGCCGGAGCTGAGGGAAAGCGACCGCAGTGCAGGGAGTTTGGTGACCGGTTCCAGCGAAACGATCCTGTCGTTTGAAGAGAGGATCAGCGATTCCAACTGGTCCAGACCTTCCAGAGGTGTCAGGTCGAGGGTGCCGCATTCGGTCAGGGAGAGTTGTTTCAGCTGGGACAGGTGAGAAAGCGGTTCCAACGTTTCGGGCCGTGCCCCGTTCACGCTGAAGCGTTCGAGATGGGACATGGTTTCAATCCCAGAAAAATCAGTGAATGCCTGATTGGCCGTCGGCGAGGTAGAATAGGAAAAGGCTTGCAGGCCGTCGAAATACTGCAGATCGTGCAGAGAGGCCAGCGCAGGAAGCGGACTTTCTTTTCCGACTGCCGATATCTCCTGTTCCAGCGTGGCATCTCCCTGCTGGGCGGTCACGGTCACGATGGTGGTCGTGCCCGAATCGCCCTCAAACATGGTTCGTTCGGTAATAGTCAGCGTGTTGAGATTCCAGACATCGCTGCGGCTGATGGTGCCCTCCGGGTGGTTCAACAGGAGCCGGACAGCGGCCTCCATTCCGGTATCTTCCCAGACAATGGGAGCGTCCTCACCGTGCTCGGCATCTACCGGAGAGAGGGGCATTTCCAGAGAATCACGGTATGCCTTCAAGGCAGTATCGTATTCTGTCTGCGGGTAGGGAACAGAGGACGCTTTGGAAAGCGAAAGGTAGTTGGAACAGCCACAAAACAGGAACACACAGGCAGTGATGAGAGCAAAGATGTGAGAGCAGCTTTTCATACCGTTCCCTCCTTTCATGGAAACGAACAATGCGGAATGAGAGCCATGGCGCGCTCTTTCGGTTTTGGAGAAAAATACCATACCATTCTGATTTTATTGTAATGGACGGTGGGAGGTGCGTCAAGAAAAGAAGGAACAGTTCCCGATGGGAGAACCGCTGAAATTTGAGGGAGAATTTTGGTGGAGTTGACAGTTTTCACCCGTAAAAGACGGCGTGTGTGGAATTTGCCCTTGACCCCGGGGCGTTCCGTGTTACAATATTTCCGGTACAGCCTGTCTGTTTGGGCTGCGGAACACAAAAAAGGAGTATTGAACGGTAAATTTTATGGATACGAACGCGGAATCTCCCATGCAGAACAAGGTCATTGAATATGTCAAGCAGTATGCAATGATCACGTTGAGCATTTCCATCATGTCGGTGGGTGTGTACTTTTTCAAATTCCCCAACAACTTCGTCTTTGGCGGCGTGACCGGTATGGCGGCGCTGGCGGCCAAGCTCACCCCGCTGTCGGCTTCGGCCTTTTCCTCGGCGGCCAACATGATCCTGCTGGGGGTGGGCCTGATCTTTCTGGGCAAAAAGTTTGCCATGACCACCGGCTATGCCACTGTGGTCATGTCGCTGGAGCTGATGGTGCTGGAAAAGATCTGCCCTCTGCGCGGTCCATTGAGCGACCAGCCCATGCTCGACCTGCTGTTTGCCATTGCCCTGCCGGCCATTGCGTCGGCTCTGCTGTTCAATGTGGGCGCTTCCTCCGGCGGCACGGATGTCATTGCCCTCATTGTGGAAAAGTATACCCACATCCACAACGTGGCGGTGGCGCTGTTCCTGACTGACCTGTTCATGGTCATTGCGGCCTGCTTTGTGTTCGACCTGTACACCGCCCTCTATTCCTTCGTGGGTCTGACCGTGAAATCGCTGGTCATTGATGCCGTGTTGGAAAAGATCAAGATGTGCAAGGCCATCCTCATCGTCTGCGACGACAGGAAGCCAATCTGTGATTTTGTCATGCGCAAGCTGGTGCGCGGCGCAACCTATACGCCCTGCTTCGGCGCGTATACCGACAAGCCCCACTACATCATCTACACCACCCTGACCCGCCGCGAGGCCGACCAGCTGCAGGATTTTATCCACAAACAGCACCTGAACGCCTTCATGTCCATGCTGAGCACCACCGAGGTGTTCGGCAAGGGCTTCAACCACGCATAAGGAGGAACGTATGGTACAGGTTGATCTCATCACCGGTTTTCTGGGTGCGGGCAAGACGACGTTCCTGCGCAGATATGCTGCGTATCTGACCGCGCAGGGGCATCATGTCTGCATTCTGGAAAATGACTTTGGCGCTGTGAACGTGGATGCCATGCTGGTGCAGGATCTGCTGGGGGAACGCTGCGAGATCGAGACCATCAGCGGCGGGTGTGATTGTGATACCCACCAGCGCCGGATGCGCACCAAGCTCATCTCAATGGCCATGCGCGGGTTCGACCGGGTGGTGGTGGAGCCCAGCGGCATTTTTGATGTGGACGAGTTTTTTGATGTCCTGCGGGATGAGCCACTGGATCGGTGGTATACACTGGGCAATGTGTTTGCTGTTGTGGATGCCCTGCTGCCCGAGAAGCTTTCCCCGCAGGCAGAGTACATTCTGGCATCGGAAGCCGCCAGCGCCGGACGCATCCTGCTCTCCCGCAGTCAGCTGGCCACCCAGGCCCAGCGGGAAAGCGCCATCGACCACCTGAAGCGTGCCCTTGCGGCCTGCAAGTGCAGCCGCACCCTGACGGAAAAAGATTTTCTGATCAAGGACTGGGCCGACCTGGAGGATGCGGATCTTGCGGCGCTGGATGCCTGCGGCTATCAGCATGCCGACTGCGAAAAGCTCTGCTTTGATGCGCACGATGCATTCGGTTCGGCGTATTTCCTCGAGCCGGGCCTGCCCCGGCAGCAGCTGGAAGCACGCATTCCCAGCCTGTTCACGGATGCCGCCTGCGGCCGGGTGCTGCGGGTCAAGGGTTTTGTGCAGGATGCCGCCGGCTGGGTGGAGCTGAATGCCACCGCCGACAGCCTGACCGCGGCCCCCATTCCGGCAGGACAGGAGGTGCTCATCGTCATCGGCGAAGAGCTGGACAAGGAACGGATCGAAGCTGTTTTGCGGAACTGAGGGAGCGTGCGGGAAACACAGAAAAACACCGCTTTGCGGTGCATCGGCCCGGCAGATCGCGGCACGTGGGTGTGCGCTTTCTGCCGGGCCCTTTTCTTTTCCACAGTTTTTCCGGCAAAATATAACAATCCTTGTCAGATATTGCTGTTGCGCCCCCGGAGGTTTTGGACTATAATTTTGACTTAGCTGTTAGACAAGGGGGATTTTTTACGAATTATCTGTTTCAATTTGCGCGTATCCTCGCGTTTTGCTTTCTGGGGGAAGTATGTCATGCTGTACTGCCGCTGCCGGTTCCGGCCAGTGTGTACGGGCTTGTGCTGCTGCTGCTGGCCCTGAACTTCCGTCTGATCCGTCTGGAGGATGTAAAAGAGGTGGGCGTGTTTCTCACCGGTATCTTCCCGCTGCTCTTTGTGCCCGCCGCCGCAGGCGTGATGGAGCTTTGGGCGGAGATGGGGGAGATGCTGCTGTCCATCATCATCGCCATCATTCCGGTCACGGTTCTGGTCATGGTGACCGCCGGAAAGACCACCCAGGCTCTGACCAGCCGCAAAAAGAACAAGGAGACTGCTGCCAATGATGGAATTGCTGAATGAGTTCCTTTCGGGCTCTGTTGCCTGGGGTGTGCTGCTGACACTGGCCGCCTTTGCACTGGGAGCCCTTGTGAACAGAGTGACCGGAAAGGCATTTTTTAACCCGCTGCTGCTGGGTGCGATCTTTGTGATCGTTTTCCTGTCGGTATGCGGTATCCCCTATGCCGACTACAAGGTCAGCGCCGCCCCGGTGAACTACCTGCTGCTGCCCGCCACCGTGGCGCTGGCCATCCCGCTGTATGAAAAGCTCGACCTGCTCAAGGCAAACGCCGCCGCCATCATTGCGGGCATCTCGGTGGGCACGCTGGTCAGCTTGGGCAGTGCGCTGGCACTGGCACTGGCGCTGCACCTGACCCAGGAGCAGTACGCCACCCTGCTGCCCAAATCCGTGACCACCGCCATCAGCATGGATGTAGCTGCAGAGCTGGGCGGCATTGCAGCCCTGACCGGTGCCATCGTCATCCTGACGGGCATTGTGGGTAACCTGCTGGCCGAGACGGTCTGCAAGGCGTTTCACATCACCGACCCCATTGCCAAGGGCGTGGGCATTGGCACCTCGGCCCATGCCGTGGGCACCAGCAAGGCCCTGCAGATGGGTGAGGTGGAAGGTGCTATGAGCGGCCTGTCCATCGCCGTGGCCGGTGTGCTGACCGCAGTGCTCTGCCCGGTGTTCGTAAGCCTTATCGATTGATCGCATAAAAACACCCCTCTCCGCTGTGCTGATGCACGGACGGAGAGGGGTGTTTTTATGGAAAACCCGGATAAATTCTGTTTTTTCTCACCAAAGGGGCAGGGCACTGACTTCATCCCGGAGCTCCAGTGCCTGGGTGTGGGTCAGCTTTTTGGCGCGCTCCATCCGCTCCACCACCACAAGTGCGCGCCTGCGGGCCAGCTCCCCGTTGGCGGCGTAGACCGAGGGCGCGTTGGGCAGGCCGGCCAGCACCACACATTCGGCGCGGGTCAGCTCCCGGGTGGGTTTGCCAAAGTAGCCCTGCGCAGCCTGTGCCACGCCGGACCACTGGTTGCCGAAGTAGCAGCTGCCTGCGTACATCTCAAAGATCTGCTGTTTGGAGTAGTAATCCTCGATGTCCCTGGCGGCAAACATCTCCGCTGCCTTGCGGGCCATCTGCTTTTCCTGGGTGAACAGCTCGTTCTTGGCCAGCTGCTGGGTCAGGGTGCTGCCGCCCTCGGCCAGAGAGCGGGTGCGCAGGTCGGCCCAGAGCGCCCGGACAATGGCCGCCGGGTCGATGCCGTGGTGCTTTTCAAACCGGCTGTCCTCCACGGAAATGACCGCGTCGATATAGGTCTGGGGCAGCTGGTCACAGCTGGCAAAGCCGGGCCGGGAGCTGATCTCATCATAGAGGCCGGCAATGGGCTTTTGCGCCGCTGTGGCGCGGTAGAGCCGCCAGCCCTGCACGCCCAGTGTTCCGCCAATGACCACCAATACAAACAGCGCCGCCAGCAGCAGGCAGCTGAGCAGTCGCTTTACAAAACGCTTCAGCATCTTCACGTTCCCCTTCGGTTTTGATTCAACGTTATCCTACCCGATTTGACGACAGAATGCAAGTTACATTTTTGTGAATACGGCCGCACAAGAAAAAAGCGCCCTGCCGGGGCAAACCGGCAGAGCGCTTTTACAAGTTATGGAAAGGGGATGCAGAGGCGCTGCTTACAGAGCGAAGTAACGCTTTGCGTTGTCGAAGCAGATGCCCTTGACGATCTTCTCCAGAGCCTTCTCATCGTTGGGATACTCGCCATCCTCGACCCACTGGCCGATCAGGTTGCACAGGATGCGGCGGAAGTAGTCGTGGCGGGTGTAGCTCAAGAAGCTGCGGCTGTCGGTCAGCATACCAACAAAGTTGCCCAGCAGGCCCAGGTTTGCCAGGCTCTTCATCTGGTTCTCCATGCCGATCTTCTGGTCGTTGAACCACCAGCCGGAGCCGTGCTGGATCTTGCCGGGGATCTCATCATTCTGGAAGCAGCCCAGAATGGTGCCGATCTGCTCGTTGTCAGCGGGGTTCAGGCTGTAGATGATGACCTTGGGGCACTCATCGGTGTCGTTCAGGGCGCTCAGCAGAGCAGCGATCTCGCCGCCGCACTTGGCAGTGTTGATCATGTCGAAACCGGTATCGGGTCCCAGCAGGGCGTTCATCTTACGGTTGACACCGCGCAGGCAGTTGTAGTGCAGCTGCATGGCGATGTTCAGGCGGTGATACTGCTTGCCCAGGTGGATCAGGATGTAGGTCTGGTACTTCTCAGTCTCTTCAGCGGTCACGGCCTCACCGGCCATAGCCTTCTGGTAGATGGCGTTGACCTCTTCCTTGGTGGCCTCACGGTAGGGCACATAGTCCAGGCCGTGGTCAGATGCGCGGCAGCCCATTTCGGCAAAGAACTCGATGCGCTGGGTCAGAGCGTCGGTGACGCAGTTGATGCACTCCAGCTTTTCCTTGCCAACGGCCTGAGCCAGCTTGCCCATGTACTCCACGAAGCCGGGCTTCTGGATGTTGAGGGCCTTGTCGGGGCGGAAGGAGGGAGCAACGGTGAACTTGATGGAAGGATCTTCCTTGATCTTCTTGTGCCATGCCAGATCATCGATGGGGTCGTCGGTGGTGCCGATGAAAGCAACATTGGACTGCTCGATCAGGCCGCGGACAGTCATGCTGTCGTCGTGCTGCAGCTTGTCGTTGCACAGGTTCCAGACTTCCTCAGCGGTGTCGCCGTTCAGCACACCCTGATAGCCGAAGAACTTGCGCAGCTCCAGGTGGCACCAGTGGTACATGGGGTTGCCAACGCACATGGGCAGAGCCTCAGCAAACTTCTGGAAACGCTCGCGGTCGGGCTTGGTGCCGGTGATGTACTCCTCGGGCACGCCGTTGGAACGCATCACGCGCCACTTGTAGTGGTCGCCTGCCAGAGAGCCGTCGGGCTGGCGGCCGCCCAGCCACACCTGAGCGATGTTCTCAAAGCGGCGGTTCTCGTAGATCTCCTTCGGGGAGATATGGCAGTGATAGTCGCAGATGGGCATATCAGCAGCGTAGGTGTGATACAGATGCTGAGCCACAGGAGACTGGAGCATGAATTCCTTGTCCATAAATGCTTTCATGGGTCGAAAACTCCTTTTCATTCTAATGTACTAATATATCACTATGGGGTACCTTTAACAGCGCCCACGCAGGGCGTGTTAAGCCTATCTTTAGTATAGCGGAAAACGATAATGTATACAACTGAAAAACTGACAAATTTTCAGACTTTTCCTTGTAAAAAACGCTGGAATTTATAAAAATGGCCTGTTTTGGGCCAAAAATCTGGCAAAAAACACTTGACTTCTTTGTATACAACAGCATACAATAGAGACAGAGTGCGGGGCACAAAAGGGTGCCCCGGAGAGAAGCAAAGCAAGCTAAAAGGAGAACACGTGATATGGAAACTCTGAATTACAAGGTTCTGTCTGAGACCGGCTACAACGGCTATATCCTCAAGGATGCCCCTGTCAAGGTCATGCAGTTTGGCGAGGGTAACTTCCTGCGCGCATTCGTGGACTATTTCTATGATATCGCCAACGAGAAGGCTGGCTACAACGGCAAGGTCAAGCTGGTGCAGCCCATCGGCAACTTCCCCCAGATGGCAGACTGGATCAACGAGCAGGAGGGTCTGTACACCCTGTACCTGCGCGGCAGCGAAAAGGGCCAGAAGGTGGACGCAAAGCGGGTGATCTCCTGCGTGTCCGACTGCGTGTGCCCCTACATCGATAACAAGTGGGACGAGGTTCTGGCACTGGCTCGCTCTGAGGATCTGGAGACTGTTGTATCCAACACCACCGAGGCCGGCATTGCCTACACCAAGGGCGACAGCCAGTTCGATCAGGTTCCCCCCAACAGCTTCCCCGCAAAGCTGACCCGTGTGCTGTTCGAGCGTTACAAGGCTTTCAACGGCGCTGCCGATAAGGGTCTGGTCATCCTGAGCTGCGAGCTGATCGACAACAACGGCAAGGAGCTGCAGAAGTGCTGCAACAACTACGCTAAGGATTGGAATCTGGAGCCCGCTTTCATCGACTGGATGAACACTGCCAACACCTTCTGCTCCACGCTGGTGGACCGCATCGTTCCGGGCCGCATCCGTGACCCGCAGGAGCTGGCTGCTCTGGAAGAAGCCAACGGCTACCACGATACCGTGCTGGACGTGGGCGAAGTGTTCGGCGTCTGGGTCATCGAGGGCCCCGCAGGTCTGGAGGACAAGCTGCCGTTCAAGAAGGCCGGCGTCAACGTTATGGTCGTGCCCGACGTTACCCCCTACAAGAAGCGCAAGGTCCGCATCCTGAACGGCGCACACACCGGCTTTGTGCTGGGCGCTTATCTGGCAGGCTTTGATATCGTCCGTGACTGTATGCACAACGATACCGTGCGCGGCTTTATGAACAAGATGCTGCACGAGGAGATCATCCCCACCCTGCCGCTGGACAAGAAGGATCTGGAGGACTTTGCCTCTGCTGTTGAGGACCGCTTCAACAACCCCTTCGTCAACCACGAGCTGATGAGCATCTCCCTGAACTCCACCTCCAAGTGGAAGGCCCGCAACATGCCTTCCTTCCTGGCTTACATTGAGGAGCAGAAGCAGCTGCCCAAGTGCCTGACCATGTCTCTGGCTGCTTACATCGCCTTCTACTCCAACGACATTCAGGAGCGCACCGCTGATGGTCTGATCTGCAAGCGCCCCGCAGGCAACACCTACAAGATCCAGGACGATGCATGGGCTCTGGACTTCTACTACGCACACAAGGATGACACCGCTGCCCAGCTGGTGCACGCTGTGCTGACCAACACCCAGATGTGGGATCAGGATCTGACCAAGATCGAGGGTCTGGAAGCCGCTGTGCTGGCAGATCTGGAAATGATTCGCACTCAGGGTGCCGAGGCTGCTTACAAGAGCTGCCTGTAAGCTGAAAATTTGTACAAAAGGGCTGCTGCTTTGGGCAGCAGCCCTTTTGTGCGATACGATAAGGAGAATAACTATGCCGCAGGCAATTCATATCAGCCCCATCGACAATGTGGTCGTTGCCCTGCACCCCATTGCCAAGGGCACGCTGGTGGAGGTGGACGGCCTTGCCGTCACCGCACTGGAGGATATCCCGCAGGGTCACAAGATGGCAGTCAAGCCCATTAAGAACGGCGAGAACGTCATCAAGTACGGTTTCCCCATCGGTCACGCCACCGCAGACGCCGCCCCCGGCACCTGGATGCACACCCACAACGTGCACACCAACCTGTCCGGCGAGGTGGAGTACAGCTATAACCCCGCCCCGGATCTGGCTCCGCTGCCTAAGGCAGAGCCGGAGACCTTTATGGGCTTCCGCCGCAAGGATGGCCGCGCCGCC
>OHDH01000903.1_pt1 | contig 12268 bp, 10 predicted proteins | sample 1566921 | NCBI WGS metagenome assembly OHDH01 (sample SAMEA3879585, study PRJEB24766) | human gut metagenome | biome: human-associated habitat; feature: feces | place: USA | collected 1985/1987
ATCTTCATCTCTGCCACTGTTCCACTTATGGGGATGCCCAGATGATGAAGATCGTAAAAGAGAAAGGATACGACAATATCACAGCTGAAGTATGCCCGCACCATTTTATCCTTTCATCCGATGATATTAAAACAGATGACCCGAATTACAAGATGAATCCGCCGCTCCGTACACCGAAGGATGTGGAAGCACTGAAACAGGGCCTGAAGGACGGTACCATCGAGGTGATCAGCACGGACCATGCACCGCACAGTGCACAGGAAAAAACAGGTTCTATGAAGAATGCACCATTTGGGATCGTAGGTCTGGAAACAAGCCTTCCGCTCACCTATACAGAGCTGGTGGAAAAAGATGTGATCACACTGAAACAGATGGTTGAGAAGATGTGCCTGAACCCGGCGAAAATCCTCGGGCTTGACAGAGGAACTCTCCAGAAAGGCCATCCGGCAGATGTGATCATCGTGGATACGGAGCAGGAGTATGCTATCGATAAAAATAAATTTGTTTCCAAAGGACATAACACACCGTTTGATGGCTGGAAAGTAAAGGGAAAAGTGCTTTATACCATCTGTGACGGAAAAATTGTATTTAAAAACCAGGAGGAGAAAGAATCATGATTAACAAACTGATCAGCAATATCCGCAAAACAAATGCACCAATCGTTGTAGGACTGGATCCTATGCTGAACTATATTCCGAAGCATATCCAGGAAAAGGCATTTGCGGAGTTTGGAGAGACACTGGAAGGTGCAGCAGAGGCAATCTGGCAGTTCAACAAGGGCATCGTTGATGCAACTTATGATCTGATTCCGGCAGTGAAACCACAGATCGCCATGTATGAACAGTTTAAGAGAGGCGATATCGGTTCTACATCAGCAGCATATGCAGTCGGACATCTTGGACATGTTCAGGTGGGCTCCAAGAAGTATGCCGCATTTGATGAGGATTTTGCAACAGTCAATCCATATTTTGGAATTGATGGTGTAAAACCTTTCATCGATGTCTGCAAGGAAGAAGCATAGAAACAGAAGAAGCATAGAACTAGAAGAAGTATAGAAATAAAGAAGCACAGAAACAAGAAGTGCAGAAACAGTTGAAAAAAAGAAGGAAAATAGGTACAATATTGTTCTGACAGAAATATAACGAGGAAACAGGAAAACAATCCGATCAGAAAGTTGTGGGTACATATGGCGAAGTATACCAGACAGGCGATTATGCTCTGCCTGCTTAAATTACTGGAAGAAAAGTCCATCGATAAGATCACGGTCAAGGATATCTGTGAAAGATGTGAAATCAACCGGAATACCTTTTATTACTATTTCAGTGATATTTATGAGGTGCTCGATGCATTAATTGAATATGAAACAGAGCAGTCTTTGAAGGAAGAGGATGCAGAAGCCAAGACAAGAAAAGAGCCGAAAAAGCAGTGGAAACGTCAGGAGAAAAAAGATAATTCCATAAAAAAACAAAATACATCAAAGGCAGATAAAAAGCAAACGGATGGAACGGGGGATGAGTCTGTTCCCGGGGGAAAAGACGGCGGAAGTGGTGCGCCGGATTTGCCGGACCAACAGGTGATACAGGGTGATGGAGAACAGCAGCCGGAAGAAACGGTGGATGATGCCAAGGCGACACAAACGCCGAAACCTTCCGCAGAGCCGGATGATAATCCGAAAAATACGGAGAAGCCTGAGGAGACAGACCGTATTATTTCCCTTTCCTGCGAGTGGAGTGAAAAGGATAATCTTCTTTATGGTAAAGATATTTCCATGGATGGTATGAAGGTGACTGCCAAATATGAGTCCGGGAAAACAAGCCGGCTGGCTAAAGGAGCTTATGTGGTTCGTGGGTTGAACAATAACTCTGTTGGAAAGCATAACATGACAATTTCAAGCGGTGGAGCAGAGTGCCGGATTTCTTATACAATTAATAATTATACGAAATCTCTGACTTATTCATGGCCGACAAAAGATGAGTGTTATGCAGAAGAAGATTTTTCGGATGGAGCACTTACCGTACAGGTTTTGATGGCAGATGGAACGAAACAGGAAATCACCAAATATGAAATTACCGGATATAATGAAAATTTATTTGACAAGCAGCAGACTTTCACGATTACATATAAAGATAAAGTAATTGACAAAACATTTACCGCTACCGGAACCTGTACATTTCATATGAGAAGTATGAGGATTCGCTGCTATTATTATCGTGATGAGTCGCTTGCCGATTTGGCAGGAAGTTATTCATATGCGGGAAATTATGATTATTACTCAGATGAGAGAGTAAGTTTAAATGCTTTCCGAAAGGATGATTTGCAGGATAAAGATACGATGTATAATAGTAAAAAATATGTTCTCAAATCAGTGGAGATGGAAGAGGCAGATGCAAGCGGTGTTTATGCAAAAAAAGCCACACCGTATCTTGTAAAAGAGCGATTCTTTTATGGAATTCGAATGACCAAAATATATGTGTTGTCTAATTAGCACACGTATTTTTGATAGAAAGAAAGAGAGGATGGATTTGTAAAAATGAAGAGAAAAAGAAATCAGTTATTTGTTACTGCATTGACGGTGGCAATGGCAGTTAGTCTGCTTTCACCGGCGGAACCGGCTGCAGCAGCAAAAAAAGTGAAGTTTAATGTAAAAACATTGTCACTTACCGTAGGAAAAAAGAAGACACTAAAGATTAAAAATGCAAAGAAAAAAGCGAAATGGTCGATTAAATCGGGCAAGGATAAAATCAAATTGCAAAAGAAAAAGAAAGCAAGTGTTGTTGTCGCTGCAAAAAAAGCAGGATCAGCAAAAGTACAGGCAAAGGTTGGTAAAAAGAAGTATGTATGCAAGGTTGTTGTAAAAGCAAAAACAGTTAAGAATGGTACATCAGCAGGCACTAAGACAACAAATAAGCCTGCAGATACAAAAAATGCCACGAACAATCCTTCGAACGGACAAAATAATGCAGCTACACAGCCAACAAACAATCCTTCGAAAGACAACCCATCAAAGGATAATCCTGCGAATCCGACAGCTACACCGGCGGCTGATCCGGATGCGCCAAAGAAAAATGAACAGGATGTGAAAAAATTACAGGCATTGATTCAGACTTTGAATCAAAAGGGCGCCGATATTTCGGCTAATTTAGATGATGAATCCGTTTATCATTGGAATAAAGAAGGACGTCTGACGGAAATCTACTGGGGCGAAAAGGAAATTATCGGTGCGGAAATGGCGGACTTTAATGAGTTTACAGCACTCGAAATTCTGGATATCAATAATAATAATATTTCCGGGACCTTTTATGTCGGAGATTTGGCAAATTTGAAGGAATTAAAATGTTACGGAAATAAGATTGATAAGTTAGTTTTGGACACAAATAAAAATTTACAGGAGCTTGACTGCCATAATAATCAGATTTCGAATACGATACGCTTAAATGACAGCAAGAATCTGGAACGCCTTTATTGTTCGAATAACAAAATAACAGAACTTGATGTGTCCGGCTGTGATAAACTGCAGGATGTGGACTGCAGTAACAATCTTATGAGCAGCTTGAATGTTTCTGATTTGCCTTCATTAAAGAGTTTGAATTGCAGCCGCAATATGTTAAAAGATGACAACTTAATTTTGACAGGAAGTATCGGACTTATTAATTTGGATTGCTCATTAAACGGTACGAATTATGATTTTATTAATTTGAACTTAGCAGGTTTTACAAAACTGGAATCCCTGAACTGTTCTGAGCAGCCGGAAGATGGTGGTACTTCGGCAGATGATACGATGGAATTTGACATCTCGGCATGTACCGGTCTGAAGACTTTGAATTGCTCATATTGTCCGATTGAAACATTGGATGTTTCAAATTTGTCAAACCTCGAGACAATTGATGCTTCCGGATGTAATTTATCCGAAATCACATTGGATGGAGCGGTAAAACTTTCATCATTGAATATTAACTGCAACGAAATTACGGATTTGCATATTCCAGAGACAAATGAAATCAAAACTCTTGATTGCAGTGAAAGTTTAGGAATTGAAACAATTAATTTTGCAGTATTAACAAAGTTAGAGTCATTGGATGTATCGGATTCTTATGTGCCGGAGCTTGATTTTTCGATTTGTCCGGATTTACAGCTGTTAAATGCAATGAATACAGGTTTTGGTAATCCTGATGCTACAACAGATAATGAAGATTTACCAAATATTGATATTGATTTGAAGTCAAATGCTAAATTGAAAGACATTGATATGTCAATGGTTAATGTAAATGTACTTACTTTGCCGGAAAATGACATCGTTGCAAATCTTTCCGCTTCAAACAGTGCGGTTACGCAGATTGTGAATCTTGAGAAACAGTTAGGGCTGGAAACATTAAATATTGCCGGCATAGGAATTTCTGCGTTGGATTTATCAGCGAATACAAACTTGAAACAGGTTAGTTGTACAGAGAGCCAGAAGACCGGAATTACCGGAGTGGATGAGAGTATAATTCATATTGTTCCCGATGATTCCGACGATGGCGAAGACGGCAATGAAGATGGAGACGATGGAGAAGATGGCAATGAAGATGGAGACGTTGAATTAGAATAAGGGGTAAATATGGACGCAAAGGAAATTCAAGAAAAAATTGATATTCTTCAAAAGGAAGTTTCGACTGTTATCAAGGGAAAAGATGAGGTCATTCGAAAGGTGATAATGGCGATTTTAGCTTCCGGTCATGTGTTGTTGGAAGATGTTCCGGGGCTTGGAAAAACGACGCTTGCGAAAGCATTTTCCAAAGCACTTGGATTTGCAAATAAACGAATTCAGTTTACACCGGATACGATGCCGAGTGATATTGTAGGAATGTCAATTTATAATGAGCAGACAAATGCTTTTGAATATGTTGAGGGAGCAGCGGTGAATTGCAATCTTCTATTGGGAGATGAGATTAACCGTACTTCGTCAAAAACACAGTCTGCATTGTTAGAGGCAATGGCAGAGGGGTGTGTCACAGTGGATGGTGTGACACACCAGCTCCTTGAGCCATTTGTTGTTATGGCAACGCAGAATCCGGTTACCAGCGGCGGAACACAGGCACTGCCTGATTCGCAGTTAGACCGATTTATGATTTGTTTGTCTATGGGATATCCGGACGCTGAGAGTCAGTTAGCTATTTTGAAAAATGTGTCTGACAGAGATTTGATTGAAAAGGTGCAGCCGGTTATGACGATCGAAGATGTAAAGCAGGCCAAATCTTATGTGAAAAATATGCAGGTAAATGATGAAATCCTTCGATATATTATCTGCTTATGTGAGAAAACGAGAGAACATGAACATGTGGAACTTGGTATTAGTCCGCGTGGCGTGGGAGCACTTGCAGAGATGGCGAAAGCATTCGCACTGTGTGAGGGAAGGACTTATGTTGTACCGGAAGATGTTCTTGCCATTTTTCCGGATGTATGTGCGCACCGTTTAATTTTAAATACAAAGGCACGCAGGGAAAATGTAACAGCATATGAGATTTTGGAAGAAATTGCACAGCAGGTTGAAAAGCCGAAACTGCTGAGAAAATAGCAAAAACATAGATGGCAGACAACAAGGAAAGGAAGAGATTATGAGAGCAAAAATCGGGTACATAGCAATTCTTGTCCTAATGGGCTTTCTCTACTTATGGACCAATGTGGCCGTGACATTTTATCTGTTCTTTGGCCTCTTGTTGTTTGCCATTTTGTCTTTTTTGCTTAATTGGTATGCAGCGAGACATTTGACAATGCATTTGCAGGTGAATCAGGATTTAAATCAAGTAAGTACAATATTGATTTATGTAAAAAATACAGGAATTATTCCCTGTTTCCGGGTGTCAATGAAAGGAACGATTGCAAACTGCCTGACAGATTCTTCCTTTTGTTTTAATCAGGAGTTATCAGTAGCACCGAAGCAGGAAAAAAAGGTGGAATTTGCTGTTGAAAGCTTCTATTGTGGAAGAATTGAAGTGGAAACAGACGAATTTATTGTTCGAGATTTTTTTGGTATCTTTGGGTGCCTCGTAAAAAATCACGAAGTGTTGGTTTATTATGTGTATCCGGATGGGGCGGATGAAGGTGAATATCATTTAGAAGAAATGACACCGGCAGCGCAGAATATGGAAAATCGTTATCTGCGCAGGAAAGGTAATGATATTACAGAAATACTCGATTTAAGAGACTATCAAAAGGGTGACAGCATTAAGACGATTCATTGGAAATTATCGAAAAAAATGGGGCATAAGATTGTCCGCGAATTGGATACGCCGGCAAATCAGGAAACAATAGTTTTGTTTGCACTATCGGATAGAAATATAGATAAGCCTTGGTATCGGGATTCGTTAGTGAAAATGATTAGTCAGGTGTCAAAGAATTTATTGGAAAATGATCAATTTTTTGATAGTGTAGTTTTTGAAAAAAAAGGGTTGTCTCATATGACATTTAGTGTAGAAGAGGGCTGCACAAGAGAACGATATGAGAGAACAATTTTAGATGGAAATATAAGTTTTATGCAGTCGTTTGTGGATGATTATCTGATGCATCACAATGTATTGCATAAATATTCACATATAATTTTGATTACGGATGACGAAATAACGGACTGGTGCATGGAAAATGCCAATGTCAGACAGATTATGGTTTCGGCATCTTAATTGGAAAGAGGAAAGAAAGTGGAGAATCAAGGATTTCGACTGGTAGAAGAGAAAAAACAGAAAAAAAGTTTTTTTGCCCTGATTTTATCGATATTTACCGTGGCGGGCATTCTTTTTTGTGTGCAGCAAATGTTTGTGGATACAAAATGGTGGTTTATTTCGATGGTTGTGTCCGTTCTTTGTTGTCTCGTTATATTTTCCACAAAAAGCACAAAAATTGTGTTGGTTTATTTTGTGTTGGGAATCCTTTTGCTTTTTGCATTTCGCACGATATGGATTTCCGGTGCACTGGATTTTGTAAATCAGGTGACTGCCGGATTTAATGCTGTGACCGGGGAATCAGTTTTCTATTTTGTTGTACCGAATTATATGAACAGAGAACTTGCTACGGTGGTATTCTTTTGTCTTACGGCGTGGTTTTTATCCGGGTATTTGACAATTGCAATCAAAGGAAAACACTGGGTTCCTGCCCTTGTTTTCTGGGCAGCGCTTGTATCTTTGGCTGTATTTTTTGAAATGCCGTCTGCATGGTGTGTTGGTGCAATGGCTTTTTTGTCATTAGCAGGGATATATGCCCACTCGCATACGAAAGTGGATGAAGAAAAAAATTATTTGGCAGCATTTTGCAAAATGGTTGTTATAGTGGCTGTTTTTATCTGTTTTACATGGAACCGGCAGCTTTATCACAAAAATGAAATCATAGCAGATTTGAAGGAAAATATAACAGAGGAAGCGAATGCGATACGATATGGGGAAAAAGATTTGCCGGAGGGGAAAATTAAAGAGGGAATTGCCTTGAGCGAGGAAAAACGTCTGACTGTCTTTGCAAGCGAAAAGGGCAAGTATTATTTGAAGGGATATGTAGGAAGTGAATATCATGAAAACCGGTGGGAACCACTGGAAGGAAAAGAATACGGGGAAAAATACGAGGGAATATTTAATCGGTACCGGTCGGATGGATTTCATCCACTTGCTCAGTTGTACAGTTACTGTGAGGCGGCAGGCCGCCAGCAAAACGGATTGGAAAAAGAGGAGAAAGAAGGAACGATTATAGTTGAAAATACAGGGGCTTATGAGAGGTATCAGTATTTGCCTTACGGTGTGGATTTTTCGAGTATTCAGTCGTTGGATACCCTTTACCGGGATTTGAATTTGCAAAAAAAATTCTGGAGCAATCGTGAAGATGAAAAAAATACATACAAAATTTGCATGATAGATGAAGATTCTCTTTTGAAAACGGCGGGAGTTGACTGGCAGAAACAGACGATTACAGACGAAAAGGTGCGTGCCTATGCGGATATGGAAATGGATTATCGAAAGTTTGTAAAAAAACATTATCTTGCCCTTTCAAAAAAGGCCAAAGAAGAGGTTGCACCGTATGTTCCTCAAAAGAAAGATAATTTGGTTTCGTATATTGAAAAAATTAGAAGCTCTTTAAAAAATGCGGGAAAAGAGAAAGGTGACTGGGATGCCCTGCAGTATGCTTCTCTTGGTACGCTTGCATTTCGCGCGGCGAATATCCCGGCGAGATATGTGGAGGGATATGAGGCAGTTACTTCCGATGAAAAAGATGCTAATGGAAATTACCGTGCGGACGTGACCGGGCAAAATGCGCATGCATGGGTGGAAATTTACTGTGATGGTGTGGGGTGGCTTCCCGTGGATGTGACACCGGGACATTATGATAAGATTACGGTGAAAGCAAAACAGCAGAAGAAAATAGAAAAACAGCAGACCTCAATTTCGCAGAAGGTTACGAAAAAGAAAGAAAAACCAAAACAAAATGAGGCACCGAACAAATACTTATCGTGGCAGCAAATCATTTTATGGATCGTAATTTGCATTTTTGCTGTAAGTTTTCTTTTCGCAGGAGTGCTTGCAATTCGCAGAAAGGCTATAGTCTACAAGCGTAGAAAAACACTTATGCAGGCAGATACGGCAGCGGATTACCGATTTATAATTTCATATTTGACCACGTTATTTGCCTATTTAAAACTTTCCGAAGAAGATTTGCCACGGGAGATACGAGAGGGCATGGAACGTTTTTGGTTTGATGAGAACGGTGAAATAACGGAGAAAGAGTTATCACAATTAAGAGAATATGGAAATGAAATTCAGAATACGATGTGGCAGGAATCTTCCTGCATTAAAAAATTAGTTCTTCGCTTCTGGCATTGTTTTGAATTTCCGTTCTGATAAGAAAACCGAGGGATTAAATCTTCCCTCGGTTTTTTAGAAATGTTTCCGCACACTGTGCGTAGCAGGCAGCCCCAATCGGGCACACGTCCTCATTAAACAGAGCCTTTGGATGGTGCACCGGGTAATCGCCGCGCTCATCCTCAAAGCCGGCAGACAGATACATATACGTACTTGGGATTTTGTTTGCAATCGAGGCAAAATCTTCCGAAGCAGGTGCGGTGATATCCGGATAACCGTTAAGGGACGGAATTGCAAGCTCTTTCATGGCAGAGACAAATTCTTCTGTCAAATCCGGGTTGCACACAAGTGGAGGAACGGCGGAGAGCGTAGTGTATTCAATGGTTCCGTTATACACGGCAGCGGTGCGCTCACTTACCTCACGGATTCGTTTTACTAAAATTTCTCTTGCTGATTCCTTATTTGTGCGCAACGTTCCCTGTAAAATGGCGGTATCCGGAATAATATTGGCAACTTCACCGGCACAAAACCGGCCGATTGTGAGGACACAGGAATCGGCAGGATTGCTTTCTCTGGCAATTAGTTCTTGCAGGGCAAGATAAATGTGGACACCAATGTTAATCGGGTCAACGCCCTGATGCGGGCAGGCACCGTGGGAACCTTTTCCGTGGATGGTAATTTGAAAGCCATCCACCGAGTTCATCATGGTATTTTTGCTATTGTACATAAAAGTGCCAACCGGACTTCTGCCGGTCGTTACATGGAAAGCAAGCGCGGCATCCGGCTTTGGATTTTCTAAAATGCCGTGTTCGATCATGTTGTCAGCCCCCTCAAAAGTTTCCTCTGCCGGCTGGAACATAAACTTCACGCGTCCGCATAAATGAAATTCATTTTCCTTTAGCATCTTAGCCGCACTAAGGAGCATGGCGGCGTGAAAATCATGTCCGCAGGCGTGCATTTTTCCGGTTTTACATGAAAAACTTTCTCCGCTTTCTTCTGTCAGAGGAAGTGCATCCATATCGGCACGAAGCAAAAGAACCGGCTCACCTTGTCCAATCAAAGCCGTCACGCCTTCCCCGCATCTTTCCGGATTAAGACCATATTCCGTAAGCCGCTTCATCACAAACTCCACCGTATTTTCAAGATGCAGCCCTGTCTCTGCATGTTCATGCAGATAGCGGCGGTTCGCAATCGTTTCCTCTTTTAATTCCAATGCACGTTTATAGTAATTCATCCAATCCCTCCATTTATATTGATACTTATAATCATAAAGAATAAAACCCTAACTGGCAACCCACTACTTGCTTTTTATTTCCCCTCGTTATATAATGCCCGATGTAGAGTAAAAATAGTACATCAAAGGAGATTATTAGCATGCAGAATGAGGCATATCAGAAATTAATGGATAATTTATGTGACATTGTGGCAGAGGAGCAGGCGAAACTTGGTTACATGAAAGAGCCAATCCGTTTGTATTATCCTTTGAGTTCGTTAAATCATTTTTTTGGAGGAGACGTTTCCGCTGATGAGATGCAGGAAAAACTTTCAAAGTTTGAATCTTTTGCATATGATAAATTCGGTGAAGTAGAAATAACGCACAAAGGAGAGCGCTTCTGTTTCTTTTTATCCGAGCGTGCAACCGAGTATGTTCACGAAAACGGTGGACAGAACCGATTTATATTTGACCTGGTAGAGCTTTTAGCAAAGCATGGCACGGTCATGGAAGAAGTTGAGGCATTGTTTGCAAAACAGAAAGATGCTTATGAAATAGAAAAAATGAATCATGGAGAATTTGACTACATGATTCATTTTGTGGATTCCAAAGATAAATATCTCTATTGCTTCAAAGATGAAGGCTGTCATATTATTTACCACCGGTTTCTGCCGGAGGATTATGAGGATTTAGGATTATAAAAGCCAGGACCTTCTAAAAAGACTGGAAATACTCATGCATGGATTTTAGTGTTTTTGTGCTTTCTTCATAGAATGGCTCGAATACACTAAAGGCGTGCGTGAGTTTTTTATTTTTCCCAAACCGGAGCAGCTTGTGTGATACCCGGTTTGCTTTCAATGCCTTTTCAAATTTTACGGTATAATGCTCTAAGTTATCGCTGTGGCTGGTAACTAAAAAGCATGGTGGAAGCGCCGAAACAATTTCCGGATTTTCAATGTTTACATACGGTGCAATTGCTTTCTTTTTGTAGCCCTTTCCATACAAATAAGAAGGAAGGAAAAGACCGATTTTGTCAAAGCGGGTTGTGTAAAACATGCCACTGATAAGTCCAAGGGCATTCAGGAAAAAATCAGGTGCCTTTGTGTGGGCAGCTTTGGCAAATTTCTTGTTCTTTGTCATTGCAGCTACATTTGTTAAAAGATAAGCACCGCCGCTGTCGGCAACCCCATAGATTTTATCCGGATTTCCCCCATAGGAGGATAAATTGTCACGGATAAATGTCATGGCGGTTGAGACATCTGAAAACTGGTCGTAAACGTTGCAGTCCGGGACAAGACGATATTCAACGCTGAATACAACATAGCCTAAAAGACATAATCTGGCACAAAAATAGCGGTTGAATTCTTTATTGCCGATTAACAGACCGCCGCCGTGGATGTTGATGATGACAGGAAGTGTTTCATTTTCTTTTCCCTGTGGGCGGTACACATCCATGAGATGTTCTTTCTGACCGTCAGCGATATAGGGAATATCACGGCTCTCGACTACGCCATCCGGGAAAGAAAATTTTTTGTCGCGAACAGCTGCCGATTTTTCAAAGTCTTCCCGCTGTTTATAAAAATTTTTCGTCATAAAATTACTCATCTGACTTCTCCTTTGGTATATTCTGAATCGTTACTTCTCTGTGGTCTACAGAAGTTGAAAATACAATCAATGTTTTGGTGCGTCCGTATTTTTGCAATTCACCAATAAAAGTATCCAAATCGGTTGTGCTGTGAAAAAGAACTTCTAAAAGCATCGAATAATCGCCGGTCACGCAATTGCATTCGATCACATTAAGACAGGAACGGATATAAGGATAAAATTCCGCTTTCTGATTTGGCTCAACCTCAAGGTTTATAAAAGCCCGGATGTGAAAGCCGAGAAGTTCGGGATTTAATGTGGCGTGATAACCGGTAATGTAACCCTCTTTTTCAAGCCGTTCCACTCTCGCCGAGGCAGCAGGAGAAGAGAGAAAAACTTCATTTGCCAAATCCTTTACACTCATTCGCCCGTTTTTACTGAGTAAATTCAAAATTTCACAGTCCACATGGTCAAGTTCGTTCTTTTTCATTGTGCTACTCCAATCTGAATTGTTATGAACTCAGCATACTCCTTTTACAAGAGCGAGTCAAGAACACACTTAATTTTATTTTGTGAAAATACAAAATGGTTTGTTTGATTAAGTGCGAATGGTTAATTTTATTAAATAAATTTGAAAAAATAGAAAACCTTGACTTTC
>OHDH01000906.1_pt1 | contig 12227 bp, 7 predicted proteins | sample 1566921 | NCBI WGS metagenome assembly OHDH01 (sample SAMEA3879585, study PRJEB24766) | human gut metagenome | biome: human-associated habitat; feature: feces | place: USA | collected 1985/1987
CGTTCCCTGATTCCCCTGGACTTGTCCCGCCTGTGGAGCGGCACGTTCCATTCCATTGCCAACCGCATCCTGCGCCAGCATGCGGAATACCTGGGATATACGCCGGCTTTTACAATCATGGACTCCGACGACCGCAAATCCATGATTAAAAGCGTGGTCAAATCCCTCAAACTGGATGAGAAATCCACCCGCTTCCCCAAGCCGGAAGTTCTTTCATCCCTGTTCAGTCTGGCAGACAACGAGGGAGCCAATATCCGGGAAACGCTGGAAAACGCCTATCCCTACCTTTCCAACCACCTGGACGCCATCCTGGAGGTGCATGACCAATACGTAGCCCGCAAGCAGGAAACCAACAGCATGGACTTTGACGACCTGCTTCTCAACGTCGTGAGGCTTTTTCAGGAACAGGAGCACCTGCGTGCCCTGTACGGTTCCCGCTTCCAGCATATTCTGGTGGATGAGTACCAGGACACCAATTACCTCCAGAGCCGCCTCATTGACATGCTGGCCCGGGAACACGGCCAGCTGATGGTGGTGGGGGACGATGCCCAGAGCATCTACTCCTGGCGCGGAGCGGACATGGAAAATATTCTCAGCTTTACTACCCGCTATCCGGCGGCAAAGACTTTCAAGATAGAAACCAATTACCGCAGTGTGCCGGAAATTCTGGAGCTTTCCAACGCGGCTATCGCCGCCAACGAAGTTCAAATTGAAAAACAGCTCCGCTCCGTGCGGCCCACCGGGGAAATGCCCCCCGCCCTTGTCCCGCTCAACGACGACCGGATACAGGCCAAATTTGTCGTCCAGCGTATCAGGGATCTCATTGAAGAAGGCACGGACCCCAGTGAAATAGCCGTGCTTTACCGCGCCCACTTCCACAGCATGGAATTGCAAATGGAACTGACCCGCGGAGAAATACCTTTCCGCATCACCAGCGGCATCAGGTTTTTCGAGCAGGCCCATATTAAGGACGTGGTGGCATTTATGCGTTTTGTGGTCAATCCCAAGGATGAACTTTCCTTCCGCCGCATGGTGATGCTGCTGCCCGGCATCGGCCCTGGAATGGCCCAAAAACTCTGGATACGCTGGACCGCCTGCCCGGAAAGCCGGCAGGAAACCCCTCCGGAATCCTTTTCCGCCCTGATGTTGGATTTCCCGGTTCCTGCCAAATCCAGAACGGCCTGGACGCAGCTTTGCTACACACTGGATGAACTGGCCCCCGCCGGAAAGCTGGCCGGTCCGGCCTCCATGCTCCTTTCCATCAATGAGGCCGTGTACGACGAGTACATGCAGGCCGCATTCGAAAATTACGACCAGCGCAGGCAGGATCTTCTGCATCTGGCCGGATTTTCCGAACGCTTTGAATCCACGGAGGATTTTCTTTCCCAGCTTTCCCTTTTGGGCAACACGGATGATGAAAGCGCCGCGGCGGACTTCTCCGGCGGCTCCGTCACTCTGTCCACTATCCACCAGGCCAAGGGACTGGAATGGTCTGTCGTCTTCCTGATCGGCCTGTGCGACGGCATGTTTCCGCACCAGCGGGTAATTGACGACGGAGACCTGGCCGGGCTGGAAGAAGAACGCCGCCTTTTTTATGTAGGCATTACCCGCGCCAAGGACCAGCTTTACCTGACCTACCCCCGCTGGAACTGCCGCGCCCAGGGAGGAACCTTCATGCAAATGCCCTCCCGCTTTCTGGATGAATTCCCAGCCGGCCTGGTGGAAGAGTGGGAGGTGGAATAATCCAGCTCTCCTCTCCCGGGTTGTATCCGGGAAACGCCGGTTCTCAATCTTCTCCCGCCGGACAGGGAAAACGCGGCGCGGAGTTTCCGAAGGGTTCTTTTCCCACCCATTTGCATTCCTGCTTCCAACCCTTATCCGGAGATATTTCCGTCTTTCCCGGAAAAGGGAATTCCCTGATAACCCCGGCCACATTCCAAAAACCGTGACACCGCGGCTCTTACCGCATCCTTCCGTTTCTACCGCTGCGGTTCATCACCGCCATATCCAGCAAAACCAATAAGGGAAGGCCCTCTCCTAGGGAAGCTCCATCTGCATATGCGGGCCGCGTCAAAAAATACCCCGACCAGACTTTCATTCGCAAAGGTTTATGAGTCGCCCGCATTTATTCGGGCCATTCCTCCCGGCCTTCAATCTCGCCAAACTTCTAAATTAATCATGAAACCTATTAACAAACAATACGTTGAATATATCTCTCCATATGGAACCATTACCTCAGTTCCTGTTTCAGCTGGGAAACGCAGTAATCAGGATACACAAAAAATAACATAATACATTTGTTATTATTAAAATAGTCAATCTTTTACATCATAACAGACCTGCCGTAAAATTTATAAAAATTTTAACTTTTAATATTCAGAAAATGATTCAGACAAAAAACGGATAATCTCAACAAAAAAATACTAAATTAAATAATTTCTAAATAATTTAATTTTTCCAATAAAATATGAATTATTCTCAATTTTATTAAAATTCTTTTCCGGCTCAAGACTGAAAAAAAACTGTCATGATTAAATTATTTGAAGAAGAAGTATAACCAATTCATTATGAACAATTTTAATTATTATTTCCATTAATTTCTCTCATGTCATTCCGGTGAACGAACCGGAATGAGAATCATCTAAAATCTCGGGCGCCGTGATTGTCACGAACGCATAACCATCTAATCATTAAAAAAATAAAAAAGCATGAAATTAAGACTCCCACATATGCTGCTGGCGGCTGTTATCGCCTGCCTTGGCAGTTTCTCCGTTGCTACGGCAGCTGACTATGCAGTCAACAGTGCCGATGAATTCGTTACGGCCTGGAACCAGGCTGCCGCTTCCAATGAAGCTTCAACCATCACGATTACCGTACCTTCCGGCTCCGACAATATCACGCTGACCCAGGAACAACGAGCCCAGTTGAACGCCATCTCCGGGACGGGCAATGTTACCGTCCAAATGGCGGACGCCAGCAACCAACTGATTAATTTCAATTATGATCTGGTTAATAACCAGGTCAGCTTTAACGACATCACCCTAAAAGAACTCCCGGGAAGCGACAATGACATTGTGGTGGCGAATGCTTCAACTACCACCACTATTGACGGCAGGAATATTGCCATCAAGGGTGCGAATGATGCCGCCAATCCCAGGACAGTGGGAGCCACCGTCACCTCCACGAACGGACAGGTAGGCATCGGCGACAATGTTTCCATGGAAAAAGCCGTTACCGTCACCGGCCAGGCAACTCAAACCGTAGATCCGGCAACGCCGCCGACAGGACAAGCCTATACCAGGACGACGTACAATACTTACAATAATTCCAACGAACAGGCCGTGGTCCTGGGCAACAACGTCACGATGCAGGATACCGTAACGGCGACTGGTCAAATCGTCAGCGATCCGGCGTCCAAAGTTGCGCTGAACGGAGATGTGACCTCCACGGCGGGAATCGGCACCGTAACTACGGAACAGTTTGACGCCTCCAACACCCAGACCGGCAAAACCGTCATCGACTCTATGGATGACAGCGTCTCCGGCGGCATCATTCTTGGAGAAACCACAGCCGGGGCCGTCACCCTCAAAACTGAGGGCGGCAATATTTCCCTGGGAGACAATTCCATCCTGGATGGCACTACTGTTTCCGCAGAATCCGCCGACCTGAACAAAACCGTTTACAGCAATGACGGAGGCAGCTGGAATACCATCGCAAGCACGGAAAAGCTGGGCACCATCGAAGGCAGCGTCACGCTGGGTGAAAATACTACCGTCAAGGGAAATTCCACCCTGACGGCGGATGACAATATCGCCATCGGCAACAACAGCGTCATCACCGGCAATACCGCCGCTGACGGCGTGATCTCCGCAGGTGGCCAGATTTCCATCGGGGACGGTACCCAGGTTTTGGATAACACCGCCACCAGCGACGGCAAAGCCGCCATCAACCTGGCGGACGGGCAAACCCTGTACATCGGCTCCGGAGCAATCCTTTCCGGCAATACATCCAACGGCGTTTCCGGTTCCGTGCAGGCGGGCCAGAACACCCGGATCAACGTTTATACGGACGCCACCGCCTATACCTTCATCAATGACGGCATCTCCACCGCGGTCGCCTCTTCCACGGCTGACGCCGCTCCGCTGGCTGCTGACCAGACCGTCATGACGAAGACCGGAGCGGGAACTCTCGTTTACGGCGGCACAGGAACCACCGATACGTTCGGAGGAACCTACCAGCAGCTTGAAGGCAACCTGATCATCGGCCATGCCACCTTCGGCGCCGTTGACTCCGCCACCGGAAAAGTCGGTCCGCTCCAGTCCATCGACGGCGCCGTAATGGGGACGGACGATACTGTTTACGACATTCGGACGGGACAGGTGACCCTGGCGAAGAATTCCACCATGAAGGGAGCTTCCGCCACTTTCGGAGGCGATTCTACCTTGCTGCTGAGCGACGGGTCCGTACTGGACTTCGGCACTCCCGCCACGTTCCAGGATAATTCCCGCGTAGGCATCCAGGTATCCGACGCCAGCGGCAATCCCGTTCCGCTCGCCCAACTCCGCAAGGGCACGGAAAGCGTGACGGTCACGCTGAACGGCACGGACATTTCCGGACGCCTGCTGAACAACGTATTCCTGAGCACCACCATGGCTCCGGGAACGGCGGAAGGCACCACCACCATCACCCAGGATATGAAGGGCATTGACGGCCCCATGTCCGGCTACAACGGCAACGTTTACACCGTAGCGGCCGCTCTGGAAAACAACCGTCTGAATGTGGCCGCCGGTTCTCCCGCCGCCCAGTTCTATGAAAACCTGTTCCGGGCCACGAGCGCGGATGAAGCGGCCCGCATCATCCAGTCCGTCAGCGGTGAACACGTGGTGAATTTCACTTGGGCAGCCAGCCGCACCGTGCGGAACTTCGCCGACCTGGGGCGCATTCAATCCGCCGCCTCCATGGCACGCCAGACGGAAGACACCGTTGAAGTAGTGGACGCCAAGGGTTCTCCGATCGCCCGCAAGACAATCGCCAGAGGCAACGGCAATATCTGGGTGGGCGGCATGGGAATCTGGGATGACCAGGATGCCCGCGACGGTGTTTCCGGGTATAAGTACAATGCCGGCGGTTATGCCGTAGGCATTGACTACAAAGCCGCTCAAGGTTCCCTGATCGGCATCGCCGCCGGTCAAAGCTTCGGCAGCTTCAAGGATAAGACGGGCATCGGCGCCGACTACGACGTCGATTCCTTCCTGGCCATGATTTATGGACGCATGCATCCCTTCAGGGACAGCAAGTTCACGCTGGACGGCTACGGCGCCTACGGACGTTCCCGTTTCAAGGGCGATTCCTACATGATGGGTTCCGCCGCCAATGGCAGAGCAGATACGGACACCTTCAGCGGCGGCCTGTACGGCACCTGGACGGAACGTTTCGCGCTCGGCAAAGCCTTTGTAACGCCTTACACAGGTATTGAGTTCATGACGTCCGAACTCAAGGGATTCTCTGAAAGCGGGCCTTATGGGCGCACTTTCGGCCACGCCCGGGCCCAGAACTGGACCATTCCTGTCGGCATTACGATCGCCCGTGCCTACCAGACGGACGGAGGCACCACCATCACCCCGGCCTTGACGGTAGCCGTAGCCCAGGATGTGAGCCGCATGAATCCGAAATCCAATGTCGCCGGCCCCCTCGGAACCTGGAACGCCCGCGGCGTCAATGTTGGCCGCACCGCATTCCGTTTGAATGCCGGCATTGATGTGCTCTTCTCCAACCAGTGGGGAGCACGCGTCTGCTACCAGTTCGAGACCCGCAACAAGCTGACCGCCCACGGTATCAACGGCGCCCTCAGCTATACGTTCTAAGTAGGAGAGCGCTCCAGCGCATGCTTTTACTTGGTTATGGTAGGCCCTTTCCCGACCCGCGCGGGAAAGGGTTTTCCGTATGTTTCCGCGTCCGTTCTTTTAATTCCTCTGCGGATTCCAAATTCGTTATTCAAGCACAAGTACATACATTGAATCTTGCATCATTTTATTAAGATACTGACCATGAATAAATTATTATCCACCCTGATTCTTTCGATCGGCATGAGCCTAAGCGCTACCGCGGCTACCTCTCTGCTGGATAGCTCCATCGTGGGATATTCGGACTTTGCCTCCCAAACGGCGGATTTCGGCACCCTGAAAGATTCCGTTTCCATCACGTCTGACGACAGCAATCTGACGTTATCCGGGATAACCTTCAACGGATACGGTGCCAACAACCGCGACGTTATGTCTGTGACGATGGTTCTTGACCTGTCCAAAATCAACACTCCGGACGCCTATACCGCTCTGTTTAACGCCAAAAACAGCAGTGTAAGCTGGGGCGTGGGCCTGAACACGGACCGGAAACTCCAGGGATTATGGAACAACACCTCCTACAGCGGGCCTGTCGTTGACACCCCGCTGGGCACGGAAGGTTCCCTGACCATTTCCGTAGTCACCGGAGATCTTGGCACCCGCATCTATTTTGGAGACAGCACTACGTACTATTCCAACAGCGGCCTGAAATTCGGCAACCAGCAAATTGATCAGATTCTCATGGACGCAGGACTGGCTGAATCCATCGAACAGCTCTACATTCACGACTCCCTCCTTTCCCAGGAACAAGTTGGTCAACTGATGAGTGAAATCGCCAGCATCCCGGAACCCGCCACGGCTTCCCTGGGCCTGCTGGGACTGGCCGCGCTGATGATGCGCCGCCGCAGGGCATAAGCCTGTACCGTCCGCCTCCCTATATTCAAAGGCCGGCTCACAAAATCGTGAGCCGGCCTTTTCCTTATCCGTTCAAACATCTGCCGGAAAAAACAGGGGGGAAGAAGCTTCCATTTGCTGCGGTACCCTCACGGCCAGCACTTGACGGGGAAATGGCATTCAGGCTCCCCCGGGAGGGTCATTTCAAGAGCTTCCGGCCCCGCCCCACTTCCGTACACGCCCCTTTTTCCCATGCCGGGACAGCCGGAACCGGAGCATGCAAAGCCCGGCTTCCCTCAGCATCCGGAACAGCCCATCCTTTCAGCAATCCATTTCCCCGCACGGTCCGGATCGCTGCGGTTTCCGTCCGTCGGCAACAGACTCCTTCCCCGAAACAGGGAAAAGGAGTGGGAAAATGGCTGAGCTTGAACCTTTATCCCCCGTTCCCGTCCATGAACCTTCAAAAACAGCAGCTGCTACTGCGCCTGTTCCGGTATTTCAAAAGCAGAAAAGGAGAACCGCGTTTTTTCAACAAACGGAATATATGCCTTCTGGCCGCCGCCGGCGCCTACATCCTGACTCCCGACGAATTCCTGTTTGACGGAATCGGCAGGCTGGGCCTTCTGGATGACGCGGCGGTCATCCTGGGCGCCGTCCTCACCGTCTTTTTCCCGGACGGGGACTAGAGGGCCGTACCCTCCGCCGCGCCTCGGGCGGAATTAGCGGGACGACACTTTCCGGAACTTCGGGGACTGTCCCATGAATGTCTCCGGATTTTCCAGGAGAAGACGTTCCGTTTCCTGCCGGGAAAAACCGCGCCTGCGTAGCTCGCAGGCCAGGGCCGTCAGCGCCAGGGGATCGGAATCCCCCCAGTCCGCCGCGGAATTGGCCCAGACACGGTCCATTCCGTACAATTCCAGAATATCCGCCGCCCGCTTGGGATTCAGCTTACTGGTGGGATAAAGGGTCAGCCCGGCCCAGTAACCGGCCTCCTTCACCAGCGGGAAGGTATGTTCCTCACAGTGATCCACCAGCACGCGGCAAGGGTCCAGATCCGGACGGTTTTTCAGGGCGGAAAGAATCATTACGGTCCCCTTAAGCTTGTCTTCCAGATGGGGAGTGTGAATCAGCACAAGCTGGTTGAGGCGCACCGCCAGATCCAGATGCTCTTCAAAAATAGTCATTTCATGGGAAGTATTCCGGTTCAGCCCTATTTCCCCGATGCCGAGGACATTGGGCCGGTCAATGAACTCCGGAATCAGTTTCATCACATCCCGCGCGAAAGCCACGTCCTGCGCCTCCTTGGGATTGATGCACAGCCATGTGTAATGGTCCATGCCGAACTTGGCCGCCCTGGCGGGTTCGCATTCCGTAAGCTGTACGAAATAATCCCGGAAACCGTCCGCGGACGAACGGTCGTAACCGGCCCAGAACGCCGGTTCCCCTACCGCCAGGCAGCCGGCCTGCGCCATGGCCCGGTATTCGTCCGTGGTGCGGCACACCATATGTATATGAGGTTCTATGAAAGCCATCATTCTTATTTGCTGAGGTTCGGGGCTCCGCAGGCCGCTTTGGCTGCGGCGGTTTCCGGCACGGTGTCATCCCTGTAGGAAAGGGCTTCCAGAATGGCCCGGACGCGTCCGGGGCCGGATGCGGACAAGAGGGGAAGAACATCCATCAGGGCATGGTAGCGGAAATCCGCCTCCCCTTCCCCGCGGTCCACCCGGTCCAGAAATGCGGCCACATCCAGAACGCCGGCGCGCGTCGCTGCGAAATCCGCGTCCAGCACCTCCTTTTTACTTCTTTTCATGCACAGACGATACGCCTATGCGGAAAGCCTCGTCAAGCCGGAACAGGCAACAAAATGATAACCATTCCAAACTGATAAACAGCAACCTCTTTCCCCGGTTTTTCAAAAATCCGAAAAGCGCCGGAAATTCAAGAAGAGGCTTGCCATCCGGGCTTGAACCGGGCATCCTGTGAAGACGCATTTATTTCATTAGAGCGCCTATGAATGCACTAGTAAAAACCATATGTACATTCGTGACATCCTCCATCGGCCGCAAAATCATTGTGGCTCTGACGGGGTTATGTTTGGTCTTGTTCCTTGCGGGACACCTGGCAGGCAACCTTCTCATCTTCGGAGGCCCTGAATGGATCAACACCTACGCCCACGGCCTGCACTCCATGCCGGAAGCAGCCCTCTGGGGAATCCGCGCGGGGCTTGCGGTGATCTTCATCATCCACGTCTGGCTGACCATCCAGCTGAAGCTGGAAAACCATGCGGCCCGCGAACCCTACGTGTTCAAGAACACCATTAAGGCAACGCTCTCCTCCCGCTACATGATTTACACCGGTTTGACCGTCCTGGTGTTCCTGATCTACCACCTGTACCAGTACACCCTGCGCGTGGGATACGACCCCGCCCAGTTCACCACCTTTATTTCCGACGGTACGGTGGAAACCTTTGACGTGTACAAGATGATCGTGACCGGATTCTCCAACGTATGGTGCTCCGCCTTCTACATCCTGGCCGTTCTGATGCTGTTCAGCCATCTGCGCCACGGGGTACAGTCCATCTTCCAGACTGTGGGCGTCGATTCCCGCAAAATCCGGCCCTTCTACAACTTTATCGCCATCGCCTACGGCGCGATTATCTGCCTGGGCTTCATCTCCGTGCCGGTCTCGGTTCTTCTGGGTATCATCAAATAACCATCAACTCCTCTCAAAGTCATGATTAATTTTCCCGTAAGCGACTGGATGCCGGATGCCAAAATTCCCTCCGGCCCTATTCAGGACAAATGGTCCAAGTACAAACTTGAGTCCAAACTGATCAATCCGAACAACAAGCGCAAGTACACGGTACTTGTGGTAGGTTCCGGCCTGGCTGGCGCCTCCGCTGCCGCCACGCTTGCCGAACTTGGCTACAACGTCAAATGCTTCTGCTACCAGGACAGCCCCCGCCGCGCCCACTCCATTGCGGCCCAGGGCGGCATTAACGCGGCCAAGAACTACCAGAACGACGGCGACTCCGTTTACCGCCTGTTTTACGACACCGTTAAAGGCGGCGACTTCCGCGCCCGTGAAGCCAATGTCTACCGTCTGGCGGAAGTCTCCTCCAACATCATTGACCAGTGTGTGGCCCAGGGCGTTCCCTTCGGCCGTGAATACGGCGGCCTGCTGGACAACCGCTCCTTCGGCGGCGCCCAGCTCAAGCGAACCTTCTACGCACGCGGACAGACGGGCCAGCAGCTCCTGCTGGGTGCCTACCAGGCCCTGGAAAAGGAAGTGGCCAAGGGACACATTGAAATGTTCTCCCGCCATGAAATGATGGACCTGGTGTTGGTGGACGGCGAAGCCAAGGGCATCGTCACCCGCAATCTGGTTACCGGCGAAATCAAATCCTACGCAGGGGATACCGTCCTGCTCTGCACGGGCGGCTACGGCAACGTGTTCTTCCTGTCCACCAACGCGATGGGTTGCAACGTCACTGCCGCCTACAAAGCCTACAAGCGTGGTGCCTTCTTCGCCAACCCCTGCTTCACGCAAATCCACCCCACCTGCATTCCGGTCAAAGGCGACTACCAGTCCAAACTGACGCTGATGTCGGAATCCCTCCGCAACAGCGGCCGCATCTGGGTGCCCAAGTCCCGTGAAACCGCAGAAAAAATCCGTAAGAAGGAAATCAAGCCTTCCGATGTTCCCGAAGAAGAACGGGACTACTACCTGGAACGCAAGTATCCCTCCTTCGGCAACCTGGCTCCGCGCGACATTTCCTCCCGCGCCGCCAAGGAAGCCTGCGACGACGGCCGCGGCGTGGCCGTCACCGGCAAGGGCGTCTTCCTGGATTTTGCGGATGAAATCAAGCGCATGGGCCGCGAATGGATTGACGGCCAATACGGCAATCTGTTTGACATGTACGAAGAAATCACGGACGACGACCCCCATGAAACGCCCATGATGATCTACCCCGCCTCCCACTACACCATGGGCGGCCTGTGGGTGGACTACAACCTCATGTCCAACGTGAAGGGGTTGCACGTCCTCGGTGAAGCCAACTTCTCCGATCACGGCGCCAACCGCCTGGGAGCCTCCGCCCTGATGCAGGGCCTGTCTGACGGCTACTTCGTCATTCCCGCCACGCTGCCCGCTTACCTGACGACCACCAAGCCCGGTGCCGTCACCACCGCCGCCCCGGAATTCAAGGCTGCGGAAGACGAAGTGAAGGAACGCATCAACAAGCTCCTGAATGTGAAGGGCACCAAGACGGTGGACTCCTTCCACCGGGAACTGGGCCTCATCATGTGGGAAGACTGCGGCATGGCCCGCACGGAAGAAAGCCTGACCCACGCCATTGAACGCATTCCCCAGCTCCGCAAGGAATTCTGGGAAAACGTGCGCGTAACCGGCACGGCGGACGGCATCAACGCGGAACTGGAAAAAGCCTGCCGCGTGGCCGACTTCCTGGAATTCGCCCAGCTGCTCTGCTATGACGCCCTGAACCGCCAGGAATCCTGCGGCGCCCACTTCCGCGTGGAATACCAGCTGCCGGACGGCGAAGCCAAGCGCAACGACGATGAATACGCCTATGTAGCCGCCTGGGAATACACTGGCGTGGACAGCCTGCCTGTTCTCCACAAGGAACCGCTGACCTTCGAGAACGTGCACCTTGCCATCCGCAGCTACAAGTAAAGATAGCCAATACATTAACACTCAAAAGAAAGATTATAACATGGCTAAAACACTCAATCTCACTCTCAAGGTCTGGCGCCAGGAAAACCGGGAAGCTAAGGGCCGCATTGAGACCTATGCCGCCAAGGACATTCCGGTGGACGCCTCCTTCCTGGAAATGCTGGACATCGTCAATGAAGGCCTGGTCAAGGAAGGCAAGGAACCCATCCATTTTGACCACGACTGCCGGGAAGGCATCTGCGGCATGTGCTCCCTGACCATCAACGGCATTCCCCACGGGCCGGAACGCCAGGTGACCACTTGCCAGCTTCACATGCGCAAGTTCAAGGACGGCGATACCGTCTGGATTGAACCCTTCCGCGCGAAGGCTTTCCCAATCCTGCGGGACCTGATGGTGGACCGCTCCGCCCTGGACCGCATCATCGCCTCCGGAGGCTATATTGACGTGCGTACCGGTTCCGCGCCGAACGCCAACAACATCGCCGTGGAAAAAGTGAAGGCGGACGCCGCCTTTGACGCGGCCGCCTGCATCGGCTGCGGCGCCTGCGCGGCAACCTGCAAGAACGGTTCGGCGATGCTCTTCGTCGCCGCCCGCGTATCGTCGCTCGCCAAACTGCCGCAGGGCCGTGTGGAGGGTGCACGCCGCGCCAAGGCGATGGTCGCCAAGATGGACGAACTGGGCTTCGGCAACTGCACCAACACGGGTGCCTGCCAAGCCGAGTGCCCCAAGTCGATTTCGATCGCGCACATCGCGCGCCTGAACCGCGAGTTCCTCTCCGCGAAGTTCGAAGACTAATAAAA
>OHDH01000907.1_pt1 | contig 12195 bp, 11 predicted proteins | sample 1566921 | NCBI WGS metagenome assembly OHDH01 (sample SAMEA3879585, study PRJEB24766) | human gut metagenome | biome: human-associated habitat; feature: feces | place: USA | collected 1985/1987
GTGGAGAATTTCTCACTCTCGGCCACGTTATCCAGAATATCGTCCACCGCCTGCTCCGAGTAGCCCTCGGGCTTGTCGATCTCCAGATTGGTGAGGTTAGTCATAAAACCGGTAAGTACACCGTAGTAACGATAGTAGCGGTCCTGCATCCACGCATCCGGCGTGATGCCCAAAACCTGCGTGACTGCGGGCTGTAAGTAAACGCCGAAGATCAGCAGACACAGCGCCGCCGCCGAAGCACCGGTGCCCGCAAGCCTTGGCAGCCAGCGCTGACGCAGCCGACCGCGATAAATAAAGAAGCTTGCCACCGTAAGCGCCAGCACCAGCACAATGGAGACCACCATGCTGGTCTGCAGCTTGAGCCCAGCAGCAGAGGCCACACCGGCAGCTTCGGACACCTGCATCAGATCCCACGGCAGAAAGGGCTCACCCCGCAGCTGCATGGTATAGAAGTTTACCGCGCAGGGCGCACAGCCCAGAACAGCCATGCCCAGCGTGGCAAGCGGCGGGATGCGTAGCACCCAGTCCAGCAGTTCCCACACCAGAAACAGTAGCAGCCATGCCAGCAGGTATGCCCCGAAATGGGGAAAAATAAAGCTGATAAAGGTATCAGCGGTCAGCGACCCACGCGCGATCCACTCGCCCAGCAGCAGCACGATAAGAGAAACTGCCGCCGGGAAGAGCATCCGCAGGGTCAACAGCGGTTTGGATGTTTTCATAGTCGATATCCCTTTCCACGTCCCGAACCCTATTTCCAGAGTGGCTGTGCTATTTGCACAAGCCTTTCGTGCTTATTATAGTCACTTTGCTGAAAATGTCCATTCATGATTTTACAAAAATTACGGTTTTATTTTTCAAAATATTCCCCTATTTTTCACAGACCCAGCTTTGCACGCAGCTGCTGCCAGAAGCCGTGAGGTGCTGCCGGTGCTTTTGGCACGGCGGTATGCACCAGAATGGCGTCCGTGCCGATGGTCTCGATCTCCCTCCAAGGGATGGTCAGACTCTCGTCCCGACCCAGCAGACCAAAAAAACGCGGCCTGCCCAGTAAGATCAGGCTTTGCAGCTGCGCCGTTGCGGGGTCAAGTTCCAGATCATCCGCGCGGCCAAGGCACACCCCCTGCTCCAGCTGAACGACCTCTTTCTCGCACAGTTCCCGGATCGTCACGGCACTCTCCCCTTTCTGCCACAGCATACGCCGGGGCGGCATTTTCTATGCCAAAGGGGTGGAAAGCACCCGCCCGGTTGTGGTATACTATGGAAAATATCTGAGAAAAACATCCAATACAAGCGAGGCAGCAGTTATGTATAAAAGCATTATTTTTGATATCGGCGGTGTTCTGGTGGATTTTGACCCCAAGGCGTACTTAGTAGACCGGCTGTGCAACGCCGAAATGGAGGAGAAGGTCTACGATTTGACCTTTGGCAGCGAGGAGTGGCAGCTGCTGGACGCGGGCAAGCTTTCCCGCTATGACGGCAATCAGCGGATGCTGGAGCACGCCCGCGCCGAGGGCTGCGCCTTTGAGGTGCAGGGCGTATTGGACGACTGGATGCACATTCTGCGCCCGCGTCTGCGGATGCTGGAGCTGGTGCGGCGGCTGAAGAGCCACGGCTATTGCGTGTATTACCTGAGCAACATCCCGCAGGATGTGCTGGAATTGCTGATCGAACGCGGCGTACTGGCTCAGTTTGACGGCGGTGTAGCCTCCTGTGAGGTACAGGTGAACAAGCCCGACCCGCAGATCTACAAAGCTTTGCTGAAGAAGTATCAGCTGAAGGCCAGCGAGTGCGTATTTATCGATGATAGACTGGAAAACGTGCAGGCCGCCTTTGCGCTGGGCTTTGCCGGTATCCAGATGAAGGACAGCGTCGGTACGCTGATCCGCAGCCTTGCCACCTGTAACGTGACGCTGCGCTGAGCATTGATACTGTAAAACGCAGCAGCCCCTGCCGGAAAGCCGTTCCGGCAGGGGCTGCTTTGCGTTGGTGGGAACTTACTTTTCCTCGTAGCTCTGGCAGTAGTGCGGGGTCTCCACCTGCTGGGTGGTGCAGCTGCACTGCTCCGTCACCTTGATCTGCGGCAGATCACATTTGCAGCCGTCCACATTGTGGCAGCACGCGCAGACATCACAGGTCACGCCGATGTTTTCCATGCTTATCACCTCTTTGTCCATAGGTTGCCCTGTGGAGCAAGGGTTTATACATGGATTTTATCCGTTTGCCTTTTTGGCTTCCCGCTTGGATTTGAGCGTGACCGCCACGTGCCTGATAGACAACACCGGATGCACCGGCAGCATACGCGGGCCAGCCCAGCGCATGACTGCACGAATTTTCTCCCGCATTTCCGGTTTATAACAATGGACCTTGCAGGCGGAACAGAAGGTCTTTGTTTCCATAAACGGACACTTTTCAATGCGCGCAAGCGCATAATCGTGCAGCTGTCGGCACTCCGGGCATAAAGTGCCTTTGGGAGTGTCATGCTGTTTGCGGCAGTAGAGTGCGATCATCTCGCTGACAAGCAGTTTTTCATCTGCACGCTTTTTATCCAAGTTTTTGGGGGTCTGCTGCATCGGGTCCGTTCCTCCTGATCATTCTTATTCTCTTTTACGGCCTGACCGGCGCGCAGCACGGCGTACTGCACTGCGCAAAAACGCAAAGCCTACTGTAACGCTAAGTGCCACAGCCATTTCCATATACACCGCCTTTACCAAAAACGGCAGGAGTTGACGGATATTTCGTCCGTTTTCTCCTGCCGTAAATTCTGCATTTTTACGATACTCTGCATAACGGCTGCTGCACTTCTAAAAGTTAGCGCCTTCTAACTTTTGCTTCTATAAAAATGCCGAAGCACGGCAAGTTATAGTTTAGCGCAGCAAACCATTTTTGTCAAGAGAGTTTCCCTCTCGTAAAGCTCACCATGCCGCCAGATCTGCGCCCAGCTTACGGCAGGCAGCCTGCACGTCATCATCAGGGGTTTCGTTGCAGATGAGCCCTTCCTCGCTGAACAGCTGTGCGCCATCATCCTGTGCGCGCTGTACCCAGTCGCGCATCCACTGACCATCGCCCCAGCCGTAGGAGCCGAACAGTGCGATCTTTTTTCCGTTCAGCGAGCCTTCCAGTGCAGCAAACATGGGCTCAAACTCGCTCTCTTCCAGCTGCTCTGCGCCCATAGCCGGGCAGCCAAAGGCCACCACATCAAACTCTGCCAGCTTTGCGGGGGTCATCTCGGCGCAGGACACGATGGTGCCGTTGGCACCTGCGCCCTCGGCGATGCAGTTTGCCATAGTCTCGGTGTTGCCGGTTGCGCTCCAGAATACGATTGCTACTTTGCTCATAAAACTCTACCTCTTTCTCTGTGTAGTTAGTTTAGAATAACTTCATGCTCTGTAAAAATGCGTCCGTGTTTCATGACGCATTTTTGTGGTTAGTATTTTCTAACTGCCAACAGGATACCACAGCCCTGCCCTGCTTGTCAAGGCATTGGCGCAATGTTTGCATGATGCAACAATGCCGCCTTTCTTAAAAGCGCACGAAGCGTGCGTTTCAGCCGCCCAATATGCGGAACGCTATCAGCAGCATCCCGTAGATGACCGGCTGGTGCAGCAGATACAACAGCAGCGAGTGCCGCCCAAGCCAGCCCAGCGGCGGGCAGACCGAGCAGCGCAAGGGCTCCATGCGCTGCCGCCCTACAATGCCGTAGAGAAAGTACCCCACCCAGAACAGAAACAGCCACGGCAGAAGGGCAAAATAATCCGTAGAATAGAACCACCACGGATAAAAGCCAAAGTACGCTGTGACGTAGTTTGCATACAGTGTCTGCGGCAGCCAGAGACGCAGGCTGCCAAAACCCAGATAGCCTACCGAAACATTGCGGGTAAGGGCGAACAGCGCTGCGGAGATAGCAAACCCTGCTGCGGGGGGAATGCGCCGCAGTGGCTTTTCCAAAAGGCCGGTCAGCAGCATGGCGCTACCCAGCAGGGTCAGCACACCAAAGATAACTCTGTCCTCCGGCATAAAAAGCAGCGTGACCGCCGTGACAAGCGCCCCTGCCCCAAACACCTGTGCGCCCCGGCGCAGGGTATGATGCCCCAGCTGCACGCAAAAGCCGGACAACAGAATAAACACCCAACAGATGCTCTGCTGCCACAGATGCCCGGGCAGGCCGTAATACCAGTCGGCCTGAATGCCGAACAGATTGACCAGATCCCAGCAGCCGTGATAGAGCATCATGCTAACTAAATCCAGCCCGCGCAGCTCGTCCAGAAGAGTGTAGCGGCCAGAAGTGTTATTGCACTTCACGGCGTTTTCCCTCCTTTTTGTCACGCTGTTACACCGTTTTGCGGCGCAGCAGGCTCATGGGCGGCAGCTCCGGGGTGGGCATGGTGTATTTTTCCATGGCGTGCGGGGTGCTTTCCACCCGCTCCCCTGCTTCGTTTTCGATCCATTCCGGGGTAAGCGGGATACTGCGTCCGTCCGGGCACAGCGCCTCCAGCGTATCTCCAAGGCTCCATTTGCCGCGCTGCTGGCAATGGGCGATGCCGTTTTCCCAGCTGTCCACCGTGCCTACGAATTCCCACTCGCGGATGTAGGTGGCGCTGTCGGTAGCCTGCTTGGCCTGCTCGCGGCCAAAATAGAAGCCGGGAGAGTAGTGCCGGTGGCTGGTACGGGTAAGCTCTGCGTACACCTCCGGCGGCAGTTCAAAGTTATCGTTTGCCGGGTCGGCCAGATAGGCGTCCAGTGCCTTGCGGTAGGCGGCGGTGACGCTGGCCACATAGTAGAAGGTCTTGGCGCGGCCTTCGATCTTCAGGCTGTCCACGCCCGCCTTGCAGATCAGGTCGATAAAGGGCGCGGTGCACATATCGTTGGCGTTGAGGATGTAGCTGCCGTTCTCGTTTTCGCCGATCTCGTACAGCTGACCGGGGCGGGTCTCCTCGCTCAGGTAGTACTTCCAGCGGCAGGGCTGGGCGCACTGGCCACGGTTGGCGTCACGCCCTGCCATGTAGTTGGACAGCAGGCACCGACCGGACACGCTCATGCACATCGCACCGTGCACAAAGGCCTCGATCTCCAGCTCCGGCGGGGTCTTATCGCGCAGGATGGCAATATCCTGCAAGGTCATCTCCCGCGCCAGCACCACCCGCTTTGCACCCATTTTGTAGGCGGCGCGGGCGGCTGCCCAGTTGGTGATGCCGGTCTGGGTGGAAAGATGCACATCAATGTCCGGGGCAAAGGTCTTGCAGGCATCCAGCACACCAAGGTCTGCCACGATAAAAGCATCCACACCGGCCTTGGCGGCTTCCTTGATGGCCTCCGGCAGGCGGTCGGCTTCCTCGTTGGTGGGCAGGGTGTTCATGGTCAGGTAGACCTTGCGACCGCGGGCATGGGCGTAGATGACGCTTTCCGTCAGCTGCTCCGGGGTAAAATTGGCCGGGGCAGAGCGCATACCAAACTCCGGCAGGCCGCAGTAAACGGCATCGGCACCGTAGTTGATGGCATAACGCAGACGTTCTGCATCGCCCGCCGGGGCAAGCAGTTCCGGGATCTGTAGCATTTGTAGGTTCCTCTCTTATGTATCACAGTTTTTAACTGGAAAGGGGCCGCTGCACCGTGTTTTTTGTGCAGCGGCCTTTCCTCAGTTTTTCAGGCTTTTGTTCACAGCTGCGGCAGTTTTGCAGTTGGCATTATGCTCTGCCAGCGTGTGGGCGTAGTAGTAGTTGCCCTTGAGGTCGGTCACAAAGAAGTAAGCGTCCTTGGCTTCCTCATCGGGCTGCGGCTCCAGTGCTGCCTTGATGGCGGCAAGGCCGGGGTTCGAGATGGGGCCAGCGGGCAGGCCGGTGCAGCTGTAAGTGTCGTAGGCTGCAAGGATATTTTCCGGGATATCGTCCCAGCCGCCGTAGTAGGGTGCGACCCAGTTCCAGAGATAGTTGTTGTCGGCGTCGCTCTGGATATGGCTGGAGGTGTTGCTTTGCAGCCGGGGGTAGGGCGAGCCCTCCGCCAGACGGTTGCGGAACACCTGCGCCACATTGGAGTCCTGACTGTTGCCCGCTTCCTCCTGCACAAAGGAGGCAAGGGTGACCAGCTCCGGCAGGGTCATGTCCTGCTTTTTGAGCGCTGCGTACATTTCCTTGGTAAATTGTGCATCGAACTGGGCGTAGAAAGTAGCTACATAGTTATGCACCGTATCGCCCTTCAAAAACTCGTAGGTCTCAGGGAAAAGATAGCCCTCACACTTCATGAAGCGGTTTGGAGCATCTTTATCCTCCGGGACATACTGCCAGAAGGTATATGCGCTGAAATCGCCCTCGTTGGCTTCCTTCAAAAACTCCTCGGCGGTGCACAGACCGGCGGCTTCCATCTTCTGGGCAATAGCAATAGCCGTTGTACCCTCCGGGATAGTCACCCGCACTGTTTCTGCCTTGGCGTACTGGGAAAGGGTGCTGATGAGTGCATCGTAGGAGCTGCCAGTGGTCAGCTCAAAATCGCCGTACTGCAGCTTTGCGGCAGCGCCCTTTTCCCCCACATACCAGCGGAACAGGTAGGCAGAGCGGATGACGTCTGCGTCCTTCAGCTTGTTGGCGATCGTGGCTACGCCGCTGCCCTGCTGAATGCTTACGGTGACCGCCGTGCCGGGCTTACTGCTGCCGTGGATTTCGCTGCGGGCAAACAGCACCGTTGCGCCCGCGGCCAGTAGAAGCAGCAGAAGCACTACCAGCAGAATTTTGCCTGCACCGCCCTTTTTGCGGGCTGCGTGTGTATCGTTGTGTGCCATACGCACCTTCCTTTTTTTAGTTTTCCAGCATCAGACGCAGATAACTTTCGCTCACGTCAAAAGGCTCTGCATCAAAGCGGATCATGCCGTATTCCTGCCGGGTGCCCTCGCCCAGAAACAGCGGCTGGGCAGCGCCTACCGTGATGACCGCCTTTTCCACGATGACTTCCTTCTCGCGGGCGGCTTCCATCAGGATCTCGGCGGCGCGGTCGCTGTCGGCCATCATTTCCACGAAATACAGGGTATCCTCCTTGCGGAAGTAGATGCCGTAGCCATGCTCGTTGGACACGATGGTAGCGCCCCGGGCGTACAGCTCCTGCAACACAACCGCCATGCGCTCCGGGCTAAGCTGCACAGTGTCCTTCCAGAACTGTTCCCGCAGCTCGCACAGCTTTTTGGCCGTCACCGTGTCAAATTCCGCCTGACTCCACAGGTTGCGGCTCACCTCGCGGGGCAGGCAGCGCAGCGCAAAGGCCTGCGCAAAGCCCTTATCCTGCAGCAGAGCGGCCTGTGCTGCATCTGCCGGGACTGCCACCGTAAAGCCTGCGCCCCGCAGCTTTTGCTGGGCGCACAGGGTATCCAGCAGACCCGCCAGCAGCAGACTGCCCTCGCCGCACAGGCACAGGTAATTGCCCGTGCGCCCCTGCAGGGTGACCGGCACAGCCAGCGCAGCCGCCACGATGGCGTCGTTTTCATCGGCCACATAAATGTTCTGCACACCGGCAAAACGTTCCAGTACCATTTTTGCAAAATCTTCGGTATCATGATGCTGGCTCTGCCACAAAGCCAGCACTGCCGCCTCGTCGGACGGCTGCATCAGACGATACATCGTTCAGGATGCCCCCTCTTATCGTATTTTATTGTTCAGCCCAGTGTTTTCCGGGCAAGCTGCTGTACCTCTTGCTGGATCTCTTCAATGCTGCGCATTGCGTCCCCGCTGGTGCAGTGCACGGTGTCCCAGCCAAGATGCCGGGCGCAGAACTCGGCTGCGGCGCGGCTGCGCGCCAGATAAGCCGTATCTTTTTCGTGCACGTCCTTTTTGCTCTCGTCGCCGTGGTAGCGCTGGGTCATCAGCCGCTGGCTGACCGCCGGGTCTACCTGCAAATAGATGACCCTGTCCGGTGCGGGCAGACCCAGCAGCCGGAACTCGTAATCGAACAGCCAGTGCAGATATTCTTCCCACTGCTTCTGCGGAAGCTTCGAGCACTGGTGCACCGCGTTGGAGGTGGTGTATCGATCGGCGATGATCACACCGCCCTGCTCATAAAAGCTGCCCCAGCTGGTTTTATAGCTGGCATAGCGGTCCACCGCGTAAAAGCTGGAAGCCGCGTAGGCGTTTACATCGTCCGGGTGCTGGCCGAACTGCCCCGCCAGATACATCTTGACCAGTGCGCTGGAATCGCTGGCATAATCCGGGAAGGTGATCTTCTGCACCGGTACACCCTGCGCGGCAAGATGCTCTGCCAAGAGCTTTGCCTGTGTGGCTTTGCCGCTGCCGTCCAGCCCTTCCAGCACGATCAGTTTGCCTTTGCTCATACGGCGGCACCTTCTTTAATGGCAGCATATTTTGCGCGCACCTCAGCGGTTTTGCCGCAGCACATCTTGCCCTCCGGGCAGGCGCCGCACAGGCAGGCAGGGCCGGCCTTGGCAAAGATATGGGGTGCTACCGGGTATACCAGCGCGAACATCTTTTCAGCCAGTTCCCGGATCTCCCACTGGGCGCGGTTGCAGCAGCGCAGTCGGAAGAAGTTGAGCAGGCTGCGGGCGTTCATCGTCAGCATCATCTTGGTGTCACAGGCGTTTGGAAGCACAAAGCGCGCATCCTCGATGGCTCGTTTTTCTGCCATGCTCCTCGCCTTTTTTTCATCGACTCCTTCTGCCAGCAGCTGCTCGAGATTCTTCTGTGCCAACCGCTCGGACAGCTCCAGATAGCTTGCGTGGGCGGACTGCATCGCCTGCTGATACAAGGCGGCAGCCTGCGGGTCCTGTGCAATCTGCGGCGGCGTTACAAAGGAAAACTGTTTTTCCTTGACATAACGCTGGCTCTGCACCGAAAAGGACGCGATGCGGTGGCGGGTGATCTGGGCCAGCAGGGTACGGCTGACGCCCTCGATGCCGAAGGTGAAGCTTGCGTGCTCGATGGGGCTGGCGTGGCCCAGATCGCTGAGCATGGTCAGGAAGCGGGCAGTCTTTTCCTCATCCAGCCCGTCCAGCAGGTCGGTGATGTGGGCGTCGGAGTAGCAGAGCTTCGCCGCGGCCGCCACGACCTTCTCCGGCTCCGGCGTATGTGCTATCAATCGGACAGTCATCATTTTTCTCATTCCTCCGTCGTTATCTTCACAAGGGGCGCAAAATTGGCCATGGTCTTTTTGATGCCCACCTTTTCAAAGTTGATCTCCACGATCTGATCTCCGGCGGCGGGCTTGACTTTCAGCACCTTGCCGCGCCCGAAGACCTTGTGCTCCACGATGTCGCCCGGCTCATAGTGTTTGGGGCCGGTGGATGCCGCTGCCGGACGGGGCGAAGAGGTCACGCCGCCGCCTGCGGGTTTGACCGGCGCTTTGGGCGCTGCCGGACGGCCATAGCCAGAGCCGAAGCCGCTGCTTCCCGAACCGGAGCTGCAGCCGCCATGACCCGACGAAGCACTTCCCCGGCCCGCGTAATCGGAGCCAAAGCCTCTACTATTGGACATTGGTGCGTTATATTCTTTATTCAGATAGCCGCTGCGGCTGCCATAGCCCGAGCCGTAACCGGAGGCCGCACGCCCCCAGCCGGAGGGGCCGGAGTATCCCGACGCACCGCCCGGCACGGTATCGCTGCCGTAACCGCTGCCCCAGCCGCCCAGACGGGAGCGCTGTTCCAGCACCGGGCTGCGGGTCTCTTCGATGTACTCCGGTTCAATTTCCCGGAGAAAGCGGCTGGGCTCGTTGCGCTGGGTGCGGCCATAGAGCATCCGGGTGACGCTGTTGGAGATGTAAAGCTCCTTCTTGGCGCGGGTGATGCCGACATAGGCCAGACGGCGCTCCTCCTCGAGGTCAGCCTCGGAATACTTGCTCATCTCACTGGGGAAGACCCCCTCTTCCATGCCAATGAGGAATACATAGGGAAACTCAAGGCCCTTGGCCGAGTGGATGGTCATCAGCACCACCTGGTCGGCGCTCTCGTTGTAGCTGTCGATGTCGCTGATGAGGGCGATGTCCTCCAGATAGCCTTCCAGCGAGGCCTCTTCGCCGTGCTGGTCGCAGTAGCTCTTGACGTTGTTGACCAACTGGCCGAGGTTCTGCAGACGGTCGGCGGCATCCTCGTGGCCCTTGGCGGCGTCGGCTTCCAGCATGGCGCGGTAGCCGGTGATCTCGATGACATCGGAGGCGAACTCATCCAGCGTCTTTGTTTCCAGTGATTCCTGCAGTTTCTGGTAGATGTCCCAGAACTTGAACAGCGGCGCGATGGCGCGGCTGAGCTTGGCGTACTGGTCGGCATGGGAGATGACATCCAGCATACTGATGCCCTGCTGAACCGCCAAATCCGCGATGACTTCGATGGTCGTCGCACCGATTTTGCGCGCAGGCTCGTTGATGATACGGCGGAGTCGGACATCGTCCCGGGGGTTCGCCACGATGGACATATAGGAGTGGATGTCCTTGACTTCCTTGCGGTCATTGAAGCGCTGGCCGCCCACGATCTTATGCGGGATGCCCGCACGGGTGAAGTAGCTTTCGATGGGGGCCGACTGGGCGTTCATCCGGTAGAGGATGGCGTGGTCGGCCAGATGTCCGCCCTCTTTGAGGTGCTGGCCGATGACGTCCGCGATATGGCTGGCCTCGTCCTGCTCGTTCTCGGCGGTGTAGACCTGCACCTTGTCGCCCTCGTCGTTCCGGGTCCACAGGGTCTTGCCCTTGCGCTCGGTGTTGTGCTGGATGACGCAGTTGGCAGCATTCAGGATATTTGAGGTGGAGCGGTAATTCTGCTCCAGACGGATGGTCTTGGTGCCGGGGAAGATGCGCTCAAAGTTCAGAATGTTCTCAATGGTGGCACCGCGGAAACGGTAGATGCTCTGGTCATCGTCACCGACAACGCAGATGTTCTTTTCCGGGCCGGTGAGCAGGCTGACCAGCCGGAACTGGGCCACGCTGGTATCCTGATACTCGTCCACCAGCAGGTAGCGGTACTTGTTCTGGTAGAACTCCCGCACATCCTCGTGCTCCGCCAGCAGCTGCACGGTCTGGTAGATCAGGTCGTCGAAGTCGAAGGCTCCTGCCTCCCTGAGCTTTTTCTCGTAGGCGGCGTAGACTTTGGCGGCAATGGCTCCCTTGGTGTCCCGGGCCGGGGTGCGCAGCGCCTCCTCCGGGCTGACCAGCTGGTCCTTCCAGCGGCTCATCTGGTTGATGGCGCTCTTGATCGGGAAGAACTTATCGTCGATGCTCAGTTCCTTATAGACCGCCTTCATCACACGCTGGGAATCATCGGTATCATAGATGGTAAAGCTGCGGGGGTAGCCGATGGATTCTGCCCAGCGGCGCAGGATGCGCACACAGGCCGAGTGGAAGGTGGAGGCAAACACCTCGTCCCCCTCTTCGCCGCCCAGCATATTGCGCAGGCGCTCCTTGAGCTCCCCTGCCGCCTTGTTGGTAAAGGTGATGGCCATCACGTTCCAGCTGCGGACAGCGTTCTGCCGCAGCATCCCGTCCAGCCAGGCGGGCGCATCGGTGCCGGTCATAATTGCCGTTTTCAGAGCCTTGACATCATCCTCGGTCACCTCACGGGGGGTCCAGCTGGAACCGTGGGCCGAGCCAAACCGGATCAGGTTTGCGATGCGGTTGACCAGAACAGTGGTCTTGCCGCTGCCTGCACCGGCCAGAATGAGCAGCGGGCCGTCGGTGGTAAATACCGCCTGCCGCTGCATATCGTTCAGGCGGCCAAACTGCTTTTCAATATAGGTATCGCGCAGAGCGCAGAATTCCTGTTGGAGACTTGCTGCCATTGTTTCACCTGTTCTTCTATAAAATCACTTACTTTATAAGTATATCACAATTCAAGAGGGTTGTACATAAAAAACCGCCCTTCCTGTACAGCACAGGAGGGGCGGCAGTGTTCAGATAAAGCTTAGCCGAAGATGTTGATCAGGATACCGGCAGCAACAGCGGAGCCGATAACGCCAGCGACGTTGGGGCCCATGGCGTGCATCAGCAGGAAGTTGGAGGGGTTCTCGCTCTGGCCGACCTTCTGAGAAACACGGGCGGCCATTGGAACAGCGGAAACACCAGCAGAGCCGATCAGGGGGTTGACCTGACCGCCGGTCAGGGCGTACATCACCTTGCCGCACAGAACGCCTGCAGCGGTACCAAAGGAGAAGGCGATCAGACCCAGCACAATGATGAACAGGGTGCGGCTGTTCAGGAAGGTGTTTGCAGAGGTGGTGCAGCCAA
>OHDH01000910.1_pt1 | contig 12150 bp, 9 predicted proteins | sample 1566921 | NCBI WGS metagenome assembly OHDH01 (sample SAMEA3879585, study PRJEB24766) | human gut metagenome | biome: human-associated habitat; feature: feces | place: USA | collected 1985/1987
TGTACTTTCAAGAAATGACGGGTACGGTCGTCCGCCGAGCAGGAAGGGGAGAAGGAACGTATATCCTTGCTTTGTGAGGTGATAACCGCTCCACCATTTTCTTTCTTCTCAAGGTTCTCCAGATATTGAAGGATCTCTAATTTCTGTTCGGCGCCAAGAACCAAGTCAACGCCTTCTATATGGGAGACTTCCTCCGGCTTCAACTGTGCGTAGCAACCGGTCACCACGATAAAGGCACCGGGGTGTTGTTTACCGATCCGGCGAATCGCTTGCCGGCATTTCTTGTCGGCTAGTTCCGTTACGGAGCAAGTATTCACCACGCATATATCCGCTTTTTCACCGGGGCGCACCTTGCGTACCCCTTGTTCGGCTAATAGCTTTCCAATGGTAGAGGTCTCCGCAAAATTTAGTTTGCAACCCAGCGTATAATAAGCGGCCTTTTTATTGTTAAATACGGTCTGATCTATCATTTTCGATTTAGTTAGAGTGCAAAGGTACTAATTAAGCCCGGATTAGTAAAGAGTTCGGATTGAGATGGACTTAAAAACTCATTACTATTGCATAAATAGTTTTCCGGAAGCTTATCTATTCTTTTTTGCTATTGGATATATTCTACAAACCACGGCGTGGTTTGTGCGATTCACGTCGTGGTCTGTATAAACCATGACGTGGTCTGTAAAAACCATGCCGTGAACTAAGGAATAGATACAGTCAAGCAACATTATTTATGAAGACTTGTTATCGAATAGTCCTTGCTGCGGCCTTGTTTTGTTTATTGTGCCGATAGAGGAAATACGGCAACTAGGGTTCCACTAAGATTAATACCGGATTGTTATCATTCTCGGGTTGCTCCCAGTCGATTAGGTAACGGTTGTCGTTTGAGATGTATTTGGGAGTGAAATAGGCTTCTTCGGGAAGTTCAAATGAGTTTTCCGGGTATATGAATTGTACATAGGCTAATTGCTTCTCCGCTATATCATAATATAATGTATAGGTATCTTTATCAGAGAAGTTATGCATATAGAGCCGGTCTCCGATTTGCCCGGGTATGACAGGGATTGTCTTTGTCCTGAACAGGTCGTTTTTTATATCGTCTATCGTGATATTATAACGGAGTTCCTCGGGTGTTCGGTATTTACCTAGATCGAGGACGGCATAAGGAGTTAGCTTCATGTCGTTGGAAACTTTAAATATCGTATCGCAGAACAACTCCTTAAATGCGGCAATCTTATTTCCGTCGAAAGGACGGAACTCATAGGTAAATGTCATGACGAAAGGAGGTTCTGTATAAGATTTATAGTAAGGTATGCTATCCGATATGACTATATCTTGGCAAAAATAGAACCGAATGGGTGCGTTGCCAGAGAGGTTGGGTACGTGACCTAGGATAACGTTCGTCTTAGGGAGGGGATAAAATCCCCGGATGTTCTTATCCGGAATTTGAATGGTTTGGTGGAATTTCCCTTGCCAATCGTATATCTTTATCCGAGTGGGGCTATCTTTTATATAAATAAGATGATCATGAGGTTCTAGTCCGGATATACGACTAAACTCATCCGGACCTCCTCCTTGTTTGCCGATATCGTATAAATATTTTCCTGCCAAGTCGAAAACGGAAGCTCTGTTATCATGCTGTACCAATAGCTTATCGCCATGTTTAATAATGCGGGAGATGTATTTGATCAAGATTGAGTCATTCGTTTGCAGAGGGATGAATTGGATGGATTTCGCCCATTTCTTTAAGGCTACTTCTTGAGGCTGATGGTCAAAAACAGTTGCTAGGTCAATTGTTATACATTCCTCTGATTTCTCGCTTGTGCCGGTACAAGCGGTTAGTAATATCGCAAATATAATAAGCCATTTATTCATAAAAATATCTTTGTCCTAAAGTTGATAGGACAAAGATATTTAATTTGTTTCGAAATATTCGTAATATTATGAAGATTTTGTACTGTTATTTCCAATCCACTAAGGATGATTTAAAATAGTTCCAATCGGCCTTTTCCCATAAGGGGGCTTGCGCACCAAGTCTTACTTTATATTCGTCCCAATGTGTGTTCTCTACTTTGGACCAACCTTTTTCGGCGACACCTGCCAAACGAGGCATTAACAGGAATTGCAGATCTCTGAAATTGGTGATCGTCTCGCACCAGATAGCGGCTTCTATACCCGCTACATCTTTTTGAGGATTCTCTACAGTCGGGTTGAAGGTCATCGGGTCCCAGTCGTACATTTCTTGGATCGTTTGTTTCTCGTAGGCGGCCATACCTAAACGTTCTTGCTCCGCGTTTTGGGTGGAGTCCGCACTTGGTTCCAGATATTTATGGTCCAGATAAACGTAACCGCTCGGCGAGAGAATCACTTTCGCTTTTTTGGATATACCAAGACCCGGATCTTTTGGTGCCTCTTTCATGAATTCGGCGAATAAGGCCATGATCTCTTTATATTCGGCAGGTATATTATCTTTTTTCTTAGAAGAGTCCTCGTTTTTTTGCTTCAGATAAATCCAGTGCTGGATGACATCGCCTTCCGAGATATCCGCACGGGCGGTTTCTTGCCAGCCGACCATTTTCTTTCCATTCTTCAATACGATTTCCCGTGTCTTATTTATAAAACGGACGAACTTATCATGGGGTAAGCCGATCGCCTCGTCGCCTCCGATATGAATGTAGTTTCCGGGTGCTAAAGCGGCTAGCTCCGCGATAACATCCTCCGTAAATTGCATCGCTTTCGGATCATCTACATCGAGGGCATTGAAGGCCTGCCCCGGGATGTTAACCTTGGTCTTGAATTTAACCGCGTTCTTGAAATCCGGATAGGCGGCGAATACGGCAGCTGTATGCCCCGGGATATCCACTTCCGGGATGATCGTGATGAAGCGTTCGTTCGCGTAATTCACGAGATCCTTGAATTCCTCTTGCGTATAATAGCCTCCTTTTCTCCCGTTGTTGGGAAGTTGACCTCCTATTTCCGCTAGCTCGGGATATTTCTTGATCTCGATACGCCAACCTTGGTTATCGGAAAGATGCATATGCAGTACGTTCATCTTATATAAGGCGACCATATCGATCACTTGTTTCACTTCCTCGGGATCGAAGAAGCAACGAGATACATCGAAAGAAAGCCCACGCCAAGCGAAACGAGGTGAGTCCTTCACTTCCAGTAGCGGTAGATAAATCTTCTCGCCTCCGGGTTGTAGATTACCACCCACGATTTGTTTCAAGGTAGTGATACTTCGATAGATACCTTCTAGGGTAGTGGCCTTGATGTAGATGTTTCTCTTTTGGATGGAGAGGGAGTAAGACTCATCTACGGGGACACTATCTTTCGGACTCAATCCATAAGCTTTTGGCAGGTCGGCGAACTCTTTCGGATCTGTCAACTCGAGGAAGATGATGCAATTCGATTCTTTGTCTGAGGCGGAAGCCAGCTTGATGCCGGATAGCTTTTCTATCTCGTTGGATAGCAACTCGCCCATACCCTTTAAGGATTCGTCCGCATAACCGATCTCGATGCCGGGATGGATCGTGAATGTACCTTCGCCTACTGTCATTTGGGCCGGAGCGGGGATAATGCTTACGCTTCTTTCTCCAACATCTGGGGATGAACAGGCGATAAATGTAATAAAACTACAGAGGGTCAATGCCCATGCGGGAGTGATTCTTTTCATTCTTATTTTAAATTTATAGGTTATATCATGGCAAAAGTAAGGATTTGTTTTTACTTTTACGCAAATTTCACAAAAGTGTGCTATGATCAAAGAGAATTTCATTAAGATTTACGAGGAGAGTTTCAAGGAAAACTGGGCCTTGCCGGCATTAACGGATTACGGGAAAAGTAAAACCTTTACTTTCGGTGATGTAGCAACGGAGATCGCACGTATTCATCTTTTATTCCATGAGTGCCAAGTCCGTCGTGGAGACAAGATCGCGTTGATCGGTAAAGACAGCTCCCGTTGGTGCATCGCTTATATGGCGGTTGTTACTTATGGGGCGATTATCGTGCCTATTCTTCAGGACTTTAATCCGAATGATGTACATCATATTATTAACCACTCGGAATCTGTCTTTTTGTTTGTTAGCGACCGGATTTGGGATTCTTTGGAGGAAGATAAGATCGAAGAGGTTCGCGGTGTATTCTCTCTTTCTGATTATCGTTGCTTGCATCAACGGGATGGGGAGAATATCCAGAAGTTGATGAAATCGCTGGATGAGAAGATGACCGAGAAATATCCGGATGGCTTCACCCAAGAGGATATCAAATACGCTGAGCTGGATAATGACAAGGTGGTAGAGATCAACTATACATCGGGTACGACCGGATTTAGCAAAGGGGTTATGTTGACGGGGAATAATTTAGCCGGAAACGTGACGTATGCCCGGACACTGGATCTATTGTTCCGGGGTGAACGTGAGTTATGTTTCCTGCCTCTGGCCCATGCCTATAGTTGCGCTTTCAATTTATTGGTACCCATGGCATTCGGTGTGCATGTCTATTTATTAGGTAAGGTGCCGTCTCCTAAGATCTTATTAAAGGCATTCGAGGAGGTGAAGCCGAACTTGATCTTGATGGTTCCCCTGATTTTGGAGAAGATCTATAAGAAGATGATCCTTCCTCAGTTGAATAAGCGAACCTTGAAGTTGGCCTTGAATATCCCACTGTTGGATTCACGTATCTATGCGCAGATCCGCAAACATTTGGTGGATGCCTTGGGAGGACGTTTCCGTGAAGTGATCGTGGGGGGCGCCGCCATGAATCAAGAAGTAACGGATTTCTTGTATAAGATCAAATTCCCGTTCACGATCGGTTATGGTATGACGGAATGTGGCCCGTTGATCAGTTATGACCATAATAATGAGTATGTGCCCGGTTCTTGCGGACAGATCTTGAAAGGGATCATGAAAGTCCGTATCGATTCGGAAGACCCTTATAATAAGGTAGGCGAGATTCAAGTATCGGGCGAGAACGTAATGAAAGGCTATTATAAGAATGATGAGGCAACCCAAAATGTCTTCACGGAAGATGGCTGGCTAAGGACGGGTGATTTGGGTACGATCGATCATGACAACCGTATTTTTATACGTGGACGTAGCAAGACGATGATCTTGGGCGCTAGCGGACAAAATATTTATCCGGAAGAGATTGAATCCAAATTGAACAATTTGCCATTCGTGATGGAGAGTTTGGTCGTGGAGAAAAACGGGAAATTGATCGGGATGGTGTATCCGGATTACGATACGGTGGATAGTACGGGTATCTCGCATACGGATCTTCCAGTTATCATGGAACAAAATAGGATAGAGTTGAACAAGCTCTTGGCTCCTTACGAAACGATCTCGGAGATACAATTGTATCCGACAGAATTTGAGAAAACACCGAAGAAAAGTATTAAGCGTTACCTGTACAGTAATTATTGATAAATAAATAGAAAGCAAACGCAGCTAATATTCAGCATATTGTAAAAGCGGTAGAAAATAATTCAAAAAAAAACGTCTTATGTTGTACAACATATATGATTAATACATACATTTGCATCGTTTTACAACAACAAGATATTATAGACCGTTTAAATTAAGAACAAAATGAAAAAGTTAGTTGCATTTGCTGCTGTTATCGCAGCTGTATCATTCGCATCTTGTGGCAACAAATCTGCTGAATCTACCGAATCTGTTGCTGAAACAGAAGAGGCTACTGTAGTTGAGGAAGCTCCTGTAGTAGAAGAGGATGCTGCCGCTACTGATTCTGTAGCTGTTGAGGTTACTGACTCTGTTGCCGTAGAAGCTGCTCCTGCTGAATAATAATCAGTAAACGAGTTTTGAGGACAGTCTGTATGCGTTGAACATACAGACTTTTTTTGTTTATAAACCATAGATAATGATATGAGACAAATTTTACTTCTTCCATTGGCCGCTCTATTGGCTATGCCGGTATTCTCCTGCCGATACGACGCTTACGATTCGGAATATAGAGATTCAGGGTACCCGTTTCGCCGGGTTGAGCGAGAGGGGTGGGATGAAAATCTTGCGGGTAGATAATAACTTGAGTAGCGTTACCAATACGGCGGCGGATGCTTTTCGCCAATTGCCTTCTGTCATAACCGATATGGAAGGAGCCGTTACATACAGGGGCTCCGGTAATGTCGGGATGCTTGTCGATGGAGTTCCTTACGGTTTGCTGGAAGAATATAGCGGTGACGTGCTGATCCAACTTCCCGCCCTGTTCTTTAACCAGATCTCATTAGGGGCATTTCCTCCGATTAATGCGGTGCCGGATGGTGACGCGGGCATACTCAATCTGGTGCCTCGTATGTATGGAACGGGAGATTCCCCTCTATATGTTACGCTTGGGGCGGGATGGAATGAGCGATATAACGCAGGAGCGGTATTGAATTTGCATCCCGGAAAATTCCATATCAATGCGAAATACAATTATAGGAGGGAATACCGGGAACGATCTTTCAGCAAATCGACCGCGACCGCTAAAAACCGGACGGAGATGAATAATAATGCCACGGCTCGTCCGGACGTACATGTGGCGGATATGAAAGTAGACTATGATCTTTCCGCGAAAGACCGGATCACCGTGCATGGCCTGTATCATTTGATGGATTATAGCCGGTATGGACGCATTAACAACCGGGTATTCAACCCGAAAGGGGAGCAAATGAAGTACGTGATCCGTAACCGGTATAACGACCAGCGCCAGGAAGCTTATGCCGCCGAAGCGTATTGGAACCATGAGATTTCGGAGAATCAAGGTTTTTATACCGTATTCAACTATAATAATTTCTCGTATGATGAGGATAATGATTTCAAGAATGAGAATCCTCAAAACGGGAATATCGTCTCGGAGGATAACCAATCTATCGACCATACGAAACATAATTATTTCTGGGGATTTGGATATGGGCAGGAGATCGATGGTTGGGATTTCAAGCTTGGTTATATAGGTCGTGTGCGAAACGAGGATTATCTGACGGCTGCTTTTGATAAGGTTGACGGTAGTTTTGAGTTAAGTCCGGCGAAATCGTATAATTACGATTTCAACCGTTATCTGAATTTGATCTATGCGGACGTGGTTAAGAATTGGGGCGCTTTTAACGCAGAGATAGGGATACAGGCGGAATTTAGTCATTTTAAGATGGATGAGTTTAGCCCTTCTTGGATCAACGATCCTTATTGGCAGGGGATAAAAGGCAAAGAGAACAAGAGTTCCCGTTTTCATTTGTATCCTCGTTCCCGTTTTACTTATGAGGTGAATAAGAGCAATCGCTTAAGCTTGAGTTATCAGCAACGGGCGATTCGTCCGAATGGCAGCTATTTGTGCTCTTTCTTGAATAACAGTGATCCTACCCATATCATACAGGGGAATCCGGACTTGAAGGATGAGTTTATCCATAACGTAGAGCTAGGATATCAGTTCTCGGCTCCCCGTCTCCGTTTGACTCCGGCTATTTATTACCGGAATCGTACGAATCGTATCATGGAAACCGCTAGCCAAGTAAATGACGAGACGGTTTGGAAGAAAGAGAATATCGGACATAGCCAAGCAGTCGGAGCCGACTTGTCCGGTAGCTGGAATCCGGTACGTATCTTGACGGTCGGTTTCTCCGGGGATATCTATCGGGACGAGATCGATGGGCGTACGATAGGCTATGACGAGAAGAAATCCTTGGTTTGCTGGGATGTGAAGGGGAATGTAAACGTAAGTATTACGCCGACTACGGATTTTCAGGTAGACGGCTTCTACGTTTCCGACCAGCTTACGCCTCAAGGTAAGATCAAAGGCCGTTATAGCGTAAATGCCGGTCTCTCTCAATATTTCCTCAATCGTAAATTATGCGCGAACTTAAGTATCAACAATATATTCGATAGTTTAGAAGAAACAACGATTATTGATGCCCCGAACTTAGAAATGACGCAAAAGCGCAATCGTGATGCCCGGGTAGCTTGGCTTACGTTGACTTATAGTTTATAAAGTAGGTTCCGTGCCCTGTGTTCCATCTTGTTTGTGCTTTTGGATGAACAAGATGAAACGCATGGAACGGTCGTACGTGAAATAATTCCAGATCCAGTCGATCAGTACAATTAGCTTATTCTTGATTCCTAAGATGGAACGTAAATGTACGAGCATCCAAACCAACCATGCCGTAAATCCATGTAATTTCACCTTATTTAAATCGGCAACCGCTTTATTCCTGCCGACAGTAGCTAAAGTTCCTAAATTCTTATAATGGAAAGGTCTCGGTTTTTTTAGAGCCTCGATCCGTTGTAGATTTTCGGCTAATAACTCACCTTGCTGAATCGCTACCTGAGCGACTTGCGGATGTCCGTTCGGGTAATCCGGTTCTGCCATCCAGCAGACATCTCCTATGGCGAATATATTGGATAAGCCTTTTACTTGATTACATTCATTGACGATAATCCGTTCCCCCCGGGTCAAGAGTTCTCCTTCGATATGATCGAAATGCACCGCTTTCACACCACTTACCCAAAGTAAGGTTCTAGTGGGTATGGTTTGGCCGTCATCTAAGAAAACGTTCCCATCCTTATAGTCCACGACACGCTTCTGAAGAATGATGTTAACGCCCATATCCTCAAGGAAGCGTTTAGCGTTGGAGGAGGCTTCCGGAGACATGGCCCCTAGTAATTTAGAGGACCCTTCTATCAGATAGATATTCATATGAAAGTTTCCTAGATCCGGATAGTCTTTCGGCAAAACAAACCGTTTCATCTCGGATAAGGCGCCGGATACTTCTACACCTGTAGCCCCTCCACCTACAACAACTATATTTAGCAAAGCTTGCTTCTCGTCCGGGTCCGTACAAGTAGTCGCTTTCTCTAAATTAATTAATAAGGTGTCTCGTAAAGCTAACGCCTCTTCTACCGTTTTCATGGGTAGAGACTGTTCCTCGATCGTTTTGTTTCCAAAGAAGTTGGTGATAGTTCCAGCGGCGATTACAAGATAATCATATTCCAATTCGCCGATGGAGGTTTGAATGGTATGCCCTTTCGGATTGACGCCATAGACCTCTGCCAACCGGAAGTAAAAGTTCTTTCTCTTCTGGAATATCTTTCGATATGGAAAGGATATTTCATTATATTCTAAGCCGGAGGACGCTACTTGATAAAGCAGGGGAGGAAACTGGTGATAGTTGTTCTTGTCGATTAAGACTACTTGAAACTTGCTCTTTTTCAATTTCTCAGCTAGTTTTAACCCCCCAAATCCGCCCCCGATAATTACGACCCGCTTTTTGTCTGTGTAAGGAATGTTGAAGCCCATGATCTAAACGCTTTTTTTATATAAACATAGAAAGAAGCGAATTGGTTCTTCCGTTAATTATTAATGAATGTAAGCGGGTAGAGGCTTTATTTACAGGAAGGTTTATCGTGTTTCGGGGAAATACGTTTCTTTACCTTCCGCTTCAATCGCAAAAACTGCAATATGGAAAGTATACGCATCAAGATTATGAATAAGATAACCCCTAGCAAAATATAGCAAATTATCGGCGATGTCATTTTACCCTCTTCTTCACAAATTTTATCCCAGTCTTTAATTTGGAATAGTAAAACATAAAAAAATATGGTGGTCATTATACACTATCTTTTATTAGATCATCCATACGGATAGGTGTCTAAAATCAATGAGGCAAAGATAAATGAGTATAACTTATTAGGAGTTATACAACTTGACAATTTAAATGTATATTCTGATAGGGGGTGTTTTTTACAACGATTTAAGTTTTTTCCTTAGCTCCGTGGGACTATATCCAAAGCGTGCCTTGCAAAATTTGTAGAAATGCGAATGCGAGGAGAAATCGAATTCATCTATTATATTCTTAAAATCATCCTCGCTGTTAGCTATGGCGACCAATAGTCGTTTGGATTTCTCTTGCATCAGCCATTCGTAGGCTGGAATACCGAAAACTTTTTTAAACTTCATCCGAAAGGAATTTACTCCGTAACCTATCATTTGAGCTAGATCTGTTACTGTTTTAGCTTTTATATAATTCTCGGCGATGAGTCTCTCAAACTCTGCTGAATGCGTACTTGATAAATAGAAAAAGTAGTCTAATTCCTCTTTTCTATAAAGCTTTTTCAGTAAGTAGAATAATTCCGTTCTCTTTAATTCATACAAAGGGTAGTTCAGGAAATTATTTTCAAGATATTGTCCGACAAGTTCTAGAAAACCGTATAAAGGTTCCACTATTTTCAGTTCTATCCACTTAGAGATAGGTTGAGGTAATATTCCGTACGGATGTTGGTAATACGGTAACTCATTCATCGTTAAACTGTCAAAAAAGAAAATGATGATTTTTGAACCTAGTGTGATATCATATGTGTAATTTTCAAATGATCTTAGAAAGATCATATACTGTTCACCGATTGTTTTCTTTTCTTCTTTAGTGGAATATATAGTTATGGATCCGCTTAAGATAAAAATAATCATATCGCTGGATAAACCAGATAGGGTTTGTGTTATTTCCTCTGACATCAATATGATACTAAAGCCAGCGTGTAAGATTCGGTTTTCAGATGTTTCCGGAGAAATTCTGTTAATAAGCTTGTTCATAAAATTATTGTTATTTAGTTTGTCATACAAATATTTCCCCCTTCAGTAAATCTAGATGCAAAAAAAGCGCAATGTATTAGTATGGTCTGTATACAAACTATCATTTTTTGTATACATTATGATATGAATGAAAAATAAATAGGAATCAGAGGAGGTCTCTGATTCCTTGTAAAATAAGATCTCCCATTTTTTTATGGGAAGAATTAAGTTCACTAATACTTTAGGAGGGTAATTTCTATTATCACAATAGAATGAAATAAAAACTAAATACGTCTTACAGATGAAAATAAGACATTACGTGTGAACAAGCTTGAATATTATAACGTATTGTATTTTATTTTCTTAGTCGTTTTATTTATCCGTGCGGAATGGAAGCACCGGTAATCCTTGTACGTTTTGCAAGTTGCCAATTTGGAAATTCCGGAAGCCATAACGAACGGAGCTGAGATAATAACGGTTTTTTTGTTAGCGTCTATAGTTGCGTTAGCCTTGTGGAAACGCATGTCTTTTCCGGCTATCTCGAAGCCTATGATCCCGTTATCTCGATTGAAGCCATCTTCCGCATTCTTGAAAAAAAGAATGATTTTATCTTTATCTACTTCCATATGATCGTATTGGGGGCCCTCACAAGCGATGGTTGTATAACCATAGGTTTTGTTTAGAGCCATATAACAAAGACGCTCACCGATCTTTTGTTTTTCTTTGGGGTGTATTTGCCGTTTCTCGTAATCCTGTACCAGATCGTTCGTGGAAACAATACCGCTATTGGGGATCAACCGGGTAGCTTTGTATTGCTCTTCACGAAGGTACGCGGCTTGGTCTCCTTCTCCATATTCGTAAGGGGCGATTTCTACCAGATAGAAAGGTAATTCTTCTTGTCCCCATAATCCTCTCCAATGTTCTACCATTGTCGCTAGGCGTTTAGCGTAGTCCGGGTGTCCGACATTTGACTCTCCTTGATACCATAGGAAACCTCTGACCGTATATTTGCTGGCCGGTTTCAGCATTCCGTTATACATGATCATGGGTTGTAGCATCGGATGGATTTTCTCATCGTTACCCGCTAAGGATAGATCGATATCGCTATAATTCCGCAGGATGTCTTTGGGCAACCAACCTTCAACCGTGGAACCGCCCCAGCTACAATTGATGATACCTACCGGGACATTCAATACCTCGGTCAATAGGGTCGCGAAGAAATAGGCGGTAGCTCCGAACTCCGGGGCGTTTCGCGGATCACATACTTTCCATTCGCCACCTACCGGATAATCTTTCGGTTCCAAGGCTCCGACCCGTTGGATCGTAGCGTAACGGATCGAGTTCTTATATTTCCCGGATGTAGCGATAGCGTGGTTTCCTCCCTCGATAGGGCAGTGCCAGAAACCTCTTAATGGCATTTCCATATTGGATTGGCCGGAACCGAACCATACCTCGCCGATCAGAAGATCATGCAAGACAATCTTGTCTTGTCCATTCTTTAATGTTAACTGTTGCTTTTCGAAACTGGCCGAGGGCGTCTGAACCCAGATTTCCCATCTGCCTTGATCGTTTACTTGGGCCGTGTATTCCGTATTGTCC
>OHDH01000918.1_pt1 | contig 12095 bp, 9 predicted proteins | sample 1566921 | NCBI WGS metagenome assembly OHDH01 (sample SAMEA3879585, study PRJEB24766) | human gut metagenome | biome: human-associated habitat; feature: feces | place: USA | collected 1985/1987
CGCCCCCTCTCCCCAATCCTCCTTAGCCTTTCTCCCCTCGTCTCCCGGCTATCTTGAAAATCCCGCTGCCCGCCATATATAAGCCGCAGCACCGCCCGCCAAATCCCCACACCTCTCAATCCGCAGCACCGTCCGCCCGCATACCCGTTATCACTTCCACCATTATATAAGGAGAAAGAAATGTTTGCCATTCGCGCTTCCGGCGACCGCGGCCACACCCAAACCCCGTGGCTCAACAGCCGCCACACCTTTTCGTTCGGTTCCTACTACGACCCGCGCTACCTCGGCTTCAGCGACCTGCGCGTCATCAACGACGACGTCGTCGCCCCGGCCGAGGGTTTCGGCACCCACCCGCACAAAAATATGGAAATCATCACCGTCGTGCTCGACGGCGAACTGGAACACCGCGACAGCATGGGCAACCGCGGCGTCATCAAAGCCGGCGAAATCCAGAAAATGAGCGCCGGCTCCGGCATTACCCACAGCGAGATGAACCCGTCGCTCAACAACCCCGTCCATTTTCTGCAAATCTGGATCGAGCCGAACATCGACGATGTCAAACCCGAATATATGCAGACCGCCCCCTCGCCGCAGGAACTGAAGAGCCAGCTCGTCCGCATCGCCTCGCCCAAAAGTACGGACAGCCCAATAACCCTGCACCAGAACGCCGAACTCTACCAGACCCTGCTCGAGCAGGACAAAACCGTCAGTTTCAACATCCCCCGCGCGCAAAGCCTGGATACACGTCGCAACCGGCGCCGTCAGCCTCGACGGACACCCGCTGATTGCCGGAGACGGGGTCGCCGTCGCCGATGAAACCGCCGAAATCTGGCTGCGCGGCATAGACCCGCTGTCCAACGTGCTGATATTCAACCTCCGCGCCTGAAAAAAGGGGGACAGCCCCCGAAAGAGCCCCGCCTGTCCCGCTCCCCTCCTCGCCCAACCTCACACATCCGGTTCCTCCCCCGGAAACTGCACCCTCTCCCTCCCCGCCCCACCCCCAACCCGGGCATCACACAAAAAAGGGGCGCAGTTTCCCGCACCCCTCTCGTTTCAGCATTTTGGCGTCGTACCCCGACGAAGCGGCTCCGGCCTAAAACTTCTCCTGCAATTCGAAGAAATAAGCTTTCGGATGGTTGCATACCGGGCAGATTTCCGGCGCCTTAAGGCTCTCAATCCGGTGTCCGCAGTTTGCGCATTCCCAGATAACCTTGGTCGGGCGTTCAAAAACTTTTCCCGCCTCAAGAGCTTCCAGCAGCGCGTTGTAGCGTTCTTCGTGCCCCTTTTCAATCTTGCCGACCATGCGGAACAGGGTGGCGATTTTCTTAAAGCCTTCTTCGTCGGCTTCCTTCGCCATCGTGTCGTACATATCGGTCCACTCATAGCGCTCGCCGGCCGCCGCGTCTTTCAGGTTTTCGATTGTCGAGGGAATTTCCTCGTTGTGCAGCAGTTTGAACCAGATTTTGGCGTGTTCCTTTTCGTTGTTCGCGGTCTGTTCAAACTTGTCGGCGATGATGTTGTAGCCTTCCTTCTTGGCTTTAGACGCATAGTAGGTGTATTTGTTGCGCGCCATCGATTCGCCGGCAAAAGCGGCCTGCAGGTTCGCTTCGGTCTTAGATCCTTTAAGTTCCATAAGGTTTTCTCCTAAAAAATATGTTGCGGGAGAATAATAGCCGCCCCCGCAAACATAGTCAAGAAAAATCTGCGTCCGCCACAACGCCAATCACGCCCCTCGCCGTTGACGCCGCCCGCCGCTTCAGTTCTGCGCCCGTCGCCGCGGTATTGTCCGCCGCCCCGCCAGCCCACGGCGTTACGGCTCCCGGCACGCAATCGTTTAATTCTGCGCGCTCGCCGCTGCTCCCGGATTGCCCGTGCCGCCGCTTCCCGCACCCAGGCCGTCCGCCGCGGTATTGTCCGCCGCCGCGTAAGCCGTCTGCCCCTCGGCCAATGCCGCAATCTTCGCCACCTCGGCCTTAAAGCGCTGCAAATCTTTGCCTGCCAGATTGGTTCCGGTCGCCGCCTTGACTTTCAGCGGGTCAACCTTCTTGCCGTTTTTAATCACCTCAAAGTGCAGGTGCGGCCCGGTTGAACGCCCGGTGGAGCCGACATAGCCGATAACCTGCCCCTGCTTGACCCTGACGCCCGGGCGAATCCCCTTGGCAAAACCGTTCATATGCGCATATCCGGTCGAAAACTCCGAATTGTGGCGAATCACCACATAGCGCCCGTAGCCGCCAGCCCATTGCGCGCGTTTGACCACGCCGTCCGCGCTCGCATAAATCCTCGTGCCTTTCGGCGCCGCATAGTCCACGCCGCTGTGCAGGATGCGCCGCTTCAAAATCGGGTGCCGCCGCCAGCCGAACCGCGACGAAATCCGCGCCGACCGGAATTCCATCGGCTTGCGGTCCAGCGCCCTTTTCAGCACAATCCCCTTGGAATTATAGTAGTCCACGCCGCCCTTTGAATCTTCATAGCGGTACAGCGCAATCTTGTCCTTGCCCAGATTCAGCTCCGCATACAGAATGTCGCCGTTCTTGACGACCTTGCCGTCCGGCGCCACCTTGCGGTCAAACAGAACCTTGAACGTATCGCCGCTCTTGATGTCCGAACGGAAATCGACCGTATAGGCGAAAATGTTGATAAAGTTGCCGATAATGCTGGACGGCACGCCCGCGTTCTGCATCGCCGCCGCCAAAGACGAGGTAATGCTGCCCTGCGCCGTCTGGTTCTCGGTCTTTAATTCCAGCTGTTCCATCTCCGCAACGTACTTTTCGTCTTCGTTGCGCGTAACCACGTATTTGGTTCCCGCCGTCGGCTCAATCACAATCTTGTCCACGCTCAGCAATTCGCCGAACGGCACGTCCACCGTCTTGACGATGTCAATCTTCTGCCCCGCGCGCAGGTTGCGCACGTCGTACCCGGCTTCCTTGAGGCTCTCCGCCGCCTGATTCGCTTCCTGATACTCCATGCCGAGCTTTTGCAGCAGCCCGATGAAGTGGTCGCCCTTTTCCACGGTCAAAACGTCCTGCTTGACTTCGGGCTGGGTTTCCTCGCCCTCGACCGTCCATTCCACCGCCGGGTTGTCAAAAGATTCGGCTTCCTCGCCGTCAACGCCCGCAACGTCGGCTCCCGCCGCGGTTCCGAAAGCGCCCGGCACCGCCAGCCCCTCGTTCCCGCTCTCGTAAACTTCCGGTACCGCCATGCTGGCCGCCGCCTGCCGCTCGGCATTCTCGCGCCGCCCCTCCGCCGCCAGCTGCTCCTCGGCGACAATCTGCTCCGGCGTTTCAAAATTCCGGCTGACCACCAGCACGAGCGCAAAGGTAACCACCGCGCTGTAAATAAACAAAAGCCAGCTCTGCGTACTCCATCCGCGCCTGCCGGAACTCATAATATTGTAAGAAGCCATCATGTCCCCCGTAATTAAATACTGTATGCGACCTTAAAAGATGAGGGCGAAACTGAAAAGCCCTTTTTATTTTTTATACACACCAAATAAAACCGTCTGCGAATGTCAGCCGTTAAGCAATCCTTAAATTCTGTTCTGCTAACATTCATTTAGGTATTGATTATAAGGTAAAATTATTTACAAAAGGTTAACCGATGACAAAACGCCCCGTATCTCCCGCGTCTCTAACCCCCGCCCCCCGCCGCGCTCCCCGCCAAGCCCCGGCGCCCGCCTCCTCCGCCACCCGACGCGCCCCCGTTTCTCCCGCAGCGCCGTCCGCCGCCGACCCGACGTTCAAAATGCTCTACGTCCTCGCCATCATCATGATTGTTGACGGGCACGTCGGCTCGTCCGATTACCTCGACTTCAACGGGCTGCTCCGCTATCAGAACTACCACATCGCGCTGTTTATGTTCGTTTCCGGCTATTTCCTCAACCTCACGCGCGGCTGCAAAGAGTTCTTAGCCCGCAAGACCATGCGCCTGCTCGTCCCGCTCTTCCTCTGGAACGCGGCTTACGGTGTCCTGTGCTGGTATCTGAACCGTTACCAGGGCTTTTCGCTCGGCGGGGAATTTAATTTGTATAACCTGTTATATGCCCCGCTTGTTGACGGCCACCAGTTTATTTATAATATGGCGTCGTGGTTTCTTGTGCCGCTGTTTCTGGTGCAGGCCATTGGCTTTCTGATATTGCGCCCGTTCGCCGCCCCCGCCGCCTCTCTCACCGCCCCCAGGGACGCCGCACCCGTTTTCCCCTCTCTCAAAATCCCCGCAGCCTCTCTCACCGCACCCGTTTCCCCCTCCCTCAAAATCCCCGCCGTCCTCTTCTTCGCCCTCGCGCTGGCTCTCGGCTGCATCGCCCTGGCATACGCCCCCGAAAACCACGGCGCCCGCACTCTGGCGCTGACCGCCCTGCGCACGCTCTACTTCCTGCCCGCCTTTGCATTCGGCTTTCTCTACCGCCACGCGCTGCAAAAATACGACACCGTCAGCACGCCGCTGTACCTGTTCGCCGTCCTCGCCGCCCTGACCTGCCTGACCCAAAAATTCCCCGGCTATAACCACGTCCCCTCGTGGCTGGACGCCGTCAACGCCCCGGCGCTCGCCATATATGCCATAAGCCTCCTCGCCATTTTGTTCTGGCTCCGCGTCGCCCGGGTACTGTCGCCGCTGCTGGCAAAAAGCCGCCCGCTGCAATATATCGCCGACCATACGTTTGATATTATGATGCACCACTTTGCCGGCTTTATGCTTGCCAAAGCCCTGTTTCTGCCGTTCATTTCCGCCGCCGCTCCCGCCACATCCGCCGCGGCAGCCTCTCCCCTCGCCTCCCATACCGACACCGCGGCCGACATCGCCGCCGCCCTCGCCCGCATCAAAAGCGACATCTGGTACTACCCTTTCCCGGAAAGCGGAGAAACCTCGGCCTGGCTCTACATCGCTATATCTATAGTCATAGCACTAACGGCAGGCTTTACAACTCGCAAAATTTATGCTATAATAAGCCAAAAATTAAGCCATTTTTAAGGGTCGCATTTGTATAATCGGCGCGTTAAAATTCAGGCTGACAGGGAGGTACTATGACAAGTTGCTGCGAAAAAGGCCGTTCAATGATAGAAATGCTGGGCGTGCTGGCTATTGTCGGCGTCCTTTCCGTCGGCGGCATAGCCGGCTATTCCAAAGCAATGGGCAAATACAAAGCCGACCAGATGCTTAACCAGCTGGCCGAACTGACTATGAATATTCGCACACTTTATTTTCATCAGAACGAATTCACCGGCCTGAACGAACAGGTATTGATGCGCGCCGGGCTCGTTCCCTATACGATGATGTCCAAACCTGCATCTGCCAGCAATATCATCCATATCATGGGCGGAAAAATACGCGTGTTCCCATCCAAAGGCAAATACGGAAAACAGGACGCCTTTGAACTGTATGCTGACAAACTGAGCAAAGAAGCCTGTCTGAACATTGCAACCACGGATTGGGGGGCAGACCCCTCGTCAGGTTTTATCTCTTTGTATGTGGGAACCAGCGATGACGAAATCGACGCGCCCCTTATGGAAAACATCTCCTCCCCGACACAGCAGGATCCGACGCTGGGCATATATACAACCGGCACGCACGAACATTCCATTCCTTTATCGCCGCCCGAAGCGCTGGCTGCCTGCGCCTGCAGTTCCAACAACTGCGTAACCGGGATGAAATACCAGTAACGGCGCCAGACACCGCCCGCAGACGCCCATCGCCGCCGCCCCGCCGACCGGCAGATTGCAAAACGACAGGCCTGAAGTTCACATACCTCCCTCCCGAATATTCAGGCCTTCCTTTTTGCCCGCACCCCGCCGCCCGCATCGCCCGGACACCTCACAAACTCCCCTCTCCCCCATCCTCCCCCAAAAACTCCCTACACACAACAAAAAGGGCGCGGTTTCCCGCACCCCTGTCAGCAACTCGCCGGCTCTCCCGGCCGCTTACGCTTATTTGCGCTTGGCTTCCGGCATCGCTTCCGGCGCCTTGGTTTCCTGTTTTACCTTTTCGGTAACCGGCTTGTAGACGGTCTTCTCCCACGGGCTCTTCTTGTCGTAGAGCTTTTCGCAGATAGACAGCCCGACGCTCCTCAGCGCGGTTTCGGTCGGGATAAACAGGTCCATGCCCTCTTCGGTCTGCTTGGCCGAATTGGAAATGCCGTTGACGGTGCCGAGCTTGTCAATCAGGACGCTGCCGACCGCCACTTTCTGCACCAGCGTATCAACGATAATTTCGGTGCCGAGCGTATCGGAATAGCGGTAGCCGTAAATCTTGCCGCTGTCGTCCATATAGTTCTTCGCCGCTTCGCCGTCCTTGTCCAGCAGCCCCAGCGAGATGTAGCCTTCCTGGTCAATCGGCGGCAAATCAAGGTTCAGGGCAATCGGCGTATAGGTAACCGGCTTGTCCAGATGCAGCAGCGCCGTGTTCTTGCTCGGGTTAACGCGTACCGCCTTGGCCTTGAGCACGTCGCCGTTGATGGTCTTGACGTCATAGGTATTCTGCAGCTTGTTGACCAGCCCCGCTGACGTCAGCACAAACGAGTCGGAAATCACGAGCCCCATGCCTTTCTTGCCTTTGGCGTTGGTAATCTCAACCACCGACCCGCGGATTTTGAGCATATTCTCCGGGCTCAGTTCGGTATACGGCGGCCTGTCGACAATGCAGAGTTTGGCGTCGACCGCATAGCCGTCAAGGTCGACCCAGTTGTCGTCAACAATCGTGCAGCTGCCGTCGGAAATGACGTTGCCGTCCTCGTCAATGCAGTTTTCGTATTTGCGGAAGCTGTCCTTAACACCTCCGGTTTCTTCAATCTGCGGCGCAATCGCCTTGTTTTCGACTTCCACGCCGCCTTTTTCCTCAACCGCTGGGATATAGTCTATTTCCTCAACAGAGGGTTCGGGCGCCGGAGCCGGTTTCGGCTCCCCACAGTCCTCGACACATTCGGTCTTGCACTCGCGCCCTCCCCTGACGTCCGGTTTGCCGACAACGCAGGTTTCGGTGCAGACTTTGCGGCACTTCGGCTGCTCGCACTGCTGTGAGCACTTCATTGGACAGCTTTCAACTGTTTCAACCGTCGTAACCGTTGTCGTTACCTTTTTCTGCGGGCATACCGGGCGACAAACCTGGCGGCACACCGGCTGCGGCGTTTCTACCCGCGTCGTGGTGATGATTTTTTCCTCTACGGTCTTGGTTTTTGTCTTAACGTCGACAAATTCCTCAACCTTCGGTTTGCCCATCGTCACCGCGCACGGACACGCCGGCTGCGGACAGCTGCATACCGGCTGGTTGCAGGTGCAGATCTGAACCGCGGCGCACGGACACGCCGGACGTGCTATCGCCGGGCATTGCGGCTGCGGCGCATAGGCGCAGCTTCTCGTATAGGCGACTTCCTTGGCAAAGCCGCACTTGCCCGGATTAAACTTGGCGTCAAAAGCGACCAGAGCCGCACGTTCCGCCGCCTGCTCTTCGGGGCTGACGCGCTGTGCCAGCTGGTACTCAAATCCCGGCAGCGAAGACAGCCGCGCCGCCGCGTCGGCAAACGCCAGCTCCGCCAGCTTGACTTCGGCTTCGTAAACGCCGTTCTCGACTTCGGCATAACCGGAAGTAACGCCTTTCCATAAAACTTTCGTCTGGCTCAAATTCATCAGCCGCCATGTAACCGTCATCTCGGCCGTGCCGTTGCGGCGGTTGTCCTTGCGCGCCTTGTCCCAGTCATACTGGTCGCAGACGTTCATAAAGAAGTTGGTGATTTCCGCCGTCAGCGCATATTCCGGCAGCTTGACCGACGGGTCGGCAAGGCAGACGTCCGGAATATCCATAATTTTGTAACATTTGTCAGCAGATTTTTTAAAGACATCGTTAAACGCCATGTCTTTCTGAATCACCCGCCCGTGGTTCAGCATCGCCTTCTTCGTAAAGCGGCGGCAGCCGAAAATCCGGAAACGGTAGTTGCCGACATGGTTGGCATACGGGCTGAACCCTTCCTGGTTTTGCAGCCGGAAATCGACGTGCGTCAGCGCAAACGGCGCCAAATCGCAGCAGTTGCGGTTGACGGCGTTGCTCTTATAGCGCGGCTGCGCCAGAGGATAGTTCCGGGTTTTGAACACCGGCATCGGGCAGTCGGGGCAGTTTTTAACCTGCGTTCCGTCCACGATTCGCACCGCCTTGTTGGATTTCGGCCGGTCGCAGTTCGGGCACGGCCCGCCCGGAAAAATGCTGCCGTCAACTTCCGGCGGACAGTCCGGACAATACGAATCCGGCCCCGCGGCCGCCGCAGCCGTGGCTCCGAACGCGAGCCCCAGCGCCAGCACCCCGCAGAATAACTTGTTTAAAACATTTGTTGCTGACATTTTATTTTATCTCCTGTTAAGGTTTTATTGCCTCCCCGCGCGGCATACCCGCCGCCTCGGTTCGGTTCTTGCCTCCCCGCGCGGCATACCCGCCGCCCGGTTCGTGCGCTCTCGCCCCCTCTTTATTTCTTCCCCGCAGACCGCCGCGTCAACGGCCCCCTGCGATAAGACAAGGCTTCAATCAGGTGCATTTTAGACACCTTTTTTTCATTTTGCAAGTCTGCAATCGTTCTTGCTAACCGCAAAATACGGTTCAGGCTCCGCGCCGTCAACCCGCACTTTTCCGCCGATTCCGCCGCAAACCGCCGCAGTTCCGGCCCCATGTCCAGCGCTTTTTCCAACATATCGCCCTTAAGCTCGGCGTTGCAGGTCAGCCCCGCCGCCCCGAATGCCGCAAACCGCGCCGCCGCAATCTCTCTTGCCGCCAGAACCTGCGCCCGCATTTCCGCCGACCCGGTTCCGGTCTTGCCCGAGGTCAGGTCGTACGGGCTGACCGCCGGCACTTCAATCTGCAAGTCAAACCGGTCCAGAAACGGCCCCGACAGCTTCGCCAGATAATCCTCCGCGCATTGCGGCGCCTTCGCGCACATCCGCCCCTCGACGCCGAAAAAGCCGCAGCGGCACGGGTTCATCGCCGCCACCAGCTGAAAATCCGCCGGATAAACCGTATGCGCCATCACGCGCGAAATCACCGCCCGCTTGTTCTCCAGCGGCTGCCGCAGCGCGTCAAGCGCCGACCGCGAAAATTCCGGCAGCTCGTCCAGAAACAGCACGCCGTTGTGCGCCAGCGTAATCTCGCCCGGAATCCCCTTTCTCCCGCCGCCGACAAGCGATGCCGTGGAAGCGCTGTGGTGCGGTGCCCGAAACGGCCGTCTCAAATCCAGTTCGCCCCGCTCCGCCAGCTCTTCGTCCAATACGCCCGCAACCGACTGAATCATCGCATTTTCCAGCGCCTGGCGCAGCGTCAGCGGCGGCAAAATGGTAACCAGCCGTTCCGCCAGCATCGTCTTTCCCGAACCCGGCGGCCCCGACATCAGAAGGTTGTGTCCGCCCGCCGCGGCGATAAGCATCGCCCGCTTTGCGCTCTCCTGCCCCTTGACGTCGGCATAGTCAATCTTGTAAACCGCCGCGCCCGCGCCAGTCTCCGACACTCTCGCGCGGCCGTCATGCTCCGTCTCCCGTCCGGCCGCCGCCCGTTTCCACGCGCCGTTATCCGTCCCGCTCACACGGCCGCCAATCTCCGCCGCGTCCCCTCGTCCGGCTTTCCTCTCCTCCGTCACGCCGCGCTTCCGTAAGACGCCGCCGTCCGCCTTGCCGTTAAAATAATTCATCAGCTCCAGAATATGCCCCGCCGCCAGCACCGGCGCACACCGGCTCCACGCCGCTTCCGACGCGTTGGCTGCCGGGCAGACCAGCCCGCATTTGTCGGCAATCGCCCGCACCGCCGCCGGCAAAACCCCGTTGACGCGCTCAATGCTGCCGTCCAGCGACAGCGCGCCCATAAAGATATAGCCCTTGAGCCGCGCCGGGTCAACCAGACCCATCGCCCCCATCAGCCCCATCGCTATCGGCAAGTCGAAATGCGCGCCTTCTTTCAGCAAATCCACCGGCTTGAGGTTCACCGTAATATGTTCGCGCGGAAACTCCACCCCCAGCACCGCCAGAACCGCACGCACGCGCTCCCGGCTCTCGTTGATGGCCTTGTCCGGCAGCCCGACGATGACAAACCCGGGCATCCCCGCGCCGATGCTGACCTGCACCTCCACGCGCTTCGCCTCAATCCCGTCAAACGCCGCTGTCTTCAGGCTGCAAATCATCGCCCGTCCTCCGTCTTACCTCTGCGGCACCGCTTCCGTCCCGTTGCCAACGCCATAACACGCCCGCCGCCGCGGCACTGTTTCCGCCCCGTCATCATCCCGCCTTTGCACCACCTCACCACCGCGGCACCACCTCGCCGCCGCCGCGCCACCGCCGCGTCGGATAGGTGTTCTTGCGCAAAAAGTCGTAATTCGCCGAAACCTGCGGTATGTCCGTCACCAGCACATACCCCGCCGCCCGAAAATTCTCCGCGCACTGCACCGCGCTCTCGCCCGGCAGGTCATAACACAAAATCTGCGTCCGCGTTACCGGGTGAATCAGCAGAATTCCCTCCGCGCTCTGCGTGGCGGAAATATCGCCGTAATAGGTCGGCATCGGCTGCGCGCAGGGCTGGTACGGCAGCATCGCCTCGTCCGAACACTTGCGGTTGTTGGGGCAGACTTTCACCCCGTTCAGCCCGACTTCCGGCTGCGCGCGCAGGGTACAGATTTCAGTCGCTTCTTTGTCCGACCACAGCCGCGTGCCGAGAAAACCGCCGCTGTCCGCACGCTGGCACGGCAGCGCCGAAAGCTCTTCCTCTTCCGTCAATACCGGATAAGTGCGCTCGTACGGATAGGTGCACCCCGCCACCAAAAATACCGCCGCAAACAGCGCTGGCACCGCCACGCCCGTTTTTCGTACCGCACCTGCCGCCCGCGCCGCACCCGTATTCGCCGCCCGAACCATCGCGGCCAGCCCTGTCTTCGCCGCCGCAGTCATCTTTTGCGCCGTTCCCGTTTTCCGCGCCTGCCGCGCCCCTCTGTCTTTTTTGTCCATAAGCATCGTCAAAGCTTTCAAAATAAACTGATTTAAGGCGATTTTACCGCCCTGTCCGCCAAAATGCACGCAAAATATCAGGTTATGAACAAAAAATGCGCCTCGCGCCACACCCCCGGGCCATACCAACACCGCATTCCTCCGACCCAATCCGCGCCTACCGCCCGCCGACAAACGCCCCAGCACCGTTCCCCGGTCAACGCTCCTCCCTCTATCGGTGGAACAGCCGCTCCAGATCCGCCACCTCCAGCCGCACATACGTCGGCCGCCCGTGGTTGCACTGCGCCGAATGCGGCGTTCGCTCCATCTCGCGCAGCAGGTGGTTCATCTCGGCGATGTTCAGCCGCCGCCCCGCGCGCACCGACCCGTGGCACGCCATCGTCGCCGCGATATGGTTGATTTTGTCTTCCACCACCGTCGTCGCGCCCCATTCCGCCATCTCGTCGGCCAAATCCGCAACCATCTTTTTAATCGCCGCGTCCTTCAGCAGCGCCGGCACTTCGCGCACCATCACCCCGGCGCCGAAATCCTCAAGCACCAACCCGAGCTTCGCCAGATTTTCAAACTCGCCCGCGAGCGCCGCTTTCTGCGTCAGCGACAAATCCACCACTTCCGGCAGCAGCAACAACTGCGACGGCAGCCTCTCCCCCGCCGCCATCGCCGCCTTGAGCCGCTCCAGCACAATCCGCTCGTGCGCCGCGTGCTGGTCGACCAGAATCAGCGCGTCCTCCGCCTGCGCCAAAATATAGGTGTCGTGAAACTGCGCCTTGGCCACGCCCAGCGGCCCCGCCTCGTCTTCAGTACCCGCCGCCGGCTCCTCCACCCGCACCGAAAACTTGCGCTCCAGTTCCGGCAAAATCCCGCTGCCGCGTCCGCCGCCCACACCTCCCGGCCGCCCCTGAAAAGCCGCAAACCGCCGCTCGGCCCCGTACGCCGCCCCTGCGCCATACTCGTCGCCATACCCGCCAACACCCGGATACTCCGGCTCCCGCAGCATACCGTCCGCCACGCCCGAACCGCGCTCAAACCCGGCCGTCATCCCTTCCTGCCCCGGCACGAAATCATCGGTCAGCGCCGCAAAATCCGCCTGCCCTGCTCCCGCATTCCCCCAAGCCGGCGTCGCCAAATCCGCCTGAG
>OHDH01000937.1_pt1 | contig 11991 bp, 16 predicted proteins | sample 1566921 | NCBI WGS metagenome assembly OHDH01 (sample SAMEA3879585, study PRJEB24766) | human gut metagenome | biome: human-associated habitat; feature: feces | place: USA | collected 1985/1987
ATATAAATGTAGTAAAGATTATATATTTTATAGGCGTAAAGCCAGAAAGGAGTAAGCTATGACTTACGAAAAATTTTTGGAGACTATCAGAAAAGAGGTACAGAAAAGAGTTGACAGCGACTGGTGTGTTTATTTGCAGGATTTCATCAAAAACAATGATGTCGTTTACAATGGTTTGACCATTATGGATTCAAAATTTAATTGTGCTCCGACTATCTACCTCAACAATTTTTATGACAGATACGGAGATGATATTGACTGCGCAGTGGAAGAAGTGCTTCGTATTTATTATGAAAACAAACCGGATTCTAAATATGACATGTCCTTTTTCAAGGTATGGGAAAGTGTCAAAGATAAGATTGCATATAAAATCGTGAACACGGAATGGAACAGCAATCTTTTAAGAGATGTGCCACACATCAGCTTTCTTGATTTATCAGTTGTATTTTATATGATTTTGGAACATGACGACGAGGGAAATGCTACTGTTCTGCTTCGTAATGAACACTTGAAAGCATGGGATAAAACAGCCGAGGACTTGTTTGAAATTGCCAAAGTCAACACTCAGAAGATTATCCCTTATACGATTAAGGATATTTTCGATACCATGGCTGGCATTATCGGGATTGACAAATCAGAATTAGAGATTCCGCTGATGTGTGATGAAAATGATGTGGCACCTATGTACGTCATCACAAATAAGTTAATGCTTTACGGTGCATGTGCCATGCTTGAAAAGGATTTATTAAAGAATCTGGGAGAAAAATTTGGCAGTTTTATTATTATTCCATCCAGTGTGCATGAATTGATAATTGTACCAAGTGAACAGGATTCATGTGATATGGAGTATTTCAGCGAGATAATTAATGAAGTCAATACTTCACAGCTTGCAGAGGAAGAAGTTTTATCCGACCATGCATATTTCTACAATGCAGATACCAATGAGATTACATATAAAAAATCAGAATTTATAGGCTGAAATGTCCGGTTTTAAAGGCTTTTTCATAAGGTACTATTAATAGTACCTTATGAAAAATATCGTATCATTTTAGGGGATAAGAAGCTTTTGAAAACACATGGGCGCGCAAGGTACTATTAATAGTACCTTGCGGAAAACAATGGATTTTTGCGGGAATGGATACTTGTTTGGCATCTTTTTTCCGGCGGGTGCTGCTATGCAGCACGAGAATTGATACACCTTGGGAAAGATGCTTTTGCAGCTTTTTCCATCTGCATATGCTGCTACGCAGCACAGAATGGAATAGGAATATCAGGATGTCCGCTTGTTCCGCTTCTTTCCTGATGCATTTAAAATGATGCACCAGCAGGATGATCAATTTTCTGCTCTGATCCATATGCACAGACACATTAAAAATCCGGAGCCAGACTCCGGATTGTCGCCCAAAGGGCGAAAGGAAATTTTGCTTCGCAAAAAAAATTCAATAAAAAAGAAAAATAAAATGTGAAGGGATTTCAGTTATCGGCGGACAGAAAGAAAGTGGCTGTATTTCAAGCCACTTGATTTTTTATTACTGATCGATTTCTGGAAGAAATTCGCCTAAATGCAGTTCCTCTCTCATAATATCATAAGCTTTTCGGACTGTCGCGGCTCTGTCCGCTAAATACAGATAGCCTTTAACATCATTTTCGGTCCAATCTCCCATACATTCGGCTTGAATGTCATCATCAAGATTGATAAAGTCATCAATGCGAACTTCATGCCGATTCTCGATTTCTTGTATAAGCTCATTTAATTTCTGATAACATTTTTTCAATTCTTCCATCGTTAAAATCTCCTTTGGTTTTTCTTTTATAAAATTAGAAATTTATTTTCGCTTTATCCGTTTTTGTCTGTGCGTTCTCATAAATCGTATCACTTGGCAGGTCGATATAATCATTCCAGAATACACATGTCCGGCTTTCGTCAAGCTGCACCTGTTCAAATAATCCGGTAATGGTTTCTAAATCCTTATAACTTTTAATCGTGTCAATATCTTCTTTGACATTATAAATACAGTCTTTTCCATCATCAAAAATGACATGTAATAAATAATTTTCTAATGGTTTTACGCTTTTGATTCTCGGTATCATGCCATCACCTCCAATGTACCGGAACCACCGCCTATAAAGGCGGTAGTTTTTTTAATGTCTGATTATCCCACATTTCTAATAATGCGTTCTGGTTCTGTGCCATCCATTCCTTTACAAGCTCCTGTGCTTTCCTAGGAAGATCGCCCTCTGTCATTTTCATTGTGCGCAAATCAAATATTCCGATGTGCTCTCCATATAATGCATGGATATGACTTGGTTCATGTTCTTTTGGTTTAAAAAACATTTTAATGACAATTCCATAAAATCTACTTATCTCTGGCATTATGTAATCTCCTTCCTATGTTTTTATCACTTCTTAGGATACTTTTATTATAGTCTATTATCGTGTACTTGTCAATAGTCTATTTGCGTGTATTTTATTAATTTTTATATTCCATTATATCGCCAGGCTGGCAGTTTAAAAGTCGGCACAGATTACACAGTACTTCACAAGTCACATTTTCATTTTTTGTCAACTTTGCAATTGTATTTGAATGGATTCCATTATTTTTTAGCCACTGTTTATTTAGTTCTTTTTTATTCATGAGATTCCAAAGTTTATTAAATTCGATTCGTCCATTTTCTCCATAATTAGCCATTGAAATACCTCGCTTTCTATCTATAAGATAATAGATTTTTTATAAAAAGTCAACGTCCATTTTCGTGTACTTATTGCATAAAAAACAGATATACAAAACATCTATTTTCGTGTACTATGTCAATTGAAAAAGCGTCTATTAGCGTGTATTATAATATTAACAAAGGAACAGAAAAAAGAACATATATGAGGAGGTTTGAAAAATGAACAGAGAAGAAAGAACAATTTTAGAGAGCATGGTATTTACTTACTTGGTTGGAGAAATGGAGATGAACCCGATCCCAGCAAGAAAGTTGAAAATATGACAGATGAAGAAATCGAAAAATTCCTTGATTAGCCGGAACGCTCCAACGCGGAGCTGCCACTGTGGAATGATCCACGGTGTTGATGAGGACAGAGAAACAAGAAAGAGAGGTTTTTGATATGAAAAAATACAAAATTGTAGTGAGTGGAAAAAAATATAATGAAGAATATTTTTTCTTGACGCCAGCAGAGGGAGAGATCGAGGAAGAAGTTGCAGCTATTATGGTGGAAATTAAAAATGGGAATATTTCCAGTATGGCAGTTGATGAAGTCGATCTGTAAAAAGCAGAAGGTTAGTCGAAACGGTGGAGCTCCCACCGTCTGCAGGAACAGCCCCACCTGCACTGATGAGACAGGCACACGATGAAAGGAGAGTTGACATGATTATAGGCATAGAAAAGCATTTGTTCGAAAACGAAAACCACACAGTTAGAGAGGAATATAGAGTGTATAGAAAACCATTCGTATATAATGCGAAAACAAAGTCACAGCTTACAAAAAAGGAAGTTGAGGCTTACAAAAAAATAGGAAAAGATATATTTCATTTTTGAAAGGAGGATTAAGTTATGGCATTTGAAAAAGACTTACAGACAAAAAAGGCAGATGCGCTGATCGCTTACAAAGCAGCTAAGAATGATTTTTTACAAACCGTAACTAGAGAAAATATAAAAGGTGACTTTGAAAAATGGAAGATTTTCTGTGAAAGAGAACGAGACTGCATGCTTCTTGGTGTCAGAATTTAATGAAAGGATGGTTGGTTTTATGAAATTGAAAAGAATTTTTGTTTGTGAAATGGATGAAACTGAAAAAGCATTATTAGAGGAGACAGTAAAAGTATTAAAAGAAAGCAAAGATAGCTTTGAGTATTATAAAAACAATTTCGGTGGAGATATTTATAAAGAATATGAAAACACAATTGATTTTTTAGAGAGGTTGGCACAAGGCAGATTATAAAGGAGAATTTTGAGTATTAAATCACTTTAAAAAGGGGGCTGTGAAAAAAGAATAGTCCCGAAAAAAAAGAAAGACCAAGAGTTTATAATGAACTCAAGGTCTTTCTTTCTGTTATAATTAATTTGTGAAAAAAATTAATAACATAATCTATTCTAACCCAAAACAGGCAGTTTTGCCAATGCTAATTCAAGATTATTTGGACATCTGTGATCCAGTGCTGACTTTTGATAGATTTATGGGAGAAATCGAACTGGAGAAATATCTGAAAAATATTCCTCAACATTATACAGGAAGACTCAGATATGACCCGGTCAGCATGCTGAAAACAGTTTTGTTTGGATTTATGGCGAATGGCTATATATCATTGCGTGAACTGGAGGATCAGTGTAAAGTCAATCTCCGCTTCATGTATCTTATGGATCATCAAGCACCTTCTTACCGTACTTTCGGCTACTTCATCAACGAAGTACTTGCTGATTCCATTGAAGAAATATTTCAAGATATAAACAAAAAAATCTTCGAGACAGAGCATGTAGATCTTCAACATCTATACATTGATGGATCCAAGTTTGAAGCAAATGCGAATAAATACTCCTGGGTATGGAAAAAAGCAACCGAAAAATCCAGATACCGTCTCTTTGGTAAGATAACTACACTCTTTGAGGAAATCAATGAGGAACTTTCATGTACAGGTATGAAACTTTGTATCAATAGTGAGTACGCACCAGAGTATCTGAAGGAAGCTGCTGAACAGTATGCAGAAGTCTGGCAGATTAATGAAGCAATGTTTGTTCATGGCAGGGGACATCGCAAAACTACACAACAACGTCATTATGAGAAACTCAAAGAGTATGCTGCTAAGTTGGAAGAATACGTGGAAAAAATCAAAATCTGTGGAGAAGATCGCAACAGTTACTCGAAAACAGACCATTCAGCCACTTTTATGCGAATCAAGACAGACTACATGGGCAATGACCAGTTGCTTCCAGCTTATAATGTACAGGTCGGTATTGCAGATGAATATATTGCTGTTGTTGATGTAAATCAGTATCGCTCAGATATGGATTGTTTTATTCCATTAATGAACAAGTTTTATACTACATATGGCTTTTATCCGAAGTACCCAGTAGCAGATGCTGGATATGGTTCTTACAACAATTACATCTTCTGTGGGCAGCATGGAATGGAAAAATATATGAAATTTACCATGTTCAAGAAAGAGACTACAGACAAGAAGTATCATGAAGATCCATTTCGTGCAGTAAATTTTCCAATCGGGGAAGGCGGAATCATGCGTTGTCCAAATGGGAAAAGCTTTTATCTTCAGTATCGAAAAAACGTAAAAGGGAACAAGTATGGGCGTCAGGAAGAAGTGTATCAGTGTGAAGATTGCTCCGGCTGTCCATATGCAGAACAATGTAAAAAGACAGATAAAAACCGTACTGTACGGATCAACCGCGAACTTACAGCGATGCATCAGGAAGTGATAGAAAATCTCGAAAGCATCCAGGGAGCGCTTCTAAGGATGAACAGATCCATTCAGGCAGAAGGTACCTTTGGTATCATGAAAAACGACCGGTGGTACAAAAGAATTGTCCGAAGAGGAATAAAATCTGTATTGCTTGAAGTATTTCTCGTTTCTATCGGACACAATCTTTATAAATATCACAACAAACAGAAAAAAGTTGCAGCTGCCGCATAAGATTTCATAATATCATTCTTATGGGGTAAGGGGAACTATACCCTTTTTTATGTAATATAGCTATTATTATAACTATAAGCAAAAGGACGAATGAAAAAACTCTCGTTTTTTCACACGCCCTTTTCTGTCCTGTCTTATACCGGATATGCTCCGTTCTTAGTATCTGCTACTGTGGCATCTACTTTTTTCTGCTGAGCTTCTCTATATTTAAAGAAGTCTGTGGCAACCTGTGGGAATAAAGCGTAGGTTAATACGTCTTCATCCTGCTGTTTCCACTGTTTCATCTCAGCTTCGATCTTGTCTAATTCAGGCTCAAGCAAGTCTGCATATCTGCATGTGATCGCATTCTTCTTTTCCTCGCCGAGTACCTTGTCAACAACCTCTGGATTGAAAGGTTTTACTGTCTGACCATACTTTCCAAGTAAAACGTCTTTTGTCTCCTTTGTGGCAACTTTGTAACGCTCACCCATCAATACGTTAAATACAGCCTGTGTACCAACGATCTGGGAAGAAGGAGTTACAAGAGGCGGTTCACCAAGGTCTTTACGTACACGCGGAACTTCCTCGAGAACATCGTAGAATTTGTCTTCTGCGTGCTGTTCTTTCAGCTGGGAAGTCAGGTTGGAGAGCATACCGCCCGGTACCTGGTACAGTAAAGTCTTGATGTTAACACCAAGGTTCTTCGGATTGAGCAGTCCGCTGTCAAGAGCTTCGTCACGGATCGGACGGAAGTAATCAGCAATCTCAGCCAGAAGTTTCTGATCAAATCCAGTATCATATGGTGTGCCTTTGAAGGTTTCTACCATAACCTCTGTTGCCGGCTGGGAAGTTCCCAGAGCAAATGGAGACATTGCAGTATCAATAATATCAACACCTGCTTCTACTGCTTTCAGGTATGTCATAGAAGCAACACCGGAAGTATAGTGAGTATGGAGGTCGATCGGAATGCTGACAGCATCTTTCAGTGCTCCAACAAGCTCAGTTGCTTTATATGGAAGAAGCAGACCGGCCATATCTTTGATACAGATGGAATCTGCACCCATCTCTTCGATCTTTTTAGCCATACTGGTCCAATACTCTAAGGTGTAAGCATCGCCCAGGGTGTAAGCCAGAGCAACCTGTGCTTCACCTCTGCCTTCCTGTGCCTTGAACTTATTGGTAGCATTTACTGCTTCCTGTAAGTTGCGCAGGTCATTCAGGCAGTCGAAAATACGAATGATATCAATACCATTGGAGATAGACTTCTGTACGAAGTAATCTACCACATCATCTGCATAAGGTCTGTAACCTAAAATGTTCTGTCCACGGAACAGCATCTGTAACTTGGTGTTCTTGAAGCCGTCACGCAGCTTTCTCAGTCTGTCCCAGGGATCTTCCTTCAGGAAACGAAGGGATGCATCAAAGGTAGCACCGCCCCAGCACTCTACGGAATGATAACCAACTTTATCCATCTTATCTACGATAGGAAGCATGAATTCGGTCGGCATTCTGGTAGCGATCAGAGACTGATGTGCATCACGTAAAACAGTTTCCGTAATCTTAATCGGTTTCTTTTCAATTTCTGACATTACGAATATCCTCCATAATATAATTTTCTTTTAATTAAGTTGACGCGATGCGTTATTCTAAGTCCTTCGGACTTATTTCATCGCGCTTTGCGCGAAATACATCGCCCTTTAGAATACTCCGAAGATTGCCATGAAGGTACCGGCTGCTACGGCAGTACCGATAACACCGGCAACGTTAGGTCCCATAGCATGCATAAGCAGGAAGTTGGTAGGATCGGATTCTGCACCAACCTTCTGGGATACACGGGCTGCCATAGGAACTGCAGACACACCTGCGGAACCGATCAGAGGATTGATCTTGCCGCCGGACATTACGCACATCAGTTTACCGAACAGAACACCTGCAGCGGTACCGAACATGAAGGCGATCAGACCCAGAGCTACGATCTTCAGTGTATCAGCATTCAGGAATGCTTCTGCACTGGTGGTAGCACCTACGGAAGTACCTAACAAAATAACTACGATGTACATCAGAGCATTGGATGCTGTCTCAGTCAGCTGACGAACAACGCCGGACTCACGGAACAGGTTACCTAACATCAGCATACCTACCAGAGGAGCTGTGGTGGGAAGGATCAGACATACAACGATGGTAACAACGATGGGGAACAGGATCTTCTCCAGCTTGGATACCGGACGAAGCTGACCCATCTTGATCTTTCTCTCCTTCTCAGTGGTGAGAAGCTTCATAATAGGGGGCTGGATAATGGGAACCAGTGACATATAGGAATATGCTGCCACCGCGATAGGTCCCAGGATTGCCGTCTGTCCCAGCTTACCAGCAAGGAAGATGGATGTAGGGCCGTCAGCACCACCGATGATGGAGATGGCTGCAGCTGCCTTGTCGTTGAATCCCAGCCAGATCGCACCGAAGTATGCTGCGAAAATACCGAACTGTGCAGCTGCTCCCAAAAGAAAGCTCTTAGGGTTTGCGATCAGAGGACCGAAGTCTGTCATGGCACCTACGCCCATGAAGATCAGGGACGGAAGGATTGCCAGTTCATCCAGCTTGTAGAAATAATACAGTAAGCCGCCGGCACCGTTTGCTGCATTTTCAGGGTGCAGCATGATATCGGGGTAAATATTTACCAACAGCATACCAAACGCTATCGGGAGTAAGAGCAGCGGCTCAAACTCATGACGGATAGCTAAATAAAGGAAAAAGCATGCAACCAGAATCATGACATAGTTTCCCCAGGTCAGGTTAAAAAACGCTGTCTGATGAATCAGGTTGTTAAGCGTACTAGCTATATATTCCATTTGATGACCTCCTGTTGTTTATAGAGCTGATAAAAAATTAGTTCAGAGTTGCCAGAACTGCACCAGCCTCAACAGTATCACCAACTGCAACGTCAATGCTTGCTACGGTACCGTCTTCGGGAGCTACAACAGGGATTTCCATCTTCATAGCTTCCAGAATGATGACTGCGTCACCCTTCTTAACAGCCTGTCCAACATTTGCCTCTACCTTGAAGATCTTACCAGCTGCACCGGCCTCAACCTTGATGCTGCCTGCTGCGCCGCCTGCCTTGGGAGCTGCCTTGGGTGCTGCGGGAGCCTTTGCTGCTACGGGTGCTCCGGTGGATGCGCCCTCTTCTACTACTACATCATATACGTTGCCATTTACGGTAATGGTATAATTTTTCATTTTAATATCCTCCTACGATTTTAGATTATCTAACTTTGCGGATAGAACGAACTACAAATCCGTCAGTGCTTGCCGCGCCTTCGCTTGCTGCGATCGCAGCTGCGATTACGGCTACCAGCTCAGTGTCATCTGCTTCGGCTTCTTCCTGTGCAGCGATCTGAGTTACTGCATTATCAATACCTGCGTTCTTTGTCTCTTCCTTCTTGCCCTTTTTGCTGAATGCAGCCTGGATCCTGGGAATGAAGTTGAACAGGGAAATGATCAGCGAGATCATGATCAGCATTACGAATACAGTTCCCATACCGATCAGAGTATTCAGTGCAGCCTTGGTCATCAGACCACCCATGGATTCTACGGGATTCAATGCTGCGGACTCCATACTCAGGAACATATCATTGCTGAAGATCACTTCTGCCTGTGCGTTCTGGTTTGCTCCGGTCACATCTACATGTACAATGATCTGATCATCATCGATGGTAGCATCTGCATCGCCGACAGCAGTGATACCGCCGATGGTTTTCTTCGCGGAATTGAAAGACTCGATAGCAGTCTTGTATGCATAACCGTCAACGGTGATACCTACATTTTCTTGTACCATGTATGCCACTTCATCAGCGGTATACTCGGAAAAGCTCTCCAGAGTAGCTTCGTCTTCAAAGTTCTCAAGAGAAGGGATCACATACTGGGTAGCGATCTGGATCGCAGTATCCATCTTACGCTGCTCATAATCCGTATAAGTCTCCTCACTGCCGCACGCCGTCAAACCAAAGATGCAGGTAATCATACATACTAAGCTTAAAAATTTCTTCATTTTATAATCACCCTTTCTTATACAGTTCCGTGTTTCTTGGCAGGACGGTCTTCACTTTTGGTGAATAACATCTCAAATGCGCCGATCACATATTTTCTGGTATCAGCTGCATTTACGATCTGGTCCACATATCCTCTCTTGGCTGCACTGGTTACATTCAGAGTCAGAGCCTCGTACTCTGCAGCCTTCTCATTGATCACATCAGCGCCCTGACCATCATACATGATCTTGGCAGCAAGCTTGCCGTCCATAGCACCGATCTGTGCATCCGGCCATGCCATGGTGATGTCAGCACCGATTGCCTTGGAGTTCATTACCACATAAGCGGTTCCTAAAGCTTTGCCGATCACAACGTTTACCTTGGGAACGGTAGCGTTAGCAAATGCGTAGGTCAGCTTTGCAGCAGCCTTGGCGATGGTCTTCTCGGAAGCTAAAGTTGCCTCATAACCCTTGACATTGGTCAGAGTCAGTACAGGGATACCGAAGGCATCACAGAAGTTCACGAACTCTGCAGCCTTCTCGCAGCCTTCTGCGGTCAGTACAGCGTCTAACTTCTCTGCTACTTTGCCTTCCTCGTCGCAGATCTCGGAACGGTTAGCTACCGCACCTACGGTAACACCATCGAGACGTAAGAAACCGGTTACCATATTTTTAGCATATCCGGACTTTACCTCGAAGAAATTGTTGTCATCTGCCAGAATGGACAGAGCAACGGAAGTGTCGCCGACACAGCCTGCGATCTCAGGGTTCACACGATTCAGATCATCGGTGCAGTCCTCTAAGAAGCTTGCATCATCTTCGTTGTTGGCAGGCAGGAAGCTTACCAGCTCTCTTACCTTCTCCAGAATGGTTGCTTCGTCAGCTACCACATCAACGATACCGCTCTCTTCTGCCTGGAACTTAGCGGAAGAAGAATCACACTTGGTGATCACATTGCCGTCCAAAGCATTGGGAGCATTCACGAACAGCTTGGCGTTCTTCTCTTCCATGAAAGTGAAATCCGTCATGGTAGGGAACAGACCTAAGCCGCCGCCACAGGTTCCGAATACAGCGGTGATCTGGGGGATCACGCCAGAAGCCATGGTCTGCTTTAAGTAAATTTCACCGAATGCAGCCAGTGCATCGGTTGCCTCCTGCAGTCTTAAACCTGCAGACTCGATCAGTCCGATCACAGGTGCTCCGGTCTTCATAGCAAGATCGTAGAGGTTTGTAATTTTCTTGGCATGCATCTCACCGATGGTTCCGTTCAGTACGGAAGCATCCTGGCTATATACATATACAAGATTACCATTGATCACTCCATAGCCGGTAATACAACCGTCAGAAGGAGTTTCATTGGGTTTCAGATTGAAATCCGTAGCTCTTGCGGTTACAAGTCCGCCGATTTCAACGAAACTGTTGTCATCGAGTAAAGAAGCAATTCTTTGACTCGCTTGTGAAGTAGTACTCATATTCTTCAGCCCTCCATTTTTATATTAAATAAATGATAACGTATTAAAGGGCGCATTGCACCCCATAAATCATCTATGGTAGTATAACACAAAGTTTTTAAAACGCATAGGACAAATTTGCTTTTTCTGCAAATTTTTTACAAAAATTTTACCCGTGTGCTTTCATATATCCGTGACTGTCCGGTCCCCCACAGTTACACATATCTTTCTTTTTCCACGCATAGATATAAGATAAGTCTGTTTCGTAAAAGGATCCCCCTATGTTCCAAAAGAAACGATATTTTTTATCCATTTTCTTCTGCCTGTTGTTTCTCATTCTCTGCTCTCTTCCCGGAATACTTCCGGAACATGCAGCCGGGGATGCTCTTAATACTTCTGTATCCTTCGATTTGCCCCAGACACTTTCTGAACCCAGGGTTCCCTCCGCAGTCATTGATCCCTCTGTGCAGCCCTCTCTTACCCTCTATGCAAAATCCGCCGTATTAATGGATGCGGAATCCGGACGTATCTTATACGAAAAGAACGGATACGAAATTCTTCCGATGGCAAGCACCACCAAAATCATGACCTGCATTCTCGCGCTGGAAAACGGAGATCTGAACGATTACGCGGAAGTCTCCTCATATGCATCAGGCATGCCCAAGGTCCATCTCGGGGCCCGTTCCGGGGAATTCTTCCGTTTAGAGGATCTGCTTTATTCCCTGATGCTGGAATCCCACAATGATTCTGCTGTCATCATCGCCGAGCACATTGCCGGAAGCACCGGGGAATTTGCAGATATGATGAACCGGAAAGCCAGGAAAATCGGCTGTGATAATACCTTCTTCATCACACCAAACGGACTGGATGCTGTCTCCACTTCCAC
>OHDH01000941.1_pt1 | contig 11953 bp, 9 predicted proteins | sample 1566921 | NCBI WGS metagenome assembly OHDH01 (sample SAMEA3879585, study PRJEB24766) | human gut metagenome | biome: human-associated habitat; feature: feces | place: USA | collected 1985/1987
ATGACCGCTTCCTGCGCTGGTACGCTGTCAAGCTGTTCGAGCGCGACGACAAGGTGCTGGCAGAACTGAAGCTCGACAAGGCACTGGTGGATCACATCGACGAGCACATCCGGGACTGCGAAACCGAGATGGACGACGACGCCGAGAGCATCATCACCAACCAGCGCTACGCCTACATCAACACCGTGGTGGGCAAGGCTGTCAAGAAGAAGGCCCGCGTGGAGCACCTGACCGTTTCCGATAAGATCGACCGGATCGTTACCAACCGTGTGCTGGCACTGCCCATCTTTGCAGTGGTGATGTACCTGATGTACTCCCTGTCCATGGGCACCTCCATTGCGGACGGCGGCTGGGCCATCGGTACCTTTGCCACCGACTGGACCAACGATGTCCTGTTCGGTGAGATCGTTCCCAATGCGCTGGGCGGCTTTTTGGAGAGCATCGGCGTGGCGGGCTGGCTGTACGGCCTGATCATGGACGGCATCGTGGCCGGTGTGGGCGCGGTGCTGGGCTTTGTGCCCCAGATGCTGGTGCTGTTCTTCCTGCTGTCTATCCTGGAGGACGTGGGCTATATGTCCCGCGTGGCCTTTATCATGGACCGTATCTTCCGCAAGTTCGGCCTTTCCGGCAAGAGCTTTATCCCGGTGCTGGTGGGCACCGGCTGCGGCGTGCCGGGCGTTATGGCAAGCCGTACCATCGAGAACGAGCGTGACCGCCGCATGACCATCATGACCACCTGCTTTATCCCCTGCGGCGCAAAAATGCCCATCATCGGCCTGATCGCCGGTGCAATGTTCGGCGGCTCCTCGCTGGTGGCAGTGTCTGCCTACTTCATCGGCATGGCAGCCATCATCTGCTCCGGCATCATGCTGAAAAAGACCAAGGCCTTTGCAGGCGACCCCGCACCCTTCGTCATGGAGCTGCCCGCCTACCATGTACCCGCATGGGGCAACGTGCTGCGGGCAACCTGGGAGCGCGGCTGGTCCTTCATCAAGCGCGCAGGCACTGTGATTTTGCTCGCCACCGTCATCCTGTGGTTTGCACAGGGCTTCGGCTTTGAGAACGGTGCCTTTGGCATGATCGAGGATCAGGACAACTCCATCCTCGCCATCGTCGCCACCAAGGTCGCATGGATCTTTGCACCTCTGGGCTTCGGCAACTGGAGAGCCACCGTGGCGTCCGTTACCGGTCTGATCGCCAAGGAGAATGTGGTTGGCACCTTCGGCGTGCTGTACCACTTCGGCGGCGAGCTTTCCGAGAACGGCGACGAGATCTGGGCAGCGGTTGCACAGGACTACACCGCCCTGTCCGCTTACGCCTTCATGATCTTCAACCTGCTGTGCGCCCCCTGCTTTGCTGCGATGGGTGCCATCAAGCGCGAGATGAACAACGGCAAGTGGACGGCCTTTGCCATCGGCTATATGTGCGTACTGGCCTACTGCGCAGCGCTGATGGTGTATCAGCTGGGCGGCCTTATCACCGGCGAGGTGCACTTTGGCCTGTTCACCGTGGTGGCTGTTGTGGTGCTGGTAGCGTTTATCTATCTGCTGGTGCGCCCCAACAAGTACGCAAACAACAACGAAGTAAAGCTGGATACTTCCCGCATCTGATAGAAACGAAAGGGTGTGTACTGTATGACGGAATTTATTGCAACAAACTTTAATCTGCCCACCATCATCGTGGCAGCGCTGGTGTTCGGCGCGCTGGGCTGGGTCGTATGGCACACCCATAAGCACGGCGGCGGCTGCAGCTGCGGCGGCGATTGCAGCCACTGCAAGGGCTGCCACTGAGCATTGAACTGAGCATTAAACCGCAAGGAGCGCGGGCTGAAACTCTCGGCTCGCGCTCCTTTTTAGTTAAAACAAAGTTAGCTTATGATAACACCGGGCAGGCCCCGGCGCGTAAAAAGGAGAGTGACCGGTATGCAGCTGACCGCAGCGCATCTGCGCTATCTGCTGGCCATCTACGAGGTAAGCCGCACCCATCTGGACATCAGCTCCCGCAGCATTGCGGAAAAGCTGAGGGTGACAAAGCCCTCGGTGGTGCGCATTTTGAACCTGCTCATGGAGCAGGGCATGATCGTAAAGGAATACTACGGTAAAATTTACCTGACCGACCGCGGCATCTGGGTGGCAAAGCGGGTGCAGCAGGAGCTGGACGCCATTCTGGCGCACTTCCCGCCGGTGAGCGGGGAGCTGACAGACGAGGAAAAGTGGAACGCCGCCCTTGCCATGACCAGCGCTTTGCCCCAGCGCCTTTTTACCGCCGACTATGAGCGGATGGTGGAAGGGGAAGAGGAGAAACACCCATGATAAACAAAAAACTGCTGTCCTTCGACCGGGCGGCGCTGCGCTATGTTTGGGCAAACGTGGCGTTCCAGTGGCTGGGGCTGGTGTGTAATATCATCTTTGTCCGGGCGGTCGCCCGGCTGGTGGGGGCAGCTTTTGCGGGCAGCCTGACCGCTGCCGCACTGCGGCAGAATATCCTGCTCTGCCTTGGCACAGTACCGCTGCGCTTTGCCTTTACTATGCTGGCTTCCGGCATGAGCGATCAGGCCTCGCGGGACGTCAAGCGCACCCTGCGCAGCAAGATCTATGAAAAGCTCACCTGCCTTGGCCCCGGCTATACCGCCACGGTGGCTACCAGCGAGGTGGTCATGCTGGCAAGCGAGGGCGTGGAGCAGATCGACACCTACTTTGCAAAATATCTGCCCCAGCTGTTTTACAGCCTGCTGGCACCCGTCACCCTGTTTGCGCTGCTGGTGGGGGTGCACGCGCGGTCGGCGGTCATTCTGCTGTGCTGTGTGCCGCTGATCCCCATGTCCATCGTGGCGGTGCAGAAGTTTGCCAAAAAGCTGCTGGCAAGCTACTGGAGCGAGTACACCACGCTGGGCGACAGCTTTCTGGAGAACATTCAGGGGCTGACCACCCTGAAAATTTATCAGGCCGACGGCTGGAAGCACGAACAGATGAACGCCGAAGCCGAGCGCTTCCGCAAAATCACCATGCGGGTGCTGACCATGCAGCTGAACTCGGTCACCCTGATGGACCTGATGGCCTACGGCGGCGCAGGGCTGGGTATCATCAGCGCCGTGGCAGCCTTTGCTGCTGGGCAGCTGGAACTGACCGCCACCTTGACCATTTTGCTGCTGGCGGCAGACTTTTTCCTGCCGCTGCGGCTGCTGGGCAGCTACTTCCACATTGCCATGAACGGTGCAGCTTCGGCAGAGAAAATTTTCCGTCTGCTGGCGGCAGAAGAGCCGCAGGACGGCGCACAGAGCGCCCCGGCGGATACCACGCTGACGCTGGAAAAAGTGACCTTTGGCTACGAGACCGGCCGCACCGTGCTGCGTGACGTATCCTTTACCGTGCCGCAGGGCAGCTTTGTCTCGCTGGTGGGTGCTTCCGGCAGCGGCAAAAGTACCATCGCCGCCCTGCTGGCGGGGCGCTGCACCGGGTATACCGGGCAGGTGACCATGGGCGGCGTGCCGGTGCAGCAGCTGCAGCAGGCTGCGCGGCAGCGCGCGCTGACCGTTGTGCCCCATGATTCCACCATCTTTAAGGGCACGGTGGAAAACAACCTGCGCATGGCAAAGCCGCAGGCGGCGGAGAGCGAGCTCTGGGCGGCGCTGGAAGAGGTGAACCTTGCGGACTTCTGCCGCAGCCAGAACGGCTTGCAGACCGCCGTGCACGAGGGCGGCAGCAACCTTTCCGGCGGGCAGCGGCAGCGCCTTGCTATGGCGCGCGCTTTGCTGCACGATACCCCCATCTATCTCTTTGATGAAGCTACCTCCAACGTGGACGCCGAGAGCGAAAACGACATCATGGCAGCCATCCGGGGTCTGACGGGGAAAAAGACGGTGATCCTGATCTCCCACCGGCTGGCAAACGTGGTGGACAGCGACTGCATCTATGTGCTGGAAAACGGACGTATTGCCGAGCAGGGCACCCACGCGCAGCTGCTGGCGCAGGGGGGCGCTTACTGCCGCCTGTACACCGCCCAGAAGCAGCTAGAGACCCTTGCAAAGGAGGATGCCTGATGAACGACACAACCACTCACCGCACCCCCGCCGCCATTGTGGTGCGGCTGATCGTGCTGGTAAAGCCCATGCTGCCCATCATGGTGGCAGCCATCGTTATGGGCGTGGCGGGGCACTTCTGCGCTACCTTCATCACCATTTTCGGCGGCTTTGCCATCCTGACCGCTGCCGGGCTGCAAAGCCCGCTGCCCACCGTGGGCACGGCCTTCGGGTGCATTCTGGTGTTTGCCCTGCTGCGCGGCGTGCTGCGCTATGCGGAGCAGGCCTCTAACCACTATATCGCCTTCCGGCTGCTGGCGCTCATCCGGGATAAGGTGTTCGGCGCGCTGCGCCGCCTGACCCCCGCAAAGCTGGAAGGGCGCGACCGGGGCGACCTGATCTCCCTGATCACCGCCGACATCGAAGCGCTGGAAGTGTTCTACGCCCACACCATCTCGCCGGTGTGCATCGCCGTGCTCTGGGCGGCGGGCATGACTGCTTTTGTGGCGCACTGGCACATTCTGCCCGCACTGGCGCTGCTGGCGGGCTATCTGCTGGTGGGCGCGGCGCTGCCGGTGTGGAGCGCAAAGCGCGGACAGGCCGTTGCCCGGGAATACCGGCAGGCGTTGGCGGATACCAACAGCTATGTGCTGGAAAGCCTGCGCGGCCTGCGGGATACCCTGCAGTATCAGGACACCGCCGCCCGGGCGGCGGGCATCACCGCCCACAGCGAGACGCTGGGCGCAAAGCAGACGGCGCTGAAGTACCGCGAGGGGCTTATTGTTGCCGTGACCAACACCCTGATCTTATTCACCACACTGGCGGTGCTGGGTGTGAGCCTGTGGCTGTACCAGCGCGGTGAACTGGCGGCGCAGGGGGTGCTGGTGTGCACCCTGACCGCCCTCAGCTCCTTTGGGCCGGTGGTGGCGCTGGCGAACCTTGGCGCAGGGCTGACGCAGGTATTTGCCAGCGCAGACCGCGTGCTGGCGCTGCTGGACGAAGCACCGGTGACCCCCGAGGTGACCGACGGCGAAAACACTCCCTTTGCGGGTGCCGAGGTGCGCGGCGTCAGCTTTGGCTACGCGGGGGAGCAGGTGCTGCGGGAGATCAGCCTGACCATCCCGGAAAAAAAGATCGTGGGCATCACCGGACGCTCCGGCAGCGGCAAAAGCACCCTGCTGCGGCTGTTGATGCGCTTCTGGGACGTGCAGACCGGCAGCATCCGGTTCGGCGCAGAGGACATCCGGCGGGTGAACACCGCCGCCCTGCGCGCACAGGAAAGCCTTGTGACGCAGGAGACCGAGCTGTTTGCGGATACCATCGGCAACAACATCCGCATCGCAAAGCGCGATGCTGCGCAGGAAGAAGTGGAAGCCGCCTGCAAAAAGGCCGCGCTGGATGACTTTATCCGCAGCCTGCCCAAGGGCTACGACACCCCTGTGGGCGAGCTGGGCGGCACCCTTTCCGGCGGCGAGCGGCAGCGCATCGGCGTGGCGCGGGCATTTTTGCACGATGCGCCCTTTTTGCTGCTGGACGAGCCCACCTCCAACCTTGACAGCCTGAACGAGGGCATCATCCTGCGCGCCGTCCGCGCCGAGTGCAAGGACCGCACGGTGCTGCTGGTATCCCACCGCAAGTCCACTATGGCTGCGGCGGATGTCAGCTTCTCGGTAGAGAGCGGAAGAGTAAGTTAAACAAATGCAAAAACCGGACAGCCAGCGGGCTGCCCGGTTTTGTTCTGTCAGTTCGTCCCGCTTCCAGCGAGCCACTGCGCCGCTTCTGTGTCATTGCACAGCACCCAATGACGGGGGCGCAATTCCCGCCACGCGGGCGGCGCGGCGGTGTAATCGTGCATGGCGGGGTCGTACACCAGCAGCTGCTTCTCCCGCTCCCGGCGCGGGTCCGGCATGGGGATGGCAGAAAGCAGGCTGCGGGTGTAGGGGTGCAGCGGGTGGGTGACCAGCTCCTCGGCGTCCGCAAGCTCCACGATATTGCCCTTGCGGATGACGGCAATGCGGTCGGAAATATAGCGCATCACCGAAAGGTCGTGGGCGATGAACAGGTAGGTGATGCCGCGCTGCTTTTGCAGTTGGCGCAGCAGGTTGAGCACCTGCGCCCGGATGGACATATCCAGTGCACTGATAGGCTCGTCTGCCACGATGAACTCCGGCTCTACGATCAGCGCCCGGGCGATACCGATGCGCTGGCGCTGCCCGCCGGAAAATTCGTGGGGGAAGCGGGAAGCAAACTCCGGCAGCAGACCCACGTCCAACAGCGCCTGCCGCACCTTTTCCTCCCGCTGCGCGGCGGTAAGCTCCGGGCGCACGTTCTGCAAACCCTCGCCCACGATGTAGCTTACCTTGGCGCGCTCGTTCAGGGAGGATTGCGGGTCCTGAAAGATCATCTGAATTTCGCGCGTGAGCTGCTTATCCAGCGCACGGGAAATTTTGCCGTTGATGCGCTGACCTTTGTATAAAATCTCGCCGCCGGTGGTGGGCAGGATACGCAGAATGGCGCGGCCGATGGTGGTCTTGCCGGAGCCGCTCTCGCCCACAAGACCGAAGGTCTCGCCTTTATAGATGGTGAAACTGGCGTTCTGCACCGCAGAATAGGCTTTGCGCCCGCTGCCGTAGGTCACCTGTAAATTTTTTACTTCCAGTAACGGCTCTGCCATATCACAGCCCCTCCTTTTGCAGCTTTTTCACCGCAGCGGGCGGCTCGATGTGGGGCGCACGAGGGTCCAGCAGCCATGTGCGCGCTTTGTGGGTGGGCGACACTGCAAAGTAGGGCGGCCGCTTGACAAAGTCGATTTTCAGCGCCTGCGGGTTGCGGGGCGCAAAGGCGTCGCCGCGGATCTCCGCGAACAGGTTGGGCGGCGTGCCCGGGATACTGAACAGATCCTCGCCCTTCACGCCCATCTGGGGCATACTGGACAGCAGCGCCCATGTGTAGGGGTGGCGGGGGTCGTAGTAGATTTCGTCTGCTGTGCCGATCTCCACGATGTCGCCCGCGTACATCACCGCCACCCGGTCGGCAAGGTTTGCCACCACGCCAAGGTCGTGGGTGATGAGCACGATGGTCAGGTGGTACTTTGCCCGCATCTGCCGCAGCAGCTGTAAAATTTGCGCCTGAATGGTCACATCCAGCGCGGTGGTGGGCTCGTCGCAGAGCAATATTTTGGGGGTGCACGCCAGCGCAATGGCAATGACCACCCGCTGCCGCATTCCGCCGGAGAACTCGTGGGGATACTGCTTATACCGCAGCGCAGGGTCGGAGATGCCCACGTCCCGCAGGTATTCCAGCGTCTTTTCCCGCGCAGCAGCGCCCTTTAAGCCCTGATGCAGGGTGACGGCCTCGGTGATCTGCTCGCCGATGGTCTTGAGCGGGTTCAGGCTGGTCATGGGATCCTGCATCACCATGGCGATCTCCCGCCCGCGGACGGCAAGCCACTCTTTTTCGGTCTTGAGCGCCGCAAGGTGCAGCGGGACGCAGCCGGGGGTGGGGTAGTAGTCGATGCTGCCGCCGGTGATGCTGCCGTTCGCGTCCAGCAGGCCCATAAAGCTTTTGGTGAACACACTTTTGCCGGAGCCGCTCTCGCCCACAAGGGCAAGCACCTCGCCCCGGTAAAGGTCGAGGTCGATGCCCCGGATGGCGTGCAGGGTGCGCCCGCGCAGCCCGAACCGGATCTGCAAGCCGCGCACCGAGAGGATGGGGTCTTGGGTCATGGGGTATCCTCCTTACTGCAGATGGTTCTTGGGGTCGGCGGCGTCCGAGAAGGCGTTGCCGATCAGGTAAAAGGCGATGGTGACAAAGCTTAAAATCAGGGTGGGGTAGAGCAGCTGGTACCGCAGTCCTGCCTGCATCATCACCTTGCGGCCATCGTTCACCAGATTGCCCAGAGAGGGCGTTTCCACCGAGAGCCCAAGGCCGATGTAGGTGATGAACACCTCGTTGCCGATGGCTTCCGGGATGGTAAGTGCTATGCGCAGCATGATGACCGACACGAGATACGGCAGCAGGTTGCGCAGCACGATGCGCAAAGTGGGCGTGCCGATGCAGCGGGAGGCGACGTTATAGTCCCGGTCGCGGATAATTAAGATCTGGTTGCGGATGAACCGCGCCATCTCGATCCAGCCCTTGATAGACATACCAAGGATCATCGTCCAGATGCTGGGGGTAGCCACATAGGAGATGAGGATGAGCACAATGGCGGTGGGGATGTTATCGAAGATGTTGTACAGCTCGGTAAAGAGGAAATCCAGTCCACGCACATAACCCCACAGCACACCGGCGGTAATGCCCACGGCGGCTTCGATGACCGCCACGAAAAAGGCGATGGTCAGGCTGGTGCGCGCCCCCGCCCAGATGCGCGCCCACAGGTCCTGTCCGATGGAGTTGGAGCCCCAGAGAAAGCCCTGCTGCCCCGGGGCGATGTTGCGGTACTGGATGCCGGTGGCGGGGTCTACAGCGCAAAGGTTGGGGTCTGCCTGCCCGGGCAGCAGCGGCTGCGCAAAGGCGAACACCACCACCGCCGCCAGCGCTGCCAGCAGCGCCACGGCAAGCTTGTTTTTAAAAAAGGCACGGAAAGTGCTGCCCCAGTAGCTGTAACTGGTGCTGGCAGTGGCTTCGGCCTGCTGGCTGCTGAACCCGGCAGGGGTGAACAGTTCCTCCTCCGGCAGGGCAGCCCACGCGGCGGGGCCGTCCTTTTGCAGGGTGTTCAGCTGCGCTTCCAGCTGACGGGAACACGCGCGTTTGAACATCAGCGGCCACCTTCCTTCTTGCCAAAATTGATGCGGGGGTCAATGAGCACCATCAGGATATCGCCCAGAATCAGCCCCACGATGCCCACACAGGCGTACAGCAGCACGATGCCCTGCACCATGGTGTTGTCGTGGCGCTGCACACAGGTGACCAGCAGCCCGCCCATGCCGGGGATGCTGTACAGGCTCTCAATATAGATGGAACCCACCACCGTATTGAGAAACGCCGAGGGGATATACTGCACCAGCGGCACCATGGCATTGCGGAACACATGATGCAGCGCGATATCCCGCCCGCACACGCCCTTGGCGCGGGCAAGACGGACGTAGTCCTTGTTGCTTTCGTCCACCATGTAGCGGCGCAGCCACATGGCGTAAAAGGCAAGGTTTGCAAGGCTCATGCTGCACACCGGCAGCACCCAGTAGCGCCAGTTTGCGGCGTTGAAGAGCAGGCCTACGCCCACCGCCGCCGTACCATACATCTGGATGTACAAAAAGTACACCGCAGCGGGCACAGCCTGAATGAGCACGATGAGCGCCGTGCCAAGCTTATCCGGCCAGCGTCCCTTGTACTGCCCCATGATAAGCCCCAGCGGAATGCCCAGCACAAGGCTGAGCAGCATGGCCAGCACGCCCATCTGGATGGAGATGGGCAGCTTCTGGGCTAAGATCTGGGTGACCGGGGCGTTTACCTTATAGATATGGCTCACGCCAAGGTCGCCGTGCAAAGCGTTTCTCCAAAAGCGCCCCACCTGCACCGGCAGGGGGTCTAAAAGTCCCATGGCCTGCAGCCCGGCCTGGATCTGCGCCTCGGACATTTTTTCGTAGTTTGCAAAGTAGCCCTCCACCGGCATGAGCCGCAGCAGACAGAACACCAGCGTCACGATGATAAACAGCGTCAGCACCGAGCGCCCGATGCGCTTTGCAAGATATTGCACCATGGTGTGCACCTCTCTTTTTTCTAGCCCTTACCGTGCATCCCGGTTGTGGTTATACTCGTCCATGGAGACGTAATGGTCAAGGATATGGATGCCCTTGAGACGGTTGGTGGAAAAGCCGGTGGGGGCGTACTGCCCCTCCCACAGGTTCAGCCGGGTGGCGATGTAGGGCGGCACCGGCAGGCTGAGTGGGATGATCAGCGCATTCTCGATGAGGTACGCTTCGGCATCGGCAAAGGCAGCGTACCGGGCGTCAAGGTCGGCAGTGATGGCCTTGGCCTTTTCCACCATGTCCATGTAGGTCATCACATAGCCGGCGGTCTCGCCGGTGATGATGCCGTCCTCCACGCCGGTGCGCAGAAAGGCGTAGCAGGTGCCCCGGTCGCCCGCTTCCTGATAGAAGGGGTACACCTCGGTCTCGGGGTCGGAGTAGTCCGCGCCCCAGTAGTAGGACATGAACTCATAGGCACCCGCGCGGCGCACTGCATTCAGGAAGTTATCGGACGGCCCCTGCGTGATGATGATCTCCACAAAGTCGAAGCCGTCGTTCAGTACGCCCTCCACCTGCTGTTTGAACACCTGACACTGCTTGTCCCAGTCCACCACGGCGGGGTTGTAGGGGTACTGTACCTTGATGGGGAAGGTAGCCCCCGCAGCGGTCAGTTCCTGCACGGCGGCGTCACGGTACTGCTTGGCGGTGGCTTCGTTGAAGTGGTCGGTCACCTTGGCAAGCGCACCGCATTCGGTGTAGTCTACGCCCTTGCTGTTTGCGCAAAAGGAGGGCGGGGTGATGGTGTGCAACTTGTAGTTCTCGTACCCTTCCGGCGCAGTGACCGCCAGCGTGACGGCGGGGTTGATGGCGTAGAGGAACGCCTTGCGGAAGTTGGTGCTGTTCACCGCCTTGGCCCAGTTGTCCGGCTGGTACTGGGCGTCCACGCCGGTGGTGTTCCAGTTGGGGAACTGGTGGGCGTAGGGCAGGAAGTTGAAGAAATAGAAGTAGCTCTTGCCGGTCTCCGGGCGCTCCATGGACACCATATCCTTGGTGGTATCGTCTGCCAGCCAGCTGTCCAGAATGTCCGAGCTGATGGTGGCCTGGTCAATTTCACCGCGCCGCACCATCTCCGGGCCGCTGATGAGCGCCTCCTGATTGTAGATGTAGCGGATGGTGTCGATGTAGACGCTGTCCTTATCGTAGTTTTCGGGGTTTTTCTTCATCACCCAGTTTTCCAGCGGGGTGTACTCTGCCAGATAGAACGCACCGCAGTTGCAGGCGGTCTCGGCGCTGGTGCAGAACTGGTCGCCCAGCTCTGCCAGCATGGGGCCGTAGGCGGGCTCGAAGGGGGCATAGTTCAAAAGGCTCAAAAAGCCCGGGAAGTCGTAGTTCAAGGTATAGGTCAAGGTGTGCTCGTCCACGGCACAAACGCCCACGGAGGAAAAATCCACGGCAGGGCAGATGGTGGTGCTGCCGTCGGCGGCGGTCAGGGTTACGGTGCCTGCGGCGTCGATGGCATAGCGGGTGCCGTCCTCGGCCACGGTACCGTTGTTGGCATTGTTGCGCCAGACGCAGTAGTTATAGTAGTCCTCGGCCCCGGCCACATAGGGGGTGACAAGGCTGGCAGTGCCGGAAGCGTAGTCCGGGTCCAGCAGATAGGCCAGCGCGTCCACAAAGTCCTGCGCGGTCACGGGGCCCAGCACTGCGCCGGTATAGTCCACCCAGTTCTCGTCCCGCAGGTGGAAGGTCCATGTCAGGGTGTCGGCGTCCCACTCCCAGCTGGTGGCAAGACCTTCGCGGATCTTGCCGCGGCTGTCGTACTCCACCAGCGTGTCTACGCAGTGGGTGCCGTGGTACAGGTCCGGGTCGGCAGAGCAGATCAGGTAGTTCAGGGTGGCGGGCTGACGGGCATACAGTACGGTGTAGGTGGTGCTGTCGCCGGTTGCGGCAGTGCCGCCCGCAGAGGAGCCGCCGCAGCTGCTCAGCAGCCCGGCAGCAGCGGTGGAAAGGGCTGCTGCACCGCCGGCCTTCAAAAACTGACGGCGGGAAAAAGCATGATGCATCATAAAAACCTCTTTCGCTCTTTGTAAAAAAGAGGTAACGGAACCACATCCGTTACCTCTCTGTAACAAGTCCATCGGCTACCAACGGTAACTTTAAGCCCAGTATAGCATTGTTTGGGCGCAACGTCAAATAGTTTCCACCGGGGCAGGGGCTGACCCCTCCCGTGAAAATGGGATAGCGG
>OHDH01000954.1_pt1 | contig 11863 bp, 9 predicted proteins | sample 1566921 | NCBI WGS metagenome assembly OHDH01 (sample SAMEA3879585, study PRJEB24766) | human gut metagenome | biome: human-associated habitat; feature: feces | place: USA | collected 1985/1987
ACAACGCCGGATTCCTCCTGCGCCGGTGCCTGTGCCGGCTGTTGGCTTTCTGCCTTGATGCCATCTGTTTTCAGAATGAATTTTACATCTGTATCCATTCCATCCGCGGCCTGCGTATAAAGGCCGTACTCCTTGGAGAGATTGAGCCATGCCTGCACGCGCCCGAGTAGGGAGGAGGCCGCGTCGGCCGCATCGGTGTATTTGGAGAGCAGGCCTTGCTGCTCGATTTGATCGAGCGTTTTTACAATGCCGGAAGCCGTGCTGAGCGTTTCCGGCTGCGCCGCATTTTGCAGCGCCTTCATGATCTCGCTGCCGGAGGAGAGATCCGCCTGGATGCGCATCAGAGCGGCGACTGTTTTCGGCATGTTTTCAAGAGAAGCGCGCACGGCTGGATCATTGAGGTCGCCCGAGAGGGATTCGAGGATTGGGGCTGCATCCTTCAAATCCTGCGCAAGCGTGGGCAGCATCTTTGCGAATGCCTTTAGATGTGGGTTGGAGGCCGCCTGCATCACCTGTGCCAGCAGAGTGAGCTGGCCTGCGTTTGCCTCAAAATCCTGTTTCATCTGCATGAGCTGCTTTGCGGTTTTTTGCAGGTACTGCATGGTGCTTGTATCAGAGAGCAGATCGTTGAGGGAGGCGAGCTGATCCTTGTTTTTGGCAAGCTCGCCCGCCAGCGTTTGCAAATCCGGCAGAACGCCGGTGGCAAAGGTCAACAGGCTTTCCACCCGGTCAGGGCCGATTTGCTCCACTCTAGTACTCAGCGCCTCAGCTTCTTTGAGCAGTGCGGAAAGCTGCTTGGTGACGGAATCGGCAATCTCATCTTTCTGGGCAAGCTCCTTGCGGATCGTTTTCTGCACCATGGTGACGATCAGGCGGGTGGGGGAGGCGAGCAGCACGCCGACGGAGCCTTTTTCTACCTTTGGCAGGAGCGTATCTTTCAGCTTTGCCGCGGTCTGGTCGTTTCGAGCGGCAATTTCGATGCAATCCTGAACGGTTTGCCGGTTCCCCTTTGCAATGGCGCCGTTGGCGGCGATCAGATCGTTTGCACTGGCATCGAGGATCGCCTGCACGCGTTGCGCGGAAACCCCTGTTTTTTCCGCCGCGATCTCCATGGCCTTTTTATCCACCAGCGCATCGACCATCACGCGGATATCATCCTCTGTGAGTGTGATGCCCTGCTTTTTGAGGGAATCAAGCAGGGAAGAAACCTCTTTGAGCAGCTTGACGGCATCCGTGCTGCTGCCCATCAGCTCGGTGAGGGTTTGAAGCTCCTCCTGGGAGGAGGCGAGCTTGCTCAGTAACCCGCTGGAGGAATCCAGCACACCGCTGAGGCTGTCGAGATTCCCCGCCGCGGAAAGGATCTGATCGAGCGGCTCCAAATCGATCGATTGCAGGGCAACAACATCGATGAGCAGCTTCTGAATATTTTTGATCAGGCTGCTGTCAAGCAGCTGATTTGCGCAGGAGAGGAGCTTTGTGTCCCCTAGCAGCTGCGTAAGCTCCGCGGCGTCCGCATCCTTGGCAAGCTTGCCGACCAGGGCAAGATTCTCTTTGGTAAAATACTGCGGAAGAAGATCAAGCAGTGCTTTCTCTTTCTCATAGATAGAGGTGAGCTCTTCCATGAGTGAGCGCATCTCCCGCATATTGTCGCCGTCGGTTAACAGGGAGCGCAGCACATGATCTGGGTCGAGCTGCTCCACCGCATTTTGCATATCGTTCAGGGCATACAGGCTCTTTTTGATTTCGCTGAGCTGGCCGGAGGCCTTGCTCAAATCAAGAGCGGGAATGTCGGTCGTCATGGCAAAATACATATTATCCAGCTCAAAATCCTTAACGTCTGCCGTTAGAGTAAAGGTTTCCGGGAAAGTGAGGCTTTTGAGCTCCTCTATGGGCATGGAGGCAAGATCCAGGCTGTCATGAAGGCCTGGCAGGGCGATGAATACGGCAAGCTGCTTGCTGCCGTCGCCCAGGGTAGCGCCATTTTCCATCTTGATATTTTGGAACTTCTCTTCCGGAAGGAGCATGCCGCCCAACGCGGCGACCGGTGTATAGATGACGGCCTCCCGCCCATTGATATTGACGGTATGCGGCTGGGTGTTTTTCATCTGGATTTCAATCTTCACCTTGCCGCTCTTACCCGCAAGATCCGAAGGCTCAATCTCGGCGCCGTCCAGATAGTAGCGGATCGAGATATCGACGGGCAGATCCTTTTGAGATTCGCCTTTATAATAGAGATCGGTGGAATCCATGTTCCAAGCGATCTGATTTCCTTTTTGCACAGGTTTTACATCGCTTTTGATATTTTGAATTCCGTCTAGATCGCTCTGGTCGGCCACCTGCACGCCTGCCTGCTCCGTATGGAGCCAATCTGTCACAATTTTTTTAGAAACGTTACCTTTTGCATCCATTGTAACATAGACCGTTTCAGATTTGCGGGTTTTTCCAGTATAGGGGGCATACGTTTGTAGACCTTGCCGCTCTATGGCAGGGGGCTGCGTCGTGTCGTTTGTGCTTTCCTCCGGCTGCCCCTGCGCGCTGCATGCGCTCATCAGGAGGATGGAGGGTACGAGCACGGCACAGGTTAATTTTTGTATCAGATGCTTTGTTTTCATGGGAATCGCCACTCCTTTCATGGCTTGCAGCCATATGCAAAATCACTTCGTTTTTTTTGATTCGGATTGATTGCCGCCAGAAGAATCGACTGGCGAGGGCCGGCCGTTTGCTTTTTTGCTGCGGCCATTTGGCTTTGTGCCACTCCAGCTGAGGCTGGTTTTGGAGATGATCCTTTCGCAAACAAGCAGCAAAGGCGTCAGGAAGAAGAAAATGACAATTGCACTGATCACCGAGCCGCGAGCGAGCATAGAGCAAATGCTCTTGATCATTTCGATGTTGCAGGTCAGATACACACCGAAGGTGGCGCAGAAGAAAACCAGCGCGCTCGACATAATGGAGCGGTCGGCGGCATTGGCTGCAATGCGCATGGCATTCATGCGGTCGTGCCCGCGTTGCAGTTCCTCCCGGAAGCGAGTGGTCAACAGGATGGCATAGTCCACCGTTGCACCCAGCTGCACACAGCTGATCACGGTAGGTGCAATGAAGGGGATGACGGTGCCGGTAAAAAAGGGAATCGCCTCGTTGATGAAAATAGCGAGCTCAATGCTGCCTACGACGACGATGGGGATCGTGAACGATTTAAAACAGATCGCAACGATGATAAAGATCGCCAGCGTGGAAAGGATGCTGGTAACGATAAAATCCTTATCCGCGATTGTGGTCAAATCCTTTGTCAGCGGGCCTTCGCCCGTAATCATACCGCCGCTGTCATAGGATTTAACGATTGCCGTCATCTCATCAATCTGTTCGTTTTCTTCCTCGGTGGCGGCGCTGAAGCTTGAGTTGATCATGAGCAGCTGCTTGCCGTCTTTTTTGCAAATCTCCTTGATTTCCTCCGGAACAAAGGAATCTTCGATCGCGGGGCCCAGGAATTTATTATAGGAAAGAACCGTTTCGATTCCATCCACTTGCTCCAGCTTTGCCGACATTTCGGTTAGCTTGCTGGCGGGAAGGGTATCGTCAACAATCACAAAGTGCGTCGTTGCCATATTGAACGCATCCTTCATCTTGTTGAGTGATACGATGGAGGGAAGATCCTGCGGCAGCCCGCGGTCGATGTTATAATATTTTGTTACATTATTTTGGCCGATGCAGGCAGGAATTGCAATGAGAAGCCCAACTGCGATTAGCACACGGCGGTGCTTGAGAATGAAACTGTTCATTCTATTAAAGCTTGGGATCAGGCTCCTGTGCGTGAATCGGTGAATTGGTTTATCAAATGCAAGAATCAAAGCAGGCAGGACGATGACAACCGTGATAACGCCGAGCACGACTCCCTTTGCCATGACGAGGCCGATATCACGGCCGAGGGTCAGCCGCATGAAGCACAGCGCCAGGAAGCCGAAGATCGTGGTAAGCGAGCTGCCTGACAGGGAGAGGAAGGTATTTGATACGGCGCGCGCCATGGCGTCCCGGTGGTCGCCGCCTTTTTCACGCTCCTCTTCATACCGATCCACGAGGAAAACCGAGTAGTCCATCGTAACACCCAATTGAAGAATGGCGGCGATGCACTGTGTGATATAGGAAATCTGGCCGAAGAAAATATTCGTGCCAAAGTTATAGACAACCGCCAGGCTCAGCCCCAATAACAATACCCACGGGAGAATCCAGGATTTTAGCGAGAGCGTCATGGCAACCATGGCAAGCGCGATGGCGATGGCAATGTAGATGGGCGCTTCGCTATCGGCCAATTCTTTCGTATCCAGTGATATCGTGGAAAGGCCGCTTAAAAAGCACTGCTTGTTCATCAGGCTTCGGATTTCACCGATGGCCTTCATCGTCTCCTCCGATGCACTGGAGTGGTCGTATTGGACGAGCATCATGGTGGCGTTTGTTTTTTGGCTGTAAAAAACGTTTTTAATTTCATCCGGAAGGATATCCTCCGGCACGCCGATGTCGAGAATATCATCGATCCAGGTGACCTGATGCACTCCTTCCACCTTCGACACTTTTTCCTTTAGGGCGGCAACGTCCTTGGCGGGCATATTCTCCACGATCAGGACGGTGCTTGCGGAATTGTGAAAGGTTTCGTCCAGCACCTGCTGGCCTTTTACCGAATCAAGGTCATCCGGCAGATAAGAGAGAATATCATAATTGACATATGTGTTCAAATAGCCGATTGCACTGGGGATCAGCAATAGAAAGGCAATCACAAGAATCAGCTTTGTGTGATGGGTCAGCCACCGCGAAAACCGGTCGATCATGCGGCAACACCTCGTTTTCTATACAAAATCAAGTTAACGAATCATTCTGCGTATGGCGTCATAGAGCGCCGGCTTTATTTCAGAAAGCTTGTAGGGCTTTTGGTACAAAATAGCGTCGCTGCAAACGGAGCCGGTCATTTCGATGATGATGTAAAGCGTCTGCTCTGCCTGTTCGCGTGACTTGCCCCGCTGCATCAGGCGCTCTATCACAGAGTCTACTATCGGGCCAAGCTCGCCATCCCTCAAATATTCCATAACGGAAAGGCTGGCGGATAACTTTTTGTGGATCAGCAGCACCAGATCATGGTTTTTCTCAAGAGAATCGATGAGCCGGGAGGCGAAAAAAAGAATGCCCTCTTCCAACTCAGGCTGCTCAGTTTGATATTTTTCTCCAAGCTCCCGCAGGGCCGCACGGACGAGCACGGTGCTTTTATACAGAACGATCTGGTCAAGCAGATCATATTTATCATGGAAATAGAGGTAGAAGGTGCCCTTTGCCACGCCTGCCTTTTTAACCACTTCGTCAATTGCGGTAGCGTGCACGCCTTTGCTAACAAAGAGATTATAGGCTTCCTCAATCATTCGAATACGCTTTGCGCTTTTTTTATTCTCCAATGCCGGTTTTGATGTTCCCTGGGTTTCCACATTTTTTCCTCCTTCCAAGGGCCGCCGTTCTAATAGCGCTTCATTTGAATCGTGTTCATTATTTCTAGATAAAACAGCTTTAAAACCGTATATAATAAATGATAAACAACGCAGTCCAATCCTCCTTTCACACAATAATCATCATATGTGCGGTAGCTCCAGCGCTTCCAATAGGGCTGTAGGTGGCGTTTTCGTGGTTGCCTTTGCTCAAAAAAGTGTGGTGTTGCAGCAAAGGCATTCTTTTTCCAACAATCAGGAATGACGAATCGTCATTTATCTTTTCAAGAGGCAACGATAACACTAAACTGACGAATCGTCAATCTTTTAAACGAGATATTCACAAAAATTTAATATGATATATTAGAAATAAGATGGCATTGTAAATAGAATAAAAATATGATATGATTTTTTGTATCATCTGCTTGGAAGGAAGGCTGTTCTATGACAATTGGATTCATTGGCGGCGGCAATATGGCTGGCGCAATCATCAAAGGCCTGCTCGCTGCTTCCCTTTACCGTCCGGAGGAGGTTTTCGTGACGGATATTACACCGGAGCGCTCCAAAGACTGTGCGAAACGGCTTGGCGTGGCAGCAGCGGATACTGCCGAAGCACTCATTGAGCATGCCGACACAGTGGTGCTGGCTGTGAAGCCCGGGGTGTTCCCTTCCTTGTTGCCGAGCATTGCCCCCTACTTGCAAGAAAAAAATCCGCTGGTGATTTCCATCGCGGCTGGAAAAACGCTTGGTTTTATTGAAGAAGTACTTGGCTTTTCACCCGCGCTTGTGCGGGTGATGCCCAATATTAACGCGAAGGTAGGGGCGGCAATGAGCGCATTCTGTGCGAATCAGCAGGTAACACAGGAGCAAAAAAAGCTTGTGGCGCGTTTGTTTTATGCCATTGGGCAGGTCAAAGAGCTTGATGAGGCATTTTTTCCTCTGTTTGGCGTAATTGCAGGCAGCGCCCGCGTTTGCCTATCTCTTCATCGATTCACTGGCCCGTGCGGCGGTAAAGAATGGGATGCAGAAACAAGTGGCTTTGGAAATTGCGGCGCAGACGGTTCTAGGCAGTGCAAAGCTGATTTTGGAGGGCGGAGAGCATCCGTGGGCGCTGATTGATCAAGTTTGTTCCCCGGGCGGCACAACGATTGAGGGGATTGCTGCATTGCAGGACGCCGGGTTTGAAGCAGGGGTACGAAAATCGGTTGACGCAGCGCTGGAGAAGGATCGGAGGCTATAAGGCCGCAGAAGAAGAAAAAACACTGCGCTGTGCTTTTTTCCATGTGATTGGTTGGTTTGCTTCCCCTCTAGTCGCGGCAAAGGCAGTAAGGGTTGGTTATTTTTTATACGCATTTGGCAGCAAGCGTGAAAAACGGGCATATGATGAGAATTGCCCCCATCTGCGTGAAGAGACGCTTCATCGGCTTGCTTTAATGTGATAAGGGAAGTATAATGACCTTCCTTTAGAACGTTTGACTACAAATCCATGGCATTTTTCTATATATTGCACAAAAAACGCAATATGCAATTTACACAAACATCAGACCTTGAAAACGGTTTCGCTTGGGATACAAGCTGAATTTTCGCAAAATGGTCTATAACTCGCCATAAGTCGTTGACGGAGACAAGTTTTGTGATATAATATGTAGCGAAGCAGACATGAAATTTGATTGTGTGGGAGATATATCATTATGTATGTGAAAGACGTAACGGTTCAGAATCAGGTCGGCCTGCACGCTCGTCCGGCAACCTTTTTTATCCAGAAGGCAAATGAGTACAAATCCTCCATTTGGGTGGAAAAAGAGGAGCGCCGCGTGAATGCAAAGAGCTTGCTTGGCGTTCTTTCCCTCGGCATTATGGGCGGAACGAATATCCGGATCATTGCCGGCGGCCCCGATGAGGAGCAGGCGGTGGAAGGGCTGATCAAGCTTGTGGAATCTGGTTTTGCGGAGTAATCTTTCGGAGAAAACCGACCGTTTTCTTTCAGCCCTGTCTAGGATGGGCGCCTGTTTTTAGGCGTGGACAGGCTCGAAAAGTGCATGAATGAAAAAACAAAGGCTCTGTTTGGCAAAAGCAGAGCCTTTGTTTTTTATTCTATTATTAAAAAACAAAATACACAGGCTATGGATGCGGCCTGCGCATTTGGTGATATGGAATTCTGGCCACCCTGACTCACACAAGGGGAAGCGACCCCTATTCTCCCTGCTCTTCCGGGTTGCTTTCCTCCTGTTTATGGGCTTTGCTCGCTTCCTCTTCCTGCTGGAGACGTTCCTCTTTTTTCTCCTTACAATAATCAAGCAGCTGGCTGCTGAGCATTGTGTTTAAAGCGGCCTCAAAGGAGAGCAGAGCAATCAGCGTTAGCGCGATGCTGCTCTCATCTGTCACACCCTGGTCCTTGCACTGGTGCTCGATTCTGGAAAGTTTCTCTTCGATATCCTTCCGGTAGGCCTTTTCATAGCCGCCAACAAGGTCATAAAATATGCCGTACATGTTGTCGAGCTGCTCGGTATTTTCAATATGGGAGGTGAAACGTTTGATTTCCGGCATCGGCAGATTCTGCTTGAGCAAAAAGATATAAATCAGCGTAATGATATGGCGGCGGTTGTAGCGTTTGTTTTCCGGGCGGGGGAGCACACCCTCCTTGCTATAGTTGTTAATCATCGTGTTAGTGAAAACGCTCTCATCCTTGCGGCGCAGGCTCGGCCCCATTTCCTGCTCCAGCAAGGAAGTCACCTGCTCCATATAGAGATCTATTTTGGGGATATCTCCGGAAGAGAGCAGCTTGAAATCCGCCAACTCCTGAGCACGGCGCAGTGTTTCATCTTTTAGATCGGACATTCTAAAAACCTCCATCTATATTGCACGTCAAACGTTATTTACAGCTTTATTATACGGCTTTTTATACTGCATAGCAAGCATAAAAATAAAACGCCTGGAAAACCTCTTCCCAGGCGTTTGGTTCCGAATCATAAAAAGACGGGTAACAATAACCTTTATCGAATAACGCTCACTGCCACATCCGGCGTGTCGGTGATAATACCATCTGATCCCCACTCGCTGCATAGACGCATGGCTTCCTCCAGATTGACTGTCCATGGGTTTACAATGATTCCAGATTTATGACAATCATCTAAATAATCCTCGTCTACATAGGCGATCAGGGGATGCAGGGCGTCGGCATGGATTTGTTTTGCATAAGCGATTGGATCGTCATAAACCTGCTCGATCACGGGGGAATCAGGGGAATATAAGAAGCCAGTGCGAGTGTTTGGGTCAATTTCCTTCGCTTCCACCAGCAGGCGCGGATCAAAGCTTGAAATGATTAAACGATCAAAAAGATGATGCGCCTTGACGCACGCAATCGTTTTGCGGACGATATCTTTTTCTCCGGATTTTGGGCTTTTAATCTCCACGTTGATGATGGAAAACGGATCCGCAATCTCCAAAAATTCATGCAAAGTGGGGATTTTCGTTCCTGCAAAATCAGGGGAAAAATAGGAGCCAAAATCAAATTTTTTGAGCTCTTCCAGCGTGTAGTCGGAGATGTTGCCCTTGCCATCGGAGGTTTCATCGATGGTGTAGTTGTGGCAGATGACCAGTTCTCCATCCTTTGTTAGATGGACGTCGTTTTCCACGCCATCCGCTCCGAGCTCGATTGCCTTGAGGAATGCGGGGATCGTATTCTGCGGCGCGTGCTTGTTTGCGCCGCGGTGCGCGAGGATCTTTGTCATAAAAAATCTCTCCTGTCCTTTGATATCGGTAAAGAAATGAATGCTCCGTGCCTATTATACCTGATACCATCTGTTTTGTTAAGCGGGAAAGTTGAATTTCCGGCGCAAATGCTTGCCTTTTTTCCCACTCCGTTTTATCATAATCGTTGTGTTTTGATAACGGGGGGCAGTGCAAAGAATCGATCTTTCAAAAGCCCCATTATGAAAGGAGGATCATATAATGGATGCTTTTTCCTGCGCTGCTTGCCCGCGCCGCTGCGGCGCCTTACGGAAACCGGCGCAGCCCTCTGGAGGATTTTGCGGGATGCCGGCCGGGTTTGTGGTTGCGCGGGCGGCTCTGCATCAGTGGGAGGAGCCTTGCATTAGTGGGCAACACGGTTCTGGAACCGTGTTTTTCTCCGGCTGCTCGCTGCGCTGTGTTTATTGCCAAAACCAGCAGATCAGCCTCGGCCGCTATGGAGCGCTGGTGACGGAGGAGAACTTGCTGCGGATGTTTGACCGGCTGATTGAGCAGGGCGCGCATAACCTGAATCTAGTTAATCCAACCCACTATGCGCCGATGCTTGCAAAGGCTCTGAAAAAATACTGTTCGCCTGTGCCGGTTATCTATAATTCAGGGGGATATGAGCGGGTAGAAATGCTCAAGGCCCTGGAGGGGCTCGTTGATATTTATTTGCCAGATCTGAAATATGTGGACAGTGCAGTTTCGCTGCGTTATTCCGGTGCGGCAGATTATTTTGACTATGCTTCGAAGGCGATCTTAGAAATGAGCAGGCAGGTAGGGAAAGCGACCTTTGATGAAAATGGAGTGATGAAAAAAGGGCTGATCGTCCGGCATTTGATCCTGCCGCGCAATACGGCGCAGTCCATCAAGGCGCTTACATGGATTCATGAAAACCTGCCGGAGGGGACGCTCGTCAGCCTGATGTGCCAGTATACGCCGTGCGGGGAGCTTGATGCTTTTCCGGAGTTGACCCGACGAATTACGCATAGGGAATATGATAAAGTGGTGGATCAAATGCTGGAGCTGGGCTTGACCGGCGGATATTTGCAGGAATTATCCTCGGCAAAAGAGGAGTATATTCCGCCTTTTGATCTCAGCGGAGTGATTATATAGTATCAAAAACCGCATCAAGATTATATATTGAAATTAATAAAAGAATTGGAAACTTTAATTTGCGGAAACTATTGACATGAGATGTGTAGAGTGCTATGATGGGTATCGCAAAAGAGAGAAGAACTGATAGGCCGATTGAAAAGAGAGGGAGGACGATTATGTCACTGGATAAAGTGCCGCTGATTCAATACGGCAAGGCGGAGGATATCATCAATTCTGTTACCCATGCAGTGGGTGCGGTGTTTGGTGTTGTCGTGCTCATTTTGTGCACGGTGCGTTCAGCAAAGCTAGGCTCGGCGATGGGCGTGGTCAGTTCCGTAATTTACGGTGTGTCGATGATTCTCCTATATTTCTGCTCGGCACTCTACCACGGCTTGCCGGCGGGGAATGCAAAACGGTTTATGCGCATCGTTGACCATGCGGTGATCTATTTGCTGATCGCGGGCACAATCACGCCCTGCGTGCTGATCGCGCTGCGCTCCGAGAGCAATGTGGCGGGATGGGTGATGTTTGGCGTCACCTGGGGCTGCGCGCTGCTGGGGATTATCCTCACGCTGATCGACTTCGAAAAATTTAAGGTCATGGAAATGGTGCTCTATATCGCCATCGGCTGGACGCTGTTGTTCGTGGTAAAGCCCCTGTTTCATGCGCTGAGCACAACGGGTGTTGTGCTGGTGATTCTGGGCGGCGCGGTGTATACGGTCGGTGCGATTATCTATGGCTTTGGCAAGAAGGTCAAGTATTTCCATGCGCTGTTCCATATCTTTGTGCTGGCGGGCAGCACGCTGCATTTCGTGGCGGTTTATTGGTATGTGCTGCCGCTGGCGAAATAAGCAAAGCGAAGATTTTTACAACAACATTTCCTTTATCTCCTTTTGATGAAGTTCACACACAAACGGCAAACGGCAGGTGCATAAAATGTGCCTGCCGTTTGCCGTTTGTGTGTGCGTAGAAAAAAGTTGCCTAAAAAGGTCAATGGATAATTGTATGTTTTTCCCCTTTTATGAAACGGAAAAAAGTTGTAATATTATACTATATGCAGAAGCTATCTACGAAAAATGGCGTTGCCGCTCTGCGGCAGGAAGCGTTTCACGCCGACAGGCATTTTCTAATGCATCAAACGAAACGTTTGATGCTATCATACCATAAAGGATATATGAATCCAGATCGTATACTTCATGTTGGTTAAGCAGATCAATATTCTGTTACTTCCGGAAAGTATGTTTCTTATAGGGATCAGGGAGGCAGCTGGTTTAGGACAACCGGATTCAGATTGGCAGAGATTCCCGCTGGATATTGATGGTTTTTAATAGGAGTAGGTGATTAGATTGCTGAAAGAAATAAAAAAATTAGTTGTTGGCTCTGTGCTCACCCTGAGCGGCGCGATTATGATGACGAGTGCGGAAAATATTGCCGTCGTCGGTATGGTCATCGGTATCATCGGGTTGCTTTTTCTTCTGGTTTCTTTGTTTTCCGGCTCTAAGCTTGCTTCTTATTACAAAGAGGATGATGGCACAGAGCAGGAATCGAAGCACGATACAAAGTGACAATTGATC
>OHDH01000955.1_pt1 | contig 11862 bp, 9 predicted proteins | sample 1566921 | NCBI WGS metagenome assembly OHDH01 (sample SAMEA3879585, study PRJEB24766) | human gut metagenome | biome: human-associated habitat; feature: feces | place: USA | collected 1985/1987
ATGGAGCATCGCCGTGTAAGGAGTATCGAAAGTACGTGCGCCCTCGGGACACTCTTTCACGCAGGCGCAACATTTGATACATAGGTTCGGGTCGCTATACATACCCTCGTCTGCCAAGGATATCGCATGTGTAGGACACACATCCACGCAATACTCACATTGCGTACATAAATCGTTATCCGTAACAGGAGCTTGAGGAGTGGAAGGGCCTTTCACCCGATACGGGAAATTACCTTTCACCTCCAAGGCGGACAAGCATTCCATGCAGGAAACCTTCTCCAGCTCCTCGATAATCTTTTTCCCGAATTCCGTAGCCTGCTTAAGATCCGACTCGTCCGGACGCCCCTCGGCAATGGGCATCCCCTTGCGGCTGAAAGAATGCTCGCCGATAAACGCTCCGGCAGCCACAGGTACGAACCCCTGCTCCGACACTAAATCACAGAGCTCTTTCAAGGCATCCTCATAATCCCGGTTCCCATACAATACCACGGGGACTACCGGCGCATGGTGGGCAGAACGGAACATGCGAAAACGTTCCATGGCAGTCTCCGCCACACGGCCACCGTATACAGGAGCGGCTATAATCGTCAGCTCATCATCAATATACTCTTCCATATCCAGACTCTCACAAGTGACATCCGACTCGGACATCGAAGTGGCACCCATTCCTTCCGCTATCGCGTAAACGATCTTGGCGGACGTGTGTGTCGGAGAAAAATAAATTAAATGTATGTTACTATATTTCATGATTCTTATTTTAACGCACCCTCTATTTTAGTCATTAACTCAGCAAATTCCTCGTCGGTATAGCCTTTGCTCGTATAAATGATCTTCCCGTCTTTTCCGACCAAATAGCCACGAGGGATCAAGTTCTTGGCGAAAGCGCCGAAAATAGCCCGGTCCTTATCGGGATACAATGGAAAATCGAAGCCTTTTTTCTCGTTATATTTCTGTAGATCGGCATCGGAATGCTCACGCCCGATCACCAAGAGAACGAAGTCCTTGTTGTTCTTGTATTTCGGCCAGAGGGTTTGTTGGACAGCGGCCAATTCTTTTTGGCAAGGAGGACACCAAGTGGCGAAAAAATTCACGAGGATCACTTTTCCCTTCAACGAAGCGGACTGCAACTTACTCCCGTTGTCGGAAACAATCGTAAATGACGGCATAGTATCACCGACCTTCACGATATCGGAATTATCCTCCTGAGCTTTGCCTACGAAAGCCAATAACGCTAGTAAACTAACCAATAAATACTTCTTCATAACCTTAATCATTTCTCGTTTAGGATTCAGCGACAAAGATACATTAAAATTCTCATCAAACCGCATAATTCTAAGGCTTACGAAAGTTCTACGGTGCCGTACCTACCCCTCGACAGCTCTTCTAAAAGTTCTAGGGGGTTAGATGTTAAAAAAAACGTACGTGAAACCCGGAGATGTCACGTACGCTGATATCATGCAAACCCGGAGAAAGATTTACCGCAGACTTTGCGCTAAGTCATAACCGGCTTTCAGGTTCATATTAACTATATCCTCGCCCTTACGACCGAATATCTGACGGATTCCCGCCTCGATCTTATCATACTCGATCCCGATAAATGGGGCAGCTGCACCCAACATCACGATATTGGCGGCACGGACAGAACCCGCTTCCTTGGCGATCTCCTCCACGTCCAATACGACCTTGTGAGGGAGCTTGTCCAACTCGGCGTTCACTTTCTCGATCTCCGGATAGTTCGGGATGTTCACGAACGGACGGGAGTTCGTCACCAGCCAACCCTCTTTCTTCAGGTAAGGCAGATAACGCAAGCTCTCCATCGGTTCCAAAGAGATGATCAAATCGGCGTGGCCCTTCGGGATCAAGTCCGAGGCGATCGGCTCGTCGGAAAGACGCAGGTTAGACTGCACGTCTCCCCCCCGTTGACTCATACCGTGTACTTCCGCTTGCTTCATATACAGACCTTCTTTTAAGGCAGCTTCTCCAATAACGGCGGCGATAGAAAGGATACCCTGTCCTCCTACGCCTGATAGTATAATATCTGTTTTCATTTCTTGCTTGCTTTTTTCTTTCTGGTTAATGTCTGGATACACTCACGGCGAGGGATCAATACGGATACGCCCTTGTACTCGATTTCCTCACGGATGATAGACTTCATCTCCTCGAAGTTCTTTTTTAAAGGAACCATCACACGGATGTGAGCCGGGTCCACACCGATACCGGCGCAGATAGATTCCAGACGTCCCGTTCCGGCGGAATCCTGCCCTCCGGTCATGGCCGTTGTCTCATTATCGGAGATAACGATGGTGATATTCGTGTTCTCGTTCACGCAATCCAGCAAACCAGTCATACCGGAATGGGTAAACGTAGAATCGCCAATCACGGAGATAGCCGGGAATACACCCGCGTCGGAAGCACCCTTCGCCATCGTGATAGAGGCCCCCATATCGATACAAGAATCGATCGCACGGAAAGGAGGCAAAGCTCCCAAGGTATAACAGCCGATATCGCCAAACACCTTAGCCGTACCGTTACATATCCCGGTGTCCACAACCTTGGCACAATGCGGGCGGACGTTGCTCAACCACCTCGGGGATCGCATAATAGCTCTGGATCTCCTTACCCAAGGCTTTGCCTACCGCGTCTGGCGTAAGCTCGCCGTCACGCTGAAGCGTACCGTCCAGACGGCCATGAACCGTCACGCCTTTCGCCAAGAAACCTTTTAATTGCTCTTCAACGACCGGATATCCCTCTTCCAACACCAAGATCTCCTTACACTCGCCAACGATCTTCTCCACTTGCTTTCTCGGAAGCGGATACTGGGAGATCTTCAATACGGGATGCTCGAAACCGTCCGGATAATTCTCGGAAAGATAATTGAAAGCGATACCCGTCGTGATGATACCCAAGTCTTTATTCGGGGCATCGAAATACTTATTATATGCGGAATTCTCGGAAGCTTCCGTGAAAGCCTCTTGAGACGCCAGCAAACTCTTGAAACGTTTACGGGCCAATGCCGGGAGTAAGATAAAACGTTGACGACCGTCTTCCGGACAATTCATCCGGTTCTCCGGCTTCAACGGGCTGGTTACGACACCGGCACGAGAATGCGCCATACGGGTCGTTACACGCAGCAAGATAGGATACCCTAATTTCTCGGATAACTCGAATCCATGATATACCATATCATAAGCCTCTTGCTGGCTGGATGGCTCAAACATCGGGATCATGGCGAAATTGCCATAAACACGGTTATCTTGCTCATTCTGGGAAGAGTGCATGGATGGGTCGTCGGCCGTAAGGATGATCATACCTCCGTTGATACCGCTCATAGCGGCGTTCATAAAGCAATCGGCGGCTACATTCAAACCCACGTGCTTCATGCAGCAAAGCGCACGTTTACCGGCATAGCACATACCCAAAGCGGCTTCCATGGCGGTTTTCTCATTTGTGCTCCAGCGACAATGGATACCTCTTTCCTTCGTTACCGGAGAACCTTGGATATATTCTGTGATTTCAGTAGAAGGGGTTCCCGGGTATGCGTACACCCCGGAGATTCCAGCGTCTATAGCGGCTTGCGCTATGGCCTCGTCCCCCAAAAATAAATGTTTTTCCATGTGTATCTGTTTTCTTAATATTGACTATTCACACTATTTAGCTGCCAAAGGTAATGAAAAATGTTCAATTTAGAATGAGAGACTTATGATTTATACTAGATCCATTACCGTATCCGGCGCCTATTCAACTCCGCCCGATACCGGTTGGCATTGCGGTTATGCTCCGCCAACGTCACGGCGAAATTATGCCGTCCCGAGAAATCCTCCTTAGCGCACATGTATAAGTATTTATGTTTCGTATGATTCAATACACTATTCAAGCCCTTGATAGTAGGAATCCGTAGAGGACCGGGAGGTAGGCCCGCATATTTATAGGTATTATAGGGAGAATCTATTTCCAAATGCTCAAATAAGATACGTTGCAAAGAAAAATCCCCCACCGCAAACTTTACGGTAGGGTCCGCCTGTAAAGGAATACCGGCACGAAGGCGGTTGATATAAAGACCCGCCACGATTGGATATTCGTCCGATGCCGCCGTCTCCTCTTCTACGATAGAAGCCAAGATAGATACCTCAACTGGAGTAAGCCCGATCTCCTCTGCCTTTTTCAATCGTTCCGGTGTCCAGAAAGCGTCATATTCACGCTTCATGCGACGTATAAATTTATCCGCGGATATATTCCAATAAATCTCATAGGTATTAGGAATGAAAAGGGCATGGATCGTTTCCGGGGTAAAACCTAAAGAGTCGCAATACACGGAATCATTCAATAGACGCAGGAGATTTTCCTTCCCGAACATCAATTGATCACTTATACGTTCCGCCAAATCTTCCTTGAAACGGATATTATTAAAAGTAACCCGGGTCGCTACTTGATGTCCTCTCCGCAAGTCATTCAATAAGGTTAAATTACTCATGCCGGGTTTCACGGCGTATCGACCGGTACGCATGGACGCAGGATACTTCAACAATCCACTCAATTGCTTAAAGCTACCGATACGGAGACAGTTCGCCGAATCACTCAACTGCCGGCAAAGATCATCAAAATCCTTTTTATCATCTATATAGACATAGACCGTCTTATCCGGCTTAAAATTCGGAGCCCAAGCCAAACGGTACACCCAAAAGCCTCCACCGCCTATCAAAACAACGAGAATCGCTATCAAGGCGATAATTATCGGACGCCTCGATAAAATTTGTTTGTTCAAATCCATGAATAATCTATTGAATATCAGAATAAGGCACAAAAGTAGTATCTTTTTTCGAAAAAAATGATGTGCAAAGCCTTGTTTATTTAAAATTATAGTTCTACCTTTGCATCGCAATTCTAAGGAAGAAGCACAGAACACACAAGGAAGTGTGGGTGAGTGGCTGAAACCACCAGTTTGCTAAACTGACGTACTCGTTAGGGTACCGGGGGTTCGAATCCCCCCGCTTCCGCAAAGAGCCAACTAATAAATTTATTAGTTGGTTTTTTTGTTTTTAAGCCAACCGAATTAAAGTGTTTCATATATTTGTCATATTTGAACTTATCGTAAGTCGATCTGTTATTAAAAGGAGATAATTAAATATATACATTATGACAATTGCTTTTATCCGAACATATAACAATAAGCAAAACTCCGAGGTCCAAGAAGCAGTGATCCGGGAATTTGCAGAATCTCAGAAGATAGAGATCGGGAAGTGGGCTAAAGAGGCGGGAAATAGTCCTCGTGCGAACCGCAGACTGGAAAGTATTGTCAAATCTTTAAGTCCCGGGGATGAGATACTTGTGTCCGATATATCCCGTGTGAGCCGTAAGATGATCGAGATCATCCATATCATTTTGCTTTGTATAGAGCGAAAGGTAACGCTCCGTAGCGTAAGCGACGGATATGTGTTCGAGGATAATATCGACAGTAAGACTTTGGCCTTTACCTTCGGTCTGGTCTCTGAGATCGAGCGAAAGCTGGTCTCTATCCGTACGAAGGAAGCCCTTGCCTTGATCAGAAGTAAAGGTGTGGTGCTGGGCCGTCCGAAAGGTAGTCAACAAATGGGACGCTTGGAGCCTTATAAGGAACAAATCGAGAAAGACTTGAAAGACCCGAGCTTGACTTACGCTCAGATAGCGGAGAAATACAATGTATCGTTAAGTAGCTTCAAACGCTTTCTGAAAGAGTATCTTCCCGATAAGAAAAAGAAGAAGACTAAAAAATAAGAAAAGCTCCTTTCACCTCTGCTAAGTATATTAGCATTCAGTAGTGAAAGGAGCTTGTTTTTTTATTTCTCTATACGGATACGGGCGTCTACAGCGAACAAGCCTCTATCCGTAGCCACCAACGGATTTATATCCATTTCCTTTATCTCGCTGGCAAAACGCAATAAGGTAGAGAGGCGAACGATAATGTCCGCATATTGTTGCTCGTCGATACCCTTTTGCCCACGTGTACCTTTAATGATCGGATACCCTCTCAAAGAACGAATCATTGAATAAGTCTCATCGTATGACAACGGAGCCAAACCATAAGACACATCTTTCAATACCTCCACGAAGATTCCACCCAACCCGCAAAGTACCACATGGCCGAAACGATCCTCATATTTAGCTCCCAAGAATAATTCCTGTCCTTTCAACATCGGTTGTACCATGATGCCCGTAACACCCGGCAGACGCATCATACGTTCATACTCGAACAATAAATGCTCTTCTCCACGGATATTCAAGGCCACACCACCGATATCGCTCTTATGCACAGGCCCTACAACCTTGGCTACCACCGGATATTTCACCTTCTTGGCAAAAGCCAGCAACGCATCCCTATCATCCGAAGCATATTCCTCCACTAACGGGATATTAGCGGCACGCAACAATGTACGCACTTCCTCCGGATTTAAATAACCGCTACCCGGCAACCGATCTATGATACGACGAACTTCCGGTACATCCACGCCATATAGCTGGATATCCGTGCTCATCGGTTTCGGCGTATTGATCACCCGTGAAAGGGCGGTACCCAATGTCACCTCGTCCGAGAAGTTCACATGGCCTTTCTTGACAAAGCTCTTCACTTCCGGTCCGGCCGTTACGATAGACGGTAATATCGGGAAGATCGGCTTCTTGCACTCTTCCATCTTTTTATGAAGTACCTCGTAGGTATCATAAAGTTTTACCAAACCGGGACTACCGAAGATGACCATCATCAAATCCACATTATCGAAACGATTCTCACAGAAATCGATGGCTGTAGCCAAATGTTCCGGTGTCCCCGTACCGATAATATCAATCGGATTACCGACAGCGGCACCCGGATACAGTTTGGATTTCAACTCATCAGCGATAGGGCCTTCCAAACTAGGAACATTCAAACGCCCCTTGGATAAAGCGTCCGCCAGCATTACCGCAGGCCCTCCGGCATGTGTCACGATCGCACAATTCTTCCCTTTCACGTCTTTCAAGGTAAAGATACTCGCCACGGTAGTCAATTCCTCACGGCTAAAACAACGCACGATACCCGCCTTACGGAACAAAGCCTCCACGGCAGAGTCCGAACTAGCGATAGCGCCCGTATGCGAAGAGGCAGCTCGCTTTCCCGACTCCGTACTTCCCGCCTTGATAGCGGCGATCTTGCATCCCTTACGTATCAAGGAAGACGCATGATACAACAATTTATCCGGTTGCTTGATTTGCTCGATATACAACATCTTGATCTTGGAATCCAATACCGGATCAAAGTTCCGATCCATATATTCAAGGATATCCTCTACTCCATTCTGCTTGGAGTTTCCAACCGACCAAACAGAAGAGAAACGCAGCCCTTTTGTCAGCGCCGACTCGATAATGAACAAGGCCGTACCGCCGGAGCTAGAGATGAAATCCACGCCATCGGGATGGAATTCCGGTATCGGTTGCGTAAACACGCCATGATAATTCATATTCATCAACCCGATACAGTTCGGGCCGATCAAGGAAGCTCCCGCCTCATTCACGACATCCAGCATCTGTTGTTCCAAGATACCGCCTTCGTGTGTCTCCTCGCCGAAACCGGCTGAGATCACGATAAAAGCTTTTACCCCCTTTTGCCGGGCCAGCACTTCCATCACCTCGGGGCACGATTTACTCGGAATCGAGATGATCGCCAACTCCGTCTCCGGGATATCATGTACAGAAGGATAAGACTTGACGCCTTGCACGTCTGTCTCCTTGGCGTTTACCACACATAATTCTCCTTTATATTTTCCATCCAACAGGTTTCGCACGATACGACCGCCCGGTTTATGTACGTTGTTGGAACCTCCCACCACTACGATGCTTTGAGGATTAATCAATTCTCGGTTAATCATAACATTTTGATTAGTTAGATTCAATGAATGGGAGCAAATATAGTTTTTTTCTCCATTTATTCATTAAAACCCGGGGTATTTATTTACACTTTGCACTCTCTGTCTGCAACCAGTCACACCATGCATCCATCCCGTCTCCTTTCGTGGCGGATACCTCGAATATCTGGAGACGGTGATTTACCTTCAAGGCGTTTTCCCGAAGCACTTCCACTTTTGTATTCAGATAAGGAGCCAGATCAATCTTGTTGATTACGCAGATATCTGCCTCCTGAAAGATATGTGGGTATTTCAACGGTTTATCATCTCCCTCCGTCGTACTCACGACTTTCTTGGACTCTCCGAGATCGAACATGGCCGGACAGACCAGATTGCCGACATTCTCTATAAAAAGGATCGCTCCCTCCTTCGGATTCAGATGCTTAACGGCATGATTGACCATGTCGGCTTCCAAATGACAGCCGGTACCGGTATTTACCTGAAACACGGGAATCTCCAACGCCGCTATACGGTCGGCATCGTTTGAGGTTTGTTGATCACCTTCTATCACATAGATCGGTCGCTTCGCTTTCAAACGGCGGATCGTCTCTTCCAGCAAAGTTGTCTTACCGGATCCGGGCGAACTCATCAAGTTCAGGCAGAACAGGTTCTTAGCCTCGAAATATCCCCGGTTTCGCTCCGCCAATAAGTTGTTACGTTGAAGTATATCTTGTTCCAGATTGATTACGATCCCTTCATCAGGATGGTGATGATGTTCATGGCCATGAGAATGCTCATGCGTATGATCGTGATGGTGATGATGCTCTCCGCATCCGCAAGTTCCGCACATAGTATTTAAGTTTTTATTTCATTAATATATCATTCCTTTTTAATAACAATCGACTTCACCCGAAGTTCCTTCCCTTTAAGGATTTTAACTAAATAGGAGCCACAATGGGGACAAGGGGAAAACAAGGCGTTCATTGGGAAAATGGTCTCACAGTCGCTACACTGTCCTTCCCCCTCAATATAATGACGGATAATCCGGGCCTTTTCCAGCTTGCTACCTTTTATGGCGCTATCCAATGCGAACTCTAAGGTTTGGATCTCTACGCCGGACAAATGTCCTATCTCTAACTCCAACTCTTCGACCACCGAGGCTCCCCGGTTATCCGCTTGTTCCTCGACCAGCTCCACGATGCTACGGGCTATAGACAACTCATGCATATCTGATCTCTTTTAAAAGGGAGTCACCGAGGCGATCGTTAATTGCCCCACGGCTATCCCCCCATCGTTACAAGGTATACGAGACGGAATATAGACGGGGACCCCAGCCATGATGAACTGTCTCCTCATCGACTCCGTCAATAATTTATTCTGGAAACATCCTCCCGAGATAACCACTTGTGTCGCTTTCGTCCGTTTAATCAACAAGCGGGCTTTCTGCACAAACAAGGAAGCCAATGTCGTATGGAAACGGGCGGATATCAAGCTCACCGGGACCTCGTTCGTCTTATCATGCAATAATGCCTCAAACAAAGAATAAAAAGAGATTTCCTCTCCCTCCGCCGAGACTGGATACGCATAAGCGTTCCTCTCTCCCATCGCCGCCTGCTCCAATAAGACCGGAGCCTCCGCTTGGTGGCTGGAGACATCGCAAATCCCCAATAAAGAAGCTACCGCATCAAACAGCCGGCCAGCGCTGGATGTATAGGGTGTATTCACACCTTTCTCCATCATTCGTTCAAGCATAGCGATCCTTTCCGTGCCTATGCGTTCCACGAAATCGGCCGGATAAGGAATACCCGACGGTTCGTCCTTGAAATAATGCCACAAATAGGCGACAACCATTCGCCATGGCTCCTCAGCCGCCTTGTCGCCTCCCGGTAACGGGACATACTCAAAATGGGAAAGGCGACGGTATTTCGCTCGGTCACAAAAGAAGAACTCGCCTCCCCAAACCTTACCATCATCACCCAGACCTGTCCCATCCATCACGATAGCGAGAACCGGCTCATTCAAACCATGCTCCAACATACAAGCAGCGGCATGAGCATGATGATGTTGTACCTTTAATAAAGGTAAGGAAAGAGATTTCGAGATACGTTCCGCCTCTTGGCTGGAAAGATAATCCGGATGCAGATCACAAACCAATCGCTGGAGATTGAAACGAAACAAATGACGAAACCGCTCCATAGATTCCGTATAGAACCGGAAAGTCTCCCAGTTAAGTCGCCAATATATTGACTTTGCAGGATCGTCTCTCCTTTTCCCAAAGCGAACGTGTTCACTTTCTCCGCACCGAAAGCCATGATCCCTTCCACATTTGTATCCGTGAAAAAGGGTTCCGGCACATAGCCTCGGGAACGACGGATCAAGCAGGGTTGTCCTCCGCAGACCTGCAACACAGAATCATCTACCCGGTTATGGATCGGGCGATTATGATGCAAGAGGATCGCTACCTTTCCCGCTAATTGCGCCTCCGCATCCTCTGGGGTGATCGCTATCGGCAAATCGCTTAGATTCCCGCTGGTCATTACCAACGCAGGTATCCCTGTACGAGCAAACCAATCGTAATGAATCGGCATATAAGACAACATACATCCTAGCGTATGCATGCCCGGATTGATTCCGGAAGCTAACCGGCTCCGTTGCCTCAGCAGCACGATCGGACGGCGCCAAGAGACGAGGCATCGCTCCTCCATCGGCTCCGTTGCCGTATAGACTTGCAAATGTTCCAGATCACGGAACATAACAGCGAATGGTTTGGTATCCCGCTGCTTTATCTCTCGCAGACGGGCAACCGCTCTCTCGTTCGAGGCATCACAAATCAAATGATAGCCTCCGATTCCTTTAGCCGCAATAACCTCTCCACCAAGCAATAGACGAGAGGTAAGTTTCAATAAGGTCTCATAATCGATATAAGTCTCCTCGTTATAAGTCGCGTAATAAGTCGGGCCACAATGATTGCAAGCGACCGGTTGGGCATGGAAACGGCGATCGATAACATTCGTATATTCTTTCTCACAATCGGGACACATAAGGAAACCGCCCATCGTTGTCTGCGAACGGTCGTAAGGAAGGTCCCGGATAATAGAGAAACGAGGGCCACAATGCGTACAATTAATAAAAGGATATCCGATTCGATGGGGTTGCGTAGTCCGGTCTCGCATACAATCCGCACAAACAGCGATATCCGGGGAGACCTGCGTGACCTCATCCGATTCTGAATGGCTGGGCGTAATCGTAAAATCGTCAAAATCATCTTCATCCATTTCCGTAGATGTATAGGAGATCCGATGGATATAAGCGACACGAGGATGCTCGGTCCGTATACGACTTATCAGCAAATCCCGATCATCCGGAGTAGCGGCAACCAATATACGTACTCCATTATTCATATTCTCCACACAACCTTTCATCCCCAGATCTTTAGCGATCCGGTAGATAAAAGGGCGAAAACCAACCCCTTGAACCAAGCCTTGAATAATCAACGCATATACTTTATTCTTCGCCATAGCACAAATATAGGAATAAATGTCTAATCAGACACGAATCGACTATCGTATTTACTAAAGAGATATTACCTATCATCTTATAAATAATATTTATCAATTTTATCTTTCCCTCTTAAACATATTAAGTATCTTTGAGGTTACTAAATAAATTGAAACGATATGTGTTTAGCGGTACCCGGAAAGATTATCTCAATCGATCGAAGCATCCCCGAAATGACCATGGCTAAAGTTGATTTCGGAGGCATCCTAAAGAATATATGTATTGAATGGGTGGATGTGAAACAGGGGGATTATATCCTCGCTCACGCAGGGATCGCTATATCTGTTGTAGATGAGAAAGAAGCGGAGGAAACACTGAAAGACCTTAAAGAATTACAAAAGTGCGTTTCGTAGACGAATATAGAAGCAACGAGAAGGTACAAACTCTTCTGGAGGCCATCCGCAAAAAGGTGACACGACCTTGGTATATCATGGAGATTTGTGGCGGGCAAACA
>OHDH01000956.1_pt1 | contig 11833 bp, 7 predicted proteins | sample 1566921 | NCBI WGS metagenome assembly OHDH01 (sample SAMEA3879585, study PRJEB24766) | human gut metagenome | biome: human-associated habitat; feature: feces | place: USA | collected 1985/1987
ACCCAAAATTCCCGACGGTGAAGCGCAACCTATCCCTTTATTTCTATAACAAGGCGCATGATCCAGAGAAAGCGCTTTCTTATATGGAGCAAGCCTGGGCGCTCGACCAAACGGACAGCCGGATTTTACTGGAGCTGAGCCAGCTCTACCAGCTGACCGGAAAGACGGATTCTTTTCTCCTTGAGCTTTTGCAGAAATATGATTCCGTCATGGTGCAGCGCGACGACCTCTATACGGAATATCTCCGCTTGGTGCTGAAGGCTGGCGAGGCAGAGCGCGCCGAACAGATGATCCAAGCGCGGAACTTCCACCCCTGGGAGGGCGGAGAAGGCAAGGTAACCCGCCTTTATAAAGAGATTAAATGCGCCTGTGCCGAGCATCTGGCGGCAGCCGGTGATTTCGAAAACGCGATGAAAAAATACCGTGAGGCACTGTCCTTCCCGGAAAATCTCGGCGAGGGCAAGCTGATTTTAGATACCAACAACGATGTTTATTACCGAATGGGCGAGCTTGCCGAAACAAATAGGGATTCCAAGTACGCGGAGGCCTGCTATCGGATGGCTGCGCAAGGAGATTCCTCTGTTTCCGACGATATGTATTATAACGATAACCCGGTAGATTATGTTTTTTATCAGGCGCTTGCTTTTCGCAAGCTCGGCATGGAAGACCAAACGCGGAAAATAAAACAGCAGTTTGAAGCATACTGCCGAAGCCATGAAAACAGGGAAGTAGTGATCGATTATTTCGCCGTATCCCTGCCGGATTTGTTAATCTGGGAGCAGGATATCAACCAGCGTAACAGGGAGTTTTGCCGCTATATCCAATCCTTGGCGGATCGATTGTGAGGTAAGCAATTTGGAAATTAGAAAAGATGGTTTTTTTATCAACGGCAAGCCCTTTCGGCTATTTTCCGGCGCGATGCACTACTTTCGAGTTCCACGCGCCTATTGGGGAGACCGCTTTGCAAAAATGCGGGCTGCGGGCTTCAACTGCGTAGAAACGGTAATGTGCTGGAACCTCCATGAGCCTCATGAGGGGGAGTTCTGCTTTGGGGGAGGCCTCGACATTGCGGCTTATTGCCGCACCGCAGCGGAATATGGCCTGTATGTTATCATTCGACCTGGGGAGAATGGGATTTTGGCGGATTTCCGGCATGGCTGCTGAAAGATCACAATTTGCGCCTTCGGTGTGATGAACCTATTTTCATGCAAAAGGTCGATGCCTATTTCAAACGGGTGTTTCAAGAGATCAGCCCGCTACAGGATACAAATGGCGGCAATATTATCGCCTTGCAGATTGAAAACGAATATGGCTCTTACGGAAATGACAAAGCGTATCTCAACCATCTGAGAGAGATCATGCTGCAATACGGGGCTCAGGTGCCCTTCTTCACTTCGGATGGAAATAACGGGAACATGTTATCCGGCGGGACGCTCCCAGATGCTTATAAAACGCTGAATTTTGGATCGCATGCGAAAACCGCCTTCGATATTTTAAAACAGATACAGCCCGACCTGCCCAAAACGTGCATGGAATTCTGGTGCGGCTGGTTTGACCATTTCGGCGAGCGTCACCACAGGCGAAACGCCAGTCAGGTTGCGCGGGAAATGAAAGAATTGATTGACCAAAATGCAAATTTAAATATTTATATGTTTCATGGTGGCACCAATTTTCATTTTTGGGCCGGCGCTAATTTTGGGCGAACCTATCAGCCAACCGTAACTAGCTATGATGATGCGGCTCTACTCAATGAATACGGTGATTACACGCCCGCCTATTTCAAGGTGCGCGAATTGCTCCATCACGCGCAAAACCTTCCGATGAAACAGGCGCTCCCGCCCCGCCCAAAGCTACAACGCATCGGGAGTGTTCCGCTAACGCAATATGCGCCGCTGTGGGAAAGCTGCGACCGGATTGGCCGGCGGCATCACACACAGCATCCGGAGAGCATGGAGCACTTTGGCCAGAATTTTGGCTATATTCTCTATCGCAAAGAGCTGGAGGGCAATTATTCCGCCCAAACGCTTTTTGTGGAAGGCGTTCACGATATTGCTTATCTACGTATTAACGGTAAAGTGGTAAAAAAATATGACCGTACCCGAAATGGTAAGAGGAAAAATAACGATGGTTTTACCTGTTGGATTCCCGCCTTTCACGGTAAATGCCTAATTGAGATCTTAGTAGAAGGGATGGGGCGCGTCAATTATGGCCCCTATTTGGCGGACCGCAAGGGCATTCAACGAGTCCGCCTCGGCATGCAGCTGCTCTTTGGCTGGGAGGTCTATACCCTTCCCATGGAAAATCTCAGCCAGCTCTCCTTTGTGCCGGAAGGAGCGGATGGAAGGCCAGGTTTCCGAAAGGGAACCTTTTCCGCTCGCACGGATGCGGATTGTTTCGTGGATATGAAAGGATTTAAAAAAGGAATCGTGCTCGTCAACGGCGTCAACATCGGCCGCTACTGGAGCCGTGGCCCACAGCGCACGCTTTATTTACCAGCGCCGTTTTTAAAGGAGAGGAATGAAATTATCATTCTCGATCAGGAGGGCTCCGCACCTTCTGAAGTCCCAATTATTGATCGCCATATGCTTGGATAAAACAAATGGGGAGGAAGCGCTTGATGAAAAAGGGAAGGATCATTTCCAGCATGCTTGTGTTAATAATGGCGTCCGGTTTCGTTCTGTCCGGATGCGGCAAGGCCGACGCCAAATATTTTGCGAAGGTATCTCAATATTCATTCTGGGATAATCAAGGAGCCGAGTCTATTCCACAATATCAATATTATCACATCATGGATCAGTTTTTAAGCCGCGGAACCGTTCAAGATGGGAAACTGGTTGATAGCGAGGGCAAAACGCTCAAAGTTTTGTTCCTCGGTTGGGATGGCGTCCGCGCGGACGCGATAGCAAACCTGTTTTACGATGCAAATTGCTTTGATACCAACGGCCATAACTATGAAGCGGCTTCCTACAGCGGCCTGCACAGGCTGAAAAAAACAGGAGGATTATATTTGGCCTATGCCGGCGGGGAAAAGGGGACCGAGAGCGCGCAGGAAACCTCTACCTGCGCGGGCTGGACGAGCGAACTCACCGGGGGATGGAAAACGCTCCATGGCGTTGACAGCAATAATGACGTAAAAAAAGCGGACGTGGATACCATCATGTTGAAATATGCAAAGTTGGGCGTGGCGACTGGGTTTGCGTTTGATTGGGGCGAATATTTTGATGTTACGCTAAAAAACGAAGTGCAATATATCATGGAGCACCCTGATTTGCCAGTGACCTATCGTGATATTGACCGCCCGCGCGCAGGCAATGTGAACGAGATGCTGAAAAACGAAGGGAAAAAGAAAGAAAAAGAGCTCAATGCACCGCTTGAGGCCTACAATACCGTGGCAATGGAGGTAGGGGAAATTTCAAAGCAATGCGCCTATGATATTTCCATGCGCGACTATCTGCTTGGCCGTATGGAGAAAGGCGACACCATTGTGGCAGGTGTTTTCCATAGGCCGGACAGCAACGGCCATCTGGCAGGTTTCGCAAATGAGAACCCTCATTATGTGAACGCAGTGCGCAATGCCGACCTTTATCTCTGCGACCTGCTGGATGCGGTAGAGCAGCGGGAGAAGCAGTTTAATGAAAAATGGCTTGTCCTCGTTGCGGCGGACCACGGCGGGAGCAAGCAAGGGCATGGGAAGCAGGTGGCGGAGCACCGCACAATTTGGATGGCATGCAACTATCCGGTAGAGCAAAAATATTTCGGCGTCCATTATAATGGCTTTCAAGAAGAACGGTAGGCGGTGAAGACTTTCTTCCGGCATCTTCAATATTTTGCTTTCTGGAGTGTGCATAATGAAAATTAGAAAAAATGACTTAACCGTATCCTTCTCACCAAAAAACCGGAAATATGAAATCAATTATAAAGGGTTTTCCTGGGTCAACGAGGGCCGGCCGCCCTATATCATAATCCGGCATAAAATAGGAAGAAACTACGCCCATACGATCCGAACCTTCGGATGCGCGTTAGAAAAACAGTTTTCCTGTGTGGATAACCGCATCACTGCACGATATAGCGGCTTTTGGGCATTCGGGAGAAGATTACCGTTTACACTCGTCTGTATGGCGGAAATCACAGATCGGAATACAGTGGTATTTTCGATCAAGGCGGAAAACGAAAGTGAAATGGATATTTCTGCGGTTTATTTCCCGGGGCCTTTTGATGCGAAGCAAAAAGGCGGCAGCACCTATGCGGTCGATACCATGCGGCAGGGCTTTTTAATGCCGGATGGATACAAAAATAACTTTCTCTCCACCATTGGCTTTGCCAACTATCCCCGGCGTATCAATACAGGGGATTGCTATCTGCCTTTTTGGGGAAGAGTAAGTGGGAATAATGGGTTTTGCGCGATTGTGGAAACTCCGTTTGATGCTGCTATGTTCTCCTGTTTTGGGAAAAATTTATCTTTCTTGAATTCAGTTCACTGGTATTCCTCTCTAGGGCGGCTCAATTATGAACGAAAAATCCGTTTTGTGTTCCACGACAAATGCGACTATAACACGCTGGCGAAGGATTATCGGGCATATGTAGCGGAACAGGGGCGTTTGGTGACTCTACAGGATAAGATTGCGCAAAATGAAAATGTGAAAAATATCATCGGCGCTCCTGTTTTGCACTGCCGAACCTTTTCCAACGTTCATCCCAAATCCGGATTTTATCAAAAAGACGGGGAGAACCGAAAACTGTTTGCCTCCTTTGAAAAGCGTGCGCAGCAGTATCAGGCGTTAAAGGCCGCCGGGCTGAAACAGCTTTATATCCACACAGATGGATGGGGAGAGCAAGGGTACGATAACAACCATCCCTATATCCTTCCGCCATGTCCCGAGGCGGGCGGATATGAAGGCATGAAGAGATTATCGGAAACTTGCCGTAAACTGGGCTATGTATTTGCAATTCATGATCAATATAGGGATTTTTATTACACTGGAAAAAAATTTGATATCCAAAAAGCGGTCACTAAAATAGATGGGACCCATTTTTATTGCGATTATTGGGATGGCGGCCCTCATACCTGGCTTTGTGCTTCGCAGGCCCCAGAGTTTGTAGAAACAACTTATAAGGCGCTCGCAGAGCATGGCGTTGATATCCAGGGAGCATATTTAGACGTGTTTTCCATTGTGGCAGGTGATGAATGCTTCCACCCGAATCACCGGATTACTCGAGAGGAAAGCATCCGCTTTCGCGGACAATGCTTTGATCTACTGACGAAACGAGGGATCATCCCGTCTTCTGAAGAGCCGGGAGACTTCCTCCTGGATAAATTGGCCCTTGTCCATCACGGACCATATATGCTGCGGCCTCAGGAACGAGGTCAGGCTGTGGGAATCCCGGTGCCGATTTTAAGCCTTGTATATCATGATTGTATTATGATTCCCTGGTTGTCAAAAGGAACAGGAGGATGGGGGATTCCAAATGGAGACAGCGCAAAATTGCATTGTATTTTGAATGCCGGAATGCCTTATTTTGACCCCTTAGACGATCATGATGATTTGATCCCATCGGAAGCGTTAGAGAAAGAGATTGCCCGTGTGCAGCAATTAGCATGCATCCAGGCAAAACTTTTTGACTGTGAAATGATTCAACACCGCTTTTTGGATCATTCGCTACGCAGGCAACAAGCCGTTTATTCAGATGGAACGGTTATTACAGTAGATTTTGAACGCAATACCTATAGTATCCGCAGGGTTGAGCAAAATTAGATTTGCCGATATGCAAAAAATGCTCAATCGGAAATGGATTTTACAAATAACCACGGTGCAGGCTGCGGGGAAAGCGTATAGAAATCACTGCCAATAGATATATCAAGAATGATGGTACTCTCGACTCCTTCCATTGGTCATCTGGGGTTGCATCAAAAAAAGAAATTGATTATTTTCTTGCACTGAATGGAATCAATATGCCTTTGGCTATTGTAGGAACAGAAGCAGTATGGTATGATGCATCAAAAGCGATCGAATTTTTTACCAAGGATGCATTGGTTTTCTTTCTGCTTGTCAAAAAAGGCATCAATTCAAATCATCCCTTCGGCTTTGGGGTTCTAACATGTAACCGATAAATTTATATCAAGGGGGAAATATAGTATGAAAACTGATGCGATTTTCCAAAAAGCAAAGGAGGGGCTTATCCGGCTCAAACTCCACTGGAAAACACCACCGGACGGCTATTTTGTTAATTACCGAGAGTTCCTGAATCTTGCGCTTGGCAGCGGCTCCCTATCCTTCCTCAGCGTTATTATCAGCTGGACGACGATCGCAATCAATATCCCGATGATGATCAGTTATTTTAAGGTTTCTACCGGCTTTATTTTTGTAGCTGGAATCATCGCTTCTGTTCTGGGTTTAATTCGAGCTCCCATCCTATCCATGCTGATTGATAATTCTAATTATAAAAAAGGGAAATTTAAGCCCTTTTTGCCGTGGAGCTCGATTCTTACCGTTCTGTGTTTTACATTTATACCGTTCATTCCGGAAAGCTGGATTGCACAGGCCTTCTTTAGCTTTGATATCCCCGCGATGCCGGTATTCGGCGTTGCGGCGTCACACATTGACGTAACGGTTGGCACCGCTGTGATGTTCCTCCTGATTCAGCTCGGCACCTTTTTCTATACCCTCTTGACCCAATGCTTACAGGGAATCGAGCAAACGATCTCACCGGTTTCGCAGGAGCGTGCAAATATCGGCGCTTTTAAAGGGCTTATTTCCAATCTGCCCAGTTCCATTGTCAATATCATTATTCCTCTGGTCGCGGGCATTTTCTTTGCTGGTGAGAAAGACCCAATGAATAACATCATGCTCTACCGGTGGGCGTTCCCGATTTGCGGTATCGGAGGCATTTTATTCGTTTTCTTTGCCTACTTCGGCACGGAGGAACGCACCGTCGTACATAAACAATATGTTGCAAAGGTGAAATTTACCGAGGGCGCAAAGCAGCTTCTGACCAATAAATATTTCTGGATTATCACGATTTTCTCTATTGCCGTCGGTGTGCGCGGCAATATCAATATGTATTTGTGGATTTGTAATTATGCCATCGGCGGGCAGAACGGCGCCTTTGTGCTTACCATTTGCAATATGCTGCTCAACAATGCCCTGATTCCCGGCATGCTCTTAGGGCCCTTTTTGATCAAAAAAATGGGCAAACGAAATGTGATGATCCTTTCCACAATTGGCTTTACGATCATGGCCTTTATGCAGCTGTTTACCCTCCACAGCCCATATCTCATGCTGGTTGCGATCTTTTTCCAAAACCTGTTTAACGGACTGAGCTATATTTCCGCCATTATGGTTCCGGATGTGTTGGATTATCAGCAGTGGAAAACCGGAAAACGCTTGGAGGGATTTTGGCAGAATTTAAATAACTTCATCATGACGCTTTTTGGCTTTTTCACCAGCGCGCTGATGCCGATTTTCATGTCCTTTGGCGGCGTGGGTTTCGGCGATAATATCGATATTGCCCTGAAAAATCCTCAAATCATGCAGGCCACATTTAGAAGCGTTACCTGGCTTGGGATTATCGCCTCTGTAATCTGTGTGATTCCGGTCTTATTTTATGACCTTTCTGAAAAGAAACACGCAGATTATATACGGGCGCTGAAAATTCGGGCTGCCGTGCGAAACTATAAAGACCATACGATGGGGGAGGACGATATCAAGAATATAAAAACAATCTCCGAATACGCAAAGGTGGAAAATAACGCCCTGCTTTTGCAAGAGTTGGCGGAGCACAGCTGTATCGAAGCGATCCTGCAAAGCGAGAGCTGTAAATAACACGGAGGGCTGTATGGTGAAAACAAAATCTAAAAAAATATTGATAGTGGTGCTTTCCACCATCCTCTCAATTGTGATGGTAGTCGTCCTTCTATTGTTTTTCCCTTTAATGGGTAAAAAGCATACAGAAGTGTGGAGTGCAAAGCAGGAATTCAAGCTAGATCAGCTTCAAACCGTAGAAAAAAACTCAAATCAGGATTTTAAAATATTGCTTTTAACCGATACGCAGCTTTGGATGAATCCCAAAGATAACAAGGCGTGCTACGATCAGATTCGCAAACTGGTCGCACAAACAACACCGGATCTGATTGCAACAGTGGGCGATAATGTATCCGGCGTTACCTCTCGCTTTCTGCTAAAGGAATGGATCGATGTGATGGATTCGTTTCAAATTCCGTGGGCGCCTGTGTTTGGCAACCATGATAGTGAAATTCCGATGACCACCTTAAACTGGCAGGGCGATCAGCTCCTCAAATCAGAATATTGCCTGTTTCAAAAAGGACCGTCCAATCTGTATGGATGCGGAAATTATGCAGTGAATATTACAGAAAAAGGGGAGCCTATCTACACGCTTTTCCTGTTGGATAACGGCAGATATTATGAATATGAAGATGGTTCAAAGCGTGAAATATACATGGGGTATGAACAGATTGCCTGGTATGAATGGAATGTGAAGGGAATAGAAAAAGCGGCGGGACATTTGATTCCATCCATGACGTTTTCCCATTTTGCACTGCCTGAGATGCGTCAGGCAGTTGAGAAAAACGGTATTTATAACGAATCAGACAAAAGCTATACCATTTCTGATGCGTATGGATTTGGTAAATGCGCTTATCTGCCAGGAGTTTCTCCGGTTAATTCCGGATTTTTTGATCGATGCCTCGCTCTAGGCTCCACAACACACATTTTCTGCGGGCACGACCATGAAAACAACGCCAGCATTACCCATCAGGGGATTACGATGACTTATGGGCTGAAAACGGGGCCCTCTCCCGCGCCATGGAATTCTGCCGAAGAAACAGGCGGTACTATCATAACAATTCATACCGCGAGCAATCAGACAGCCTCTGTGGACGTTCAACATATTCCCATTTCATAAAATATGCAAAACGGCGGTGATTTGCCGCCGTTTTGTTTTCAAAATGCGATCGCTTCGAGCCAGTATGCGGCATATTGCGCACTTGTTTTCTCCATTATCATTGCGGTATAATAGCTTCAAACAGAGTTTGAAGCATTGGAAAAATGCCTGTCGGCGTGAAACGCCTCCTGCCGCAGAGCGGCAACGCCATTTTTCACAAAGGTTGGCCTTGCGTGTGGTATAATAGCTTCAAACATTTGAAGCATTGGTTAGCCTATGTGCGCATGGTCGTAAAAATGTTTTTGCATTAACCTGTTTGCTCCTTTTAATTCTGAGGTGAACAGCAAAACCACTGATTGGAAAGGACGATCCTATGTTAAAAATCCTCTCGCAGGAGAAGGCCGCCAGGCGCTGTGAATTCCCCACTGTGCATGGCGTAATCCAAACGCCCGCATTTATGAATGTGGCCACCTGCGGCGCAATCAAAGGCGCCGTTTCCGCTTATGACCTAAAAGAACTCCACTGTCAAGTGCAGCTATGCAACACTTATCATCTCCATGTGCGTCCAGGGGATGGATTGGTGAAGGATTTGGGAGGCCTCCATGCTTTCACCGGCTGGCAGGGTCCGATCCTGACCGATAGCGGTGGTTTCCAGGTTTTTTCCCTTGCAAAGCTGCGTCAAATTAAGGAAGAGGGCGTCACCTTCTCCTGCCATATCGACGGCCACAGAATTTTTATGGGGCCGGAGGAGAGCATGCGCATCCAGTCAAATCTTGGCTCCACCATTGCGATGGCATTTGATGAGTGCGTGGAAAATCCGGCGGAATACCACTATGCGGAGCAATCCTGTGCCAGAACGGTGCGTTGGCTTGCCCGGTGCAAGGCTGAGATGCAGCGGCTCAATTCACTGCCGGATACGCTCAATCGCCAGCAATTGCTTTTCGGGATCAATCAGGGCTGCACCTATGATGCATTGCGGATTGAAAATATGAAGCAGATCGCCGCGCTGAATCTGGATGGATACGCAATTGGCGGCTTAGCGGTAGGGGAGCCGAAGGAAGAGATGTATCGCATTATTTCTGCGGTGGAGCCCTATATGCCAAAGGACAAGCCCCGTTATTTGATGGGCGTCGGAACGCCGGGGAACATCTTGGAAGGCGTCAGCCGGGGCGTTGACCTATTTGACTGTGTGATGCCAAGCCGTAACGCCCGCCATGGGCATCTCTTCACCTGGAACGGGATCATCAACCTGAATAATGCAAAATATGAGCGCGATTTGGGCCCAGTCGATCCGGAATGCCACTGCCCCACGTGCCAGCGCCATTCGCGCGCTTATTTGCGCCATCTTTTCAAAGCGAAGGAAATGCTTGCCATGCGGCTGTGTGTCATGCATAACCTCTATTTTTATAATACCCTCATGGAGCACATTCGCTACGAGCTGGAAAATCATCATTTCGAAGCTTTTAAGGAGGAATATACAGATCGCCTGGACCGGCGCATCTGAGAAAGAGAGAATAACTAAACCGTCCTTGCAATTGGGAAATAAAACACCGGCGTGTCAAATTGATACGCCGGTGTTTTGAGGAGATACGGACATAGCAGCTTTTCGTTCCGATCGAAATATTCCGGCGAACCAGTGGAGATCTTGCTGTGTAATGCCTCCGGAGCAGCGAAGTGCCAGCAGATATGCGCAGCTTGTCGCCAAAATTGCCCCAACCAGCCATGGAACAGAGTGCAGTAAAGGCGCAGGAAGCAGGGTTGCAACAAGCCGCACACCGGTCACAGCACAAGTCATGCATAAAATTGGATTCAAAATCCGTCTCCAGTTTAAGCGTAGCGTACTGACTCGAATTAACCTTCGAAGGCTGAGGTAAAAATTAAGAATCTCGCTGACAAACAAGGTAATGATATATCCCTTAACCGAATAGCGCGGGATGAGAAAATATACCAAAATGACACACAAACCGGAATCAATAATGTTATACCGCATGGAGCTCAGTTGCTGGTCAAGCCCTTTGAGCATCCCATCCACCGCCATATCCAAATACATCACAGGCACTAGCACAGCAAGAAGCTGAAGAAAAGGCTTTGTATCGCTGCTGTGATAAACCGCGTTCGATAACTCCCCTGCATAGGCGTAAAAGACGCCCGCGACCAGCAGGGAAAACAGCAGCGCGGCATAAAGAACACGATTGATAATGCCGTCAATTCGCTTTGCCTGGTGCAACGCATGGTATTCCGCTATCTCAGGCACCAAAAGACTTGCCAACGAATTGAGGATACAGGAGGGGAAGAGTAGCACCGGGAGGGTCATTGCATGAATCGTCCCATAAGTTGCCAAAGCGTTTTCGCTCGAAATTCCCGATTTTTTAAACCCAATTGGAATCAGGAGATGCTCAATGGTTAGCAAAATAGAGCGCACCCACGCGCCGACCGCGTCCGGCACCGCAATGCGTAGCAGCCTACGGTTAAGGTGCAGCATCACTCGGTGCTGATTTCTCTGCCTGCGCACCATCCATTTGCTCAGGAAAAACGAGGCCAGGAACGAGATGAGATCCGAAACGCAGCTGCCCAATACAATTGCGATACAGGAGGCCTCCAAGCCGCGGCCGGAAAGCATATGCAGAAAGCCTGCCGTGGAGGCAACCCGCACAAGCTGCTCCAGAACTTGTACGCCCGCATAAACACCTGCCCTGCGGATTGCGGTAAAATACCCGCTTAATGCTGCGGACATTGCAATAAACGGAAGGCTGAGTGAAAGCAAGCGCAGAGGCTGTGCTGTTCGGCTGTCATACAGCCAATGCTGGCTGATGAGATCCGAACCGGTATAAAGAATCAACGCGACGACAACAGCAACCAGAAGAATGCTGAGCAAGCATCTACGGAGCACCTTTTTGACATCTGCTCGATCTTTGCTTATGGCATCTACCACGAG
>OHDH01000961.1_pt1 | contig 11802 bp, 9 predicted proteins | sample 1566921 | NCBI WGS metagenome assembly OHDH01 (sample SAMEA3879585, study PRJEB24766) | human gut metagenome | biome: human-associated habitat; feature: feces | place: USA | collected 1985/1987
CGGTGTAGACAGCTCCGTTTTTGTAAATTGTTTTCATATCATTATCCTCCTACTGTCATCTAAATTTGATTCTATTCTTTTCTGCCCATTTGCGCAATATACAAATTCAGACACGCCATTCTCATGCGTGTCTGGATTCGCTTTTGAATATTTTTTATTTCGTTTTCTCTTCGTAGAACAGGCAGGCGTTCTTGTCTACCGTGCCCTGGCCGAAGTTTCTTGCTTTGTAGTCTTTCAGCAGTTTGAAATACTGGTTCGAGAGAATCAGGATCACTGCTACGTTGACGAAGGTCGGGATCGCAGATGTGATATCAACGACAGTCCAGATAAAGCCCTGGTTGTTGGTCTTTACCAGATAGATCGTCCACAGTACGCCCGGCAGAGCACGGACTGCATAGAAGACTTTCATGACGATATCTTTCATCTTGCCTTCTTTTTCTACTCTTCTGATCCTCACGTCCGTTATCTGCATGTCTTATGTCCCCCTTTAAGTTGTTTTACCCTTGTCCTAAAAATGCATTTCTATAACACGTAGCGCTCATTATTCTCAGAAACAATCTTGATACCATTGTCCCCACAGTAATATGTATTGGCTTTCAATGTGTCCCTGCTCTCCACGATACAGTTCTCAATGTGTGTGTTATCTCCGATATATACATCATTTAAAATAATGGAGTTTTTGATCACACAGTTCTTTCCAACAAATACTTTTTTGAACAGGATCGAATTTTCCACTTTGCTGTTCACGATACAGCCGCTTGCGATCAGACTGTTGCGCACGTCGGATCCTGCATTGTACTTTGCAGGCGGAAGATCATCAACCTTAGAGTAGATCTTTGGCTCATCATGGAAAAAGTATCTGCGCACTTCCGGTTTCAGGAAATCCATATTGGTCTGGTAATAAGACTCAACGGTCGCGATATTGCTCCAGTATTCTTTCATCTTGTAACCGTAGATACGTTTCATATTTTTATAACGGATCAGAATATCCGTAACGAAATCCCAGCGTCCTTCCTCTGCACTGCGCTCTAACATCTCAATGAGCTGTCTTCTGCGCACGATATAAATACCGGTAGAGATCGTATTCGACTGGGATACCATCGGTTTCTCCTCGAATTCCACGATCCTGGAATCCTCGTTCATGCGTACCACACCAAAGCGGCTTACATCCACATCCGGTGCCATATCTTTGCACACTACCGTGATATCCGCTTTCTTTTCGATGTGATATTCCAGTACTTTATTGTAATCAATCTTATAAACACAGTCACCGCTCGTAATGATGACATACGGTTCGTGGCGTTTCTTTAAGAAACTGATATTCTGATACATGGCATCTGCAGTTCCACGATACCACCAGCTGTTGTCCACCGTAACTGTCGGGTTAAATACGAACAGACCGCCCTGTTTTCTTCCGAAATCCCACCATTTTGAGGAACTCAGATGCTCATTTAAGGATCTGGCGCTGTACTGTGTCAGTACTGCAACTGTCTGTATATGCGAATTGCTCATATTGCTGAGTGCAAAATCAATGCTTCGATAGCTGCCCCCAACAGGCATTGCTGCAATCGCTCTCTTATTGGATAGTTCCTGCATACGGCTGTTATTACCGCCAGCTAAAATAATACCTATTGCCTTCATTCTGAGTCACCTGCCTTAATAATTACTTCACCGCTTTCAAGAATTCCATCCGGATAATCTTCTTTTTCCGTAACTCCGGAAATCGCCGTGTTCTTTCCTATCTGAACGCCATCCGGCACCACGGAATCTTCACCTATTGTTACAAGACCAAAAGAATATATGCTTGCATTCAGCTTGTTCGGTGCTTCCTCACCGACTCCAAGCACCACATTGTTTCCAATCTGGCAGTTTTCTGCAACGATTGACTTATCTATCGTGACACCTTCACCAATCTGTGTCCCTTTCATAATTATCGAGTTTCTTACTACGCTTCCCTTACCGATCGTAACACCTGCACCGATGACAGAACTATGTACTTCTCCATAGATCTCGGATCCCTCACCAATGATACTCTTCTCAACCACAGAATCTTCTGACAGATACTGCGGCTCAATGATATCGCTCTTTCCGGGATCAGATCGATGAGCTCCATATTTGCTTCCCAGTAGGATCCTAACGTTCCGACATCTTTCCAGTAACCGTTAAATTCATAGGCGAAAAGACGTTTTCCTCTCTCATGACAATACGGAATTATATGCTTGCCGAAATCGCATCCGCTCTGGTCTTTCATGGCATGTAACGCTTCTTTTAAAACATTCCAGCTGAAAATATAGATTCCCATGGATGCCAGGTTACTTCTCGGTTCTGCCGGTTTCTCCTCGAAATCCTGGATTTTTTTATTTTCATCTGCAATCACGATTCCAAACCTGCTTGCTTCCTCAATTGGTACCGGCATTGTTGCAATCGTCACATCTGCATGATTTTCTTTATGGAAATCGAGCATCACTTCATAATCCATCTTATAAATATGGTCGCCTGATAAGATCAGGACATATTCCGGATTATAGCTCTCCATATAATTCATATTCTGGTAGATTGCATTTGCTGTTCCACTGTACCACTCACTATTATTGCTCTTCTCATAAGGTGGAAGAACCGTTACACCGCCATTGTTACGGTCAAGATCCCACGGAATACCAATTCCGATATGGGTATTTAAACGTAACGGCTGATACTGTGTCAGAACACCAACAGTATCAATTCCTGAATTAATACAGTTGCTGAGTGGAAAATCGATAATGCGGTACTTCCCTCCAAACGCAACTGCCGGTTTGGCAACCTTTGCTGTAAGCACTCCAAGACGGCTGCCCTGTCCTCCAGCCAATAGCATAGCTATCATTTCTTTTCGAATCACGTCAATCACCTCTCGTCACTTTCTAGTCAATCTATTCCTTTTGGTATTTTTAATTATACCACACTTCAAATCCCATGTACATCATTTTCCACAATATTTTTTACTGATTTTACATATTTTTGACACATTGCACAAATTGATAAAATTTTATCTACAATTCGTTTTTTCTGTCGAAAAGATTTTTCCCCAAAAGAATTTGCAAATTAATTTCATACGGGTATAATGAAACAAACAGAATAATTCATAAAACAGGCAGGTATCAATAAATGTATAAAATCAATTTCAACCAGCCGCTGCACATCCATTTCATCGGAATCGGCGGCATCAGCATGAGTGGTCTTGCTGAGATACTTTTAGAAGAACATTTTGCCATCTCAGGATCCGACGCAAAAGAATCCGAACTGACCAGACATTTAGAGCACATGGGTGCCCGTATTTTTTACGGTCAGAAGGCTGAAAATCTTACCGACGGCATTGATCTTATCGTCTACACCGCTGCCATCCGGGAAGACAATCCGGAATACGCGGCCGCAAAGGAGCGCAGCATCCCAATGTTAAGCCGCGCAGAACTGCTTGGTCAGATTATGGACAATTACAACAATTCCATCGCCGTTGCCGGTACCCACGGAAAGACGACGACCACATCCATGATCAGCCAGATTCTTCTCGCAGCAAAGGCTGATCCTACCATTTCCGTCGGCGGAATCTTAAAAGCCATTGAAGGAAATATAAAAGTAGGCAAGTCCGATATTTTTGTATCCGAAGCGTGTGAATATACCAACAGTTTTCTCCATTTTTATCCACGATACAGTGTTATTTTAAACGTGGAAGCGGAACACCTTGACTTCTTTAAAGATATTCAGGACATCCGCAATTCATTCCGAAAATTTGCAGAAAATACAAAAAAAGACGGTGCGATCATTATAAACGGAGAGATTGAAAACTACACAGAGCTCACCAGCGGCTTAGATCCGCAGGTAATCACTTTCGGACTGAATGACTCCTGTGACTATTATCCTTCTGATATTACCTTTGACAAAACAGCATGCGCTTCCTTTACGGCAATGCATCACGGTACCCCGGTCATGGATGTAAAACTTCACGTTCCGGGCATGCACAACGTATCAAATGCACTTGCAGCAATCGCACTCTCGCTTGATCTTGGCATTTCAACGGATGCGATTCTTGCCGGATTATCCGCTTTCGGAGGTGCAGACCGCCGTTTCCAGTACAAAGGATGTGTGGACGGGGTTACTATCATTGATGATTACGCACATCATCCGACAGAGATCCGTGCAACATTAACCGCAGCCAAAAATTATCCACACAAGCGCCTGGTCTTGGCTTTCCAGCCACACACCTATTCCAGGACAAAAGCATTTTTAGATGATTTTGCAGATGTACTGTCCATGGCAGACGTGGTCGTTCTTGCTGATATCTATGCTGCCCGTGAGAAAAATACTTACGGCATCAGTTCAAGGGATATCCTTGCAAAACTAAAGGAAAAAGGAACAGAATGCTATTATTTTCCTTCCTTTGAAGAGATCGAGAAATTTTTACTGAAAAATTGTATAAACGGTGATCTGTTGATAACTATGGGGGCCGGAGATATCGTAAACGTGGGTGAACATCTTCTTGGTCGATAAGTTATCCACATTATCCACATTCGATTGGGGAAAACTTCAACCATCGAATGTGGATTTTTTTTGTTAACATAACACATATCCATTTTCGGATTCCGTTTTCTTTTATGTCCCTTATTTTCTGTATTCCGGCACATTTGCCATAACTTCCGTTTTTATGAATCCACTTTTTTATCCACATTATCCACATTCCCCGCAACCCTTGATTTTACAGCGTTTGTATTCAAAAATGTTCTTCTCTTTTTTCTTTTCCTATGCTATAATTTGTGGCGCAGCAAATATTTATACTTATACTTTTAGAATATTATCGAAAGAGGGTTTCCTTCATGGCTAAAATACTAATCCACAGTGACAGTGCATCTTCTGCCACGAGTGTATCGAATATTTTTATTGATGAATATATGTCTGACGCAAACGGGGAATTTGTAAAGATCTACCTGTACCTGCTGCGTCTGATGAATGCCCCGGATTCCGCTTTTTCGATTTCTTCGATTGCAGATAAATTTGAACACACGGAAAAGGATGTCAAACGCGCCCTAAGTTACTGGGAACGTATGCATCTTTTACGGTTAGAATATGATACTGAGCACAACCTGACCGGTATCTGCCTGATTGATTCTGCATCCAGGGATAAAACCGGCACAGGCGATGATTTTCCGGAAAATGAAACGGCTGCGGAAACACCTGAAGCAGACAGTGTCTCCTCTTTAGAAGACACATATCATTCCCCGGATGACGGCATTTCTTCGGTAAATACAGAATCCTTCCCGCCAAAAAGGGATTACACCCGCGATGAATTAAAACAGTTTCAGGAAAATGACCAGATTGCGGAACTTCTTTTTGTCGCGGAACGTTATCTTGGACGCCCTCTCAGCCAGACGGATATGAATACTTTTATTTATTTATATGATGAGCTTTCATTTTCATCGGATCTGATCGCATATCTGGTGGAATATTGTGTCAGCAAAAACCACACCGCTATCCGCTACATCGAAGCCACGGCGCTAAAATGGGCAGAAAGCGGCATCCGGACGGTAACCGCTGCCAAACAGGAGGCAAAGATCCACAGTCCGGCTTACTATGCGGTAATGCGCTCCTTTGGCATTACAGGAAGAAATCTGGTTCCATCCGAGACAGACTATATTGAAAAATGGCGTTCCGAATATGGTTTTTCGATCGATATCATCTGTGCGGCATGTCAGCAGACCATCCAGAGCATCCACCAGCCGAGTTTTCCTTACACTGACAAAATGCTCTCGAACTGGCGTAAATTAAACGTACATACCATGGAAGATGTAAAACGTTTAAATCTTGAACATAAAGAACGCACCAAAGCATCGGCACAGGAGGCTGCCGGTCCGAAAAACAAGTTTACAAGCATCGGGCAGCGCTCCTATGAATATGATGAGCTTGAAAAAATGTTACTGACAACCAATTCAAAACATTGATACCATAGAGTAGTGTGAAAACATTGTCTTCATACTAAAACAGGCAAAAATGGAGATTAGGATAAGAACATGCCTCTGACAAATTCACAATACGATGAGATTATACGGGCATATGATGCCCGACAGTTAAAAAATGAACATGACAGGGAAGAACGGACCCGTTATGCCTACATCAAGATCCCACGTCTCCGTGAGATCGATGATGCCATTGCGACCTGCTCCGTTGCACAGGCAAAAAAGCTCTTAGACGGTGATACCATGGCTCTTAATACCCTGAAAGAACAGATTGCCTCCTACCGCAGTGAAAAAAAGGATCTTCTGAAAAAAGCAGGGCTTTCTGCTGATTATCTGGAGACTTCTTATGAATGCCCGGATTGTAAGGACACCGGTTTTATCGACGGGAAACGCTGCCACTGTTTTACACAGGCTGCGATCGATTTAGTCTATACCCAGTCGAATTTAAAAAGCATCCTGCTCCGTGAGAATTTTTCCACATTTTCTTTTGACTATTATTCTGATAAAGACATAAATCCTGCAACCGGGTTATCATCTTTGGCAACAGCAAAAGATGCCGTTGCGAAATGTCATGATTTTATTGATCACTTTGATGATACATTTTCCAATCTGTACTTTTACGGAGATACCGGCATCGGCAAAACGTTTCTGTCAAACTGTGTTGCAAAAGAGCTGATGGATCACGGTCATTCTGTAATTTACTTTACGGCGTTCCAATTATTTGATATATTAAGCAAGGGTGTATTTGCAAAAGATGAGGAAGCGATTGCCGCAAATGAAAATATTTTTACCTGCGATCTTCTGATCATCGATGATCTCGGCACAGAGCTTACAAATTCTTTTACGACTTCCCAGTTGTTTTTGTGCTTAAACGAAAGGATCCTGCACCGGAAATCAACCATCATTTCCACAAACCTCGGATTGTCCCAGCTTACCGATCTGTATTCGGAGCGAATCTTATCAAGAATTATGGACAATTATGTTCTGATCAAATTATTCGGGGAAGATATCCGGATGCAGAAACGAAGACGCTGATGTTCTATAAACACAAAATACATTTTCTGCCTTCAATTAGAGCAATCTATTGAAATACATGTAAACAAATTTTTATGGAGGAACCATTCAATGCCAAACGATGAAAGAAACCTGGAAACCTTACCTGATGGAGCACTCGGTCTGATCCCGCTTGAGAGCTGCAAAGAGCTTGGTCTGAAAGTAGACAAGTACCTGGTCGGCTGGAGAGAAAAAAGACAGCATCAGCATGCATCTGATCTTGCCTTTAAAGATTACCGCCGCGATTCTTACATCATCTCTACCGCTGTTCCGCGTTTTGGAACCGGCGAAGCAAAAGGTGTGATCAAAGAGTCTGTCCGTGGATACGACCTGTACCTGATGGTCGATGTGACAAATTACAGTCTTACCTACTCCGTATGCGGCCATGAGAACCACATGTCACCGGATGACCACTATGCAGATTTAAAACGTATTATCGCAGCCGTTGGCGGTAAAGCAAGACGTATCACCGTCATCATTCCTTTCTTATATGAAAGCCGTCAGCACAAACGTACTTCCCGCGAATCTTTAGATTGTGCTTTAGCATTACAGGAACTGACTGCAATGGGTGTAGATAACATCATCACATTTGATGCACATGACCCGCGTGTACAGAATGCGATCCCGTTAAAAGGCTTCGAGACCGTACAGCCTGCTTACCAGTTCGTAAAAGGTATCTTACGCGAAGTAACCGACTTAAAGATCGATTCCGATCATATGATGGTAATCAGCCCGGATGAAGGTGGTACCAACCGTGCTGTATATCTTGCAAGCGTTCTCGGATTAGATGTCGGTATGTTCTATAAGAGACGTGATTACAGCCGTATCGTAGACGGACGCAACCCGATCGTTGCGCATGAGTTTTTAGGTTCCTCCGTAGAGGGAAAAGATGTTATCATCATCGATGATATGATTTCTTCCGGTGAAAGTATGATCGATGTTGCAACAGAGTTAAAGAAACGTAAAGCAAACCGTATCTTCGTCGTTGCAACTTTCGGACTCTTCACAAACGGTTTAGAGAAATTTGATCAGGCAGTTGCAGATGGAACGATCTACAAAGTCGTTACCACAAACCTTACCTATCAGACACCGGAACTCTTATCCAAACCATATTACATCAGCTGTGACATGAGCAAATACATCGCTTATATCATTGATACCTTAAACCATGATTCTTCCATCAGCGATCTGTTAAACCCGTATGACAGAATCGAACGTCTGGTATCTAAATACAAGGCAGAGCAGAAATAATTCATTCTGAAATATCAAAAAAGCCGGTACTTTTTCGTGCCGGCTTTTCTTATACAATGGAATGCATGTCTATAAACATTCTGGCATCAAAAAAAGAAACCATCATACACTTTTGTATAACGGTTTCCTCTTATCTCATTTCTATGTAAGTCCGTCTGGCAAACGCTCCTAAAACAGATCAACTCTTCCTGCAAACTTCTGGTTGATCACATAGTACGCTGCAAATTCTTCCGGTTTTAAATATACCTGAAGGCTCTTGATGGATGATGCTCTGTGACCATCTGCAACAAACTCATTTTTTGCTTTCTCAATCACATCTGCAACAATCGCTTCATTCCCCTGATACTGGATAAATACTTCCGGTTTTAATTCTTCTTTTGCTGCCTTTGCTGCTTTCTTTGCTGCTCTTGACGGTTTCTTTTCTCTTGCCGGTTTTGCTGTTTCTTTTGTCTCAGCTGCTGTATCTTTGACTGTCTCAGTCTTTGCTGCTGCTTTTTCTTCTACAGCTTCTTTGACTGCTGCTGTCTTTTCTGTTACTGCTGCTTTTACTTCAGATGCAGACTCTTTGACTGCTGTCTTCACATCCTGTGCTGCATTTTTTGCTGCCTGTAAAACATCACTGGCCTTCTCATTTGTCTTCGGCTCTGCTGCCTTTACCTGATTTGTTTTTTCTGCTTTGATTGCATTATTTTTTGCTACAGTTCCTTTTGCCATAATGAATTCCCTCCTCAACAAAACTTACTCACAAACTAAAAACTTCTCCATTGCGTCTAATGCTTCTTCTTCATCGCTTCCTTCAGCAACAATATTCACTGTCATACCCTTTGAAGGATTAAATGCCATGATTCCCATGATACTCTTTGCATTGATCCGGCGGTTATTGCTCTCAAGGATAATCTCACTGTCATAGCGGCATGCCACCTGAACCAGTTCTGCAATTGGATTATCATGTTCTTTTGAAACATTCGAAACCACTACTTCTTTTCTGCTCATATTCATCCTCTTCCTCTTTTCAAGTACTTCTCAAAATATAACCCATTCGACTTTAATTTGCAATACGTCTCACTTAAATCTGTTAAAGTTCAACGAACTATTCTATGGAAGCACTGTTTTTTTATGCAGTTTTCTCTTTTTTTTCATGTATTTATATTGGAAATGTATCTGTAAAACCTGCCTTTTTCTGCATTTGCTTTATTTCAGATATGTGAAGAAAACATTTCCTGCTCCTTTAAACACTTCTTCTGCTTCCGTTATACTCTGTTTAAAATTGTTTCCGGATGAAGGATCAAAAATAATGACATTATTGGCATCATATCCTACCACCAGAACCGCTTCATTGCTTCCCGTCATTGCAAATACCGGATTACCGCAGCTTACATAGTAAAGGACTTCTTCCACACTGCACCCGGTCAGATCTAAAATTCTTGCATCTTTCATTGTATTGCTCAAAATATTCTTCGGTGTCTCACCGCCTGCAATCAATGCACTGACACTGATATTAATTCCTTCTTTCTCAAGCATTGCATTGATACACTGAGCAATGCTGCCGGAAGAAGCATCTTCCGCGCCGACTGCGATGTCAGAGAGTGCCGGTTTGATTGCATCTCTGGAACGTTTCCAGATATACTCCTGATCCTCGCCTACTACGACTCCCATCTTTTCATTTGCCTTTGTGATCGCACCTGCCACCTGATCTGTGGTATAAACCACATCACCTTTTACATAAACATAATATTTTCCGTTACCACCCTTATCTTCAAGTGTGAGCGTGCGATCCTGCTCTAATATGGTTTCTCTCGGAGTCAGCAGTCTTGGAGCCTTTTCCCCCACATTTTCCGGCAAGTATATTTCAAACCGGGTCTCTTTACTGTCAGAACTGCTGCTTACAATGGAAACTATTTTATTTCCATCTCCCTCCCGGTTCATGATCATATCCTGATCTGCGTCCACATATGCCGTACCATTATACTGAATACGGTTTAAGTACATAGTGTAATCTTCAATATCAACCCCGGAAACATAATATCCATTTTTTTCGTATGTCTTTAAAACGGACGGCGTATCGGATGACACATCTAAAATTTTAATCTGATACATCGGGAAGATTACATTTCCCGCAGCCTCCGTTGATACATCTGCCGCATTCGCTACGCCATATACAAAATCGTCTCCCATAAATCCAAGCGGTTTTACATACTTTCCACTGCCTTCTGTTATGGTAAATGTTTTTTTACTGGAAAAGTTGATGAGCGAAATTGTATCACTCTGTCCGTTCTGGCTGTCTTTCGTCCATGCAAAATAACGGTCGGATTCTGAAACCGCATATATTTCTTTATCCAGTCCCTTGATCAGCTCTTTCATTTCCAATGTACTAAGATCGATTCCATACACACTGCCATCGACCATCAGATATAATTCTCCGCCCTCAGTCACATACATCATCTGACCAAGTTCGGATTTCATGACCTCGTATGCCTTATCCGAAGATATGAATGCAAGCTCCTCATTTGTGTTTGAAAGACTGTCATAATGATTGACCTCAATTCCCACTTCCCCCTCATGGTTTCCGCGGTTCATATAGCCATATACGATATAATCAAGGCTTCCCGCCTCATCGATCCTGACAATTTTGATATCATGTTCCCCGTAATTTTCACGGTTGTCAATTCCTTCATATCCACGGAAACTGAACACTTTTGCGAGTGTATTCTCCGTCTCATTGTAACTCCAGAGTTCGCCCTCCTGTACAAAAGCGACCGTGGTTCCGGTCTCATTCGCCTGATACTCCACATTTCCGGAGCGTATCCCAAGCTCAATATAATTGTCAAAAAAGCTTGCATTTTCCCCGCGGAAAATCTGATTCATCCGGCGTTCAAAATTGAGCAGATACATCCGGCTGCTTGTATAGCGCACTCTGTAATATTCTTCTACATTATAATATTCACTCTCGCCACCCTCACCGATACTCGTCACAACATAATCCAGCACGATCACATTATAGGTATCCGTAATTTCTTTTATGGATGGCACCGGCGTCGTTAACTGCTCTCCGTTAAAATCTGCCCATGCAAGCTGTTTTAATGAAGAATTTAATGAAACAAACTGTAATGTTGTGTTATCGCCGGTTGTTTTTTCCATATACGTTGACAGTGTTCCCGATGTCTCACTGTTGAACGTTGTATTATGAAACTCTTTTACAAATTTCAGGGATTCGTCTACATGCGCATTTGGCATTTCCACAATCCTTGTATAATAATAAATGACATCATTTCCGCTCTCTAAATTAATAAGAAGTAAATACTCTTCCCCCTCCTGAAGCAGATTCTGGATTTCAAGTTCTGCTGTGATCGTACCTTTTTTCTCATCATAGGAATTGACATCTGCATTGGCGATCAGTCTCTCCCCATCAAGGCTTCGTATTTCATAAGAGATCGCATCCACGCTTGTCTCGTATGTCTGGATCGTAACCGGAAGTTTTCTGTCTTTTCCAATCGGTGTGATCGTATCGCGCATACTC
>OHDH01000986.1_pt1 | contig 11516 bp, 10 predicted proteins | sample 1566921 | NCBI WGS metagenome assembly OHDH01 (sample SAMEA3879585, study PRJEB24766) | human gut metagenome | biome: human-associated habitat; feature: feces | place: USA | collected 1985/1987
TGGTACTTATTTAAAATCCAAGAACCCCAAAGTGAAGATCGTAGCAGTAGAGCCTGCAGATTCTCCCGTACTTTCCGGCGGACAGCCCGGACCCCACAAGCTGCAGGGTATCGGTGCCGGATTTGTACCGGAAATTCTGGATACTACAATTTATGATGAAATCATCCCTGTTGCAAACGAGGATGCATTTGCACTTGGTAAGAAGATCGGAACAAGTGAAGGCGTACTGGTGGGTATTTCTTCCGGAGCAGCTGTGTGGGCAGCATTGGAAGTGGCAAAGCGCCCGGAGAATGAAGGCAGGAATATTGTTGTTCTGCTTCCGGATACAGGAGACCGGTATCTTTCTACTCCTTTATTTGCAGAATAATTGTGAGAAGGATGGGTGATATTTTATGCTGATCTCCACGCGAGGAAGGTATGCACTCCGGGTTTTAGTAGATCTGGCAGAGCAGAATACCAGTGAATATATTCCCTTAAAGGAAATTGCAGTAAGACAACATATATCACAGAAATACAGTGAGAGCATCATGACTCTGCTTTCGAAAGCAGGAATGGTGGAAGGAATCCATGGCAAAGGAGGCGGCTACCGTTTAAGCAGGGAGCCTGCGGACTACAAAATCGGAGATGTCCTGCGGCTTACAGAGGGGACGCTTGCCCCGGTATCCTGTCTGGAATGTGGTTCAGATCCCTGTGAACGTGCAGATGAATGCCGGACACTTCCCATGTGGATTAAGCTCGATGAGATGATTAATGATTATCTCGATGATATTTCGGTAGCAGACCTGATGAAGCAGGAAAACAAAGGGTTATTGGAATCCTGATGAATAACAGGTATTGTATCGCAGCTGTGAAGGTAAGGAACAGCAGGCGTCTGTCAGGCAGATGATGTATTTCCCGGATACCCTGTAACGGTATTTCATAGCAATCCGTAGGTATCAAAGTCGGGGGCTTTTGACCCCGACATCACTTTATAATATGTAGGAGAAACACATGCTGCGGGAGATTGATCTTTCAGAAATTTCAGATGGAAAATTATATACAGCCAATGACATGGTGCGGATCGAGTGTCAGGAATGTAAGGGGTGTTCCTCCTGCTGTCACGATATGGGGGAGTCCATTATTCTGGATCCTTATGATCTGTATCAGTTGGAAAAGGGCTTACATACATCGTTTGCAGAACTCATGCAGGGAAAGATTGAGCTTCATGTGGTAGACGGAATCATCCAGCCGAATCTCAAAATGCAGGAAGGGACTCTGCAATGCGGATTCCTGAATTCAGAAGGACGTTGCAGCATCCATGAGTTTCGTCCGGGATTCTGCCGACTGTTTCCATTGGGAAGAATCTATGAGGATGGGGATTTCAAATATTTCTGGCAGATTCATGAGTGTGCTTACCCGAACCGCTCCAAGGTGAAAATTAAAAAGTGGCTCGGCATCCCGGAGCTGTCGGTTTATGAAAATTATATCCGGATCTGGCATAATTTTCTGAAAGAAGTACAGGAGATTATTACCCATACGGAGAACGAAGAAATTGTCCGGAACCTGAATATGCTGGTATTAAATGAGTTTTATGTAAATCAATATGAGATGGGAGCTGCATCTTTCTATGAACAGTTTGAGTCGCGTATTTCCGCTGTTTCAGAGAAAATCAGGATGTATCGGTGAGGAATCTGTCAATAAAATGAATAATTTGTCGAAAGAAATGCAGGATTTCATGCAAAATGATATTTTACTGTTACGTGTGCATTATTTATTGACAAAACGGGCATTCTGGCTTATCATGATGATGTATGGGCAATGACGAAGACGAGTACCTTGGATTATCGCTTAAAGAGAGCCGGGATGGTGAGAAGCCGGCAGAATGAATCTGAGAGAATAACAGCTTCCGAGCCGTAATTTCATTGGTGAAAGTGACTGCATGGCAGTAAATCAGGTGGCACCGCGGATAAGTATATTCGTCCTGAATTGATTGTGAAATCAATTCAGGATTTTTTCATGTAGAGCACTTAGTGAAGACGAGCCAGAGGCGAAGTGTGAGGTTAGTGAGAACGGTACCCGGATACTTAATGAGAACGAGCGAAGCGAAGTACGAATTTAGTGAAACGGGTAGATGTAAATTAAGAAATAAACCAGAAGAAGGAGAAAAGAGATGGAATTATCAACGTTGTATCGTGAATGTACCTTAAACCAGGTATCTGAAAATGACATTGGCAAAGAACGCAGGGTAGCCGGCTGGGTAGAGAATATCCGTGACCACGGCGGCGTATCCTTTATCGATCTGCGGGATATGTACGGTGTATTACAGGTGGTCATCCGTAAGCCGGAGCTTTTAAAGGGCATCACCAAGGAAATGTGTCTGTCCATAACCGGTCTCATGGAGCACAGAGACGAAGAGACCTACAACCCGAAGATTCCTTCCGGCACCATCGAACTGGAAGCACACAAGATCGATGTGTTGGGAAGAGTATATAAACAGCTTCCTTTCGAGATCCAGACGTCTAAAGAGATCCGGGAAGATGTGAGATTAAAATATCGTTATCTTGACCTTAGAAATGCAAAAGTAAAGGACAACATTGTATTTCGTTCCAAGGTGATCAGTTATCTGCGCCAGAAGATGACAGACATGGGATTTTTGGAGATCCAGACCCCAATCCTGTGTGCTTCTTCTCCCGAGGGCGCCAGAGACTATATTGTTCCCAGCAGAAAATTTAAAGGAAAATTCTATGCGCTGCCCCAGGCACCCCAGCAATATAAGCAGCTGCTCATGGCTTCCGGCTTCGATAAGTATTTCCAGATCGCTCCCTGCTTCCGCGACGAGGATGCCAGAGCAGACAGATCTCCCGGAGAGTTCTATCAGCTGGACTTCGAGATGAGCTTCGTGACTCAGGAGGATGTATTCAAGGTAGGCGAGGAAGTATTGCATGACACCTTTGTAAAGTTTGCTCCCGAAGGCAGCAGGATCACCGAGACACCGTTCCCCATCATCAGTTACAAACAGGCAATGCTGGAGTTCGGCTGTGACAAGCCGGATCTGCGCAATCCTTTGAGAATTATGGATGTGACGGAGTTTTTCCAGAGATGTACGTTTAAACCTTTTATCGGCAGAACCGTCCGTGCCATCAAAGTACATGCGGAGATGTCCAAAGGCTTCCATGAGAAGCTGTTAAGCTTTGCGACTTCTCTTGGTATGGGTGGACTTGGTTATCTCGAAGTGGCAGAGGATATGAGTTACAAGGGACCCATCGATAAATTTATCCCCGAAGAGATGAAGGGAGAACTGGCAGAAATGGCAGGACTTTCTGCCGGAGATACCATCTTCTTCATTGCGGACAAAGAGGATAAGGCGAACTACTATGCAGGTCATATCCGTACCGAGCTGGGCGAGAAGCTGGATCTGATCGAGAAGGATGCTTACCGTTTCTGCTATGTGAACGATTTCCCGATGTTTGAGCTGGATCCCGAGACGAAGCAGATCGGATTCACCCACAATCCGTTCTCTATGCCCCAGGGCGGCCTGGAAGCATTGAATACTATGGATCCGCTGGAGATCCTGGCTTATCAGTACGACATCGTATGCAACGGCGTGGAACTGTCCTCCGGCGCAGTACGTAACCATGACATCGAGATCATGAAAAAAGCTTTCGCCATCGCAGGTTATGACGAAGAGACATTAAAGACCAAGTTTGGAGCACTGTATCAGGCGTTCCAGTTCGGAGCACCCCCTCATGCGGGAATGGCTCCCGGCGTGGATCGTATGATCATGCTGCTTCGGAACGAGGATAACATCCGTGAGGTGATCGTTTTCCCCATGAACGGCAATGCACAGGATCTGATGTGCGGGGCTCCCGGCGAAGTGACGGAGCAGCAGCTGCGTGAGGTACACATTAAAGTGAGAGATTAGTGCGGAAAGAACTTCTGATAGCACGTGTAAATATGTGACTGCGCGGGGTGCTATTAGTTTCGCAGGAAAGTACCTGTAAGCAGGCAGGAATGGAAAGGAATGGAAATTAGTATGGCGAACGTGATCAGTGACGAGACCATAGAATATGTAGGCATTCTGGCAAAACTCGAGCTTTCTGACGAAGAGAAGGAAGCGGCGAAAAAGGATATGGGAAGAATGCTGGACTATATCGACAAACTAAGCGAACTGGATACTACCGGTGTGGAACCTATGTCCCATGTATTCCCGGTTCAGAATGTCTTCCGTGAGGATGTGGTGACCAATGGGGATGAGAGTGAACAGACCCTGGCCAATGCACCCGGCGAGAAGGACAACATGTTTGTTGTACCAAAGACTTTTGATTAGAAATCGGGTAGAATACCGCTTTATAATCTGGTTACAGCATTTGGGCGGTAATGGTTTTCCGTCAGACATTAAAAAAGGAGAATGGATATGGATATTTTATCCCTGACAGCAGTAGAGCTGGCGAAGGCGATCCGGGAAGGCAGGACTACGGCGGTGGAAGCGACGCAGGCCGTTTTGGATAGGATCGCAGCCGGTGAAGATACCTACCACTGCTATGTGACCGTGGAACGGGAAATGGCTTTGAAACAGGCAGAGGAAGTACAAAAGAAAATCGAAGCGGGAGAACTGACAGGCCCCCTGGCCGGTGTCCCTTTCGCTATCAAAGACAATATGTGTACCGAGGGAACCCTGACCACCTGCTCTTCCAAAATTTTAGAGAATTTTATTCCGACCTTCAGTGCGGAAGCAGTGCTGAATCTGGAAAAAGCAGGTGCAGTTATCCTGGGCAAGACCAACATGGATGAGTTCGCTATGGGAAGTACCACAGAGACTTCCTATTACGGTGTGACGAGAAATCCGAGAAACCCGGAGCATGTTCCCGGCGGTTCTTCCGGCGGTTCCGCGGCGGCAGTAGCAGCGCAGGAATGTTTTGCGGCACTGGGCTCAGACACCGGCGGCTCCATCAGACAGCCAGCATCCTATTGCGGGGTGGTCGGTATGAAACCCACCTACGGAACGGTATCCCGTTACGGACTGATCGCCTATGGTTCCTCTCTGGATCAGATCGGACCGCTGACCAAGGATGTGACAGACTGTGCCACGGTGCTGGAGACGATCACTTCCCATGATCCCAAAGACTCTACTTCCATGAAGCGGGAGGATACGGATTTTATCTCTGCGCTGGTAGCGGATGTGAAAGGAATGAAGATCGGTATTCCCAGAGACTATTTTGGAGAAGGACTGGATCCCGAGGTCAGGGATGCGGTACTGGCAGCAGCGGAAGTGTTGAAAGCACAGGGTGCAGAAGTGGAGGAGTTCGACTTAAGTCTGGTAGACTATGCGATCCCCACTTATTATACGATCGCGGCTGCAGAGGCCAGCTCCAACCTGGAGCGTTTCGACGGTGTAAAATACGGTTACCGTACAGAAGAATACGAAGGACTTCATAATATGTACAAAAAGAGCCGTTCCGAAGGCTTTGGTCCGGAAGTAAAACGTCGTATTATGCTTGGTTCCTTTGTTTTAAGCAGTGGTTATTATGATGCTTACTACTTAAAAGCACTGCGTACTAAAGCATTGATTAAAAAGGCGTTTGACCGTGCATTTGAAAAATATGATGTGATTTTATCACCGGCAGCGCCAACGACAGCACCTAAAATTGGAGACAGCTTAAGTGACCCATTGAAAATGTATTTGGGTGATATTTATACGATTTCTGTAAACCTTGCCGGTCTGCCGGGAATGACAGTTCCTTGTGGAACGGATAAAAATGGTCTGCCGATTGGTTTGCAGCTTATCGCTGATTGTTTTAATGAGAAGAAAATGATTCAGACGGCATACACATATGAACAGGCAAAGGAGGCGGAGTAATCATGGCAAAACAGTACGAAACAGTGATTGGACTGGAAGTCCATGTGGAATTAGCAACGAAAACGAAAATTTTCTGCGGCTGCTCAACGGCATTTGGCGGTGCGCCAAATACTCATACCTGTCCGGTGTGTACCGGTATGCCGGGTTCTCTGCCGGTATTAAATAAACAGGTTGTAGAATATGCGATGGCAGTTGGTCTGGCATTAAACTGCGACATTAACCAGTATTGTAAATTTGATCGAAAAAACTATTTTTACCCGGATAACCCACAGAACTATCAGATTTCCCAGTTGTATCTGCCAATCTGTATCAATGGACATGTTGAAATTGAGACAGCCGGCGGCAGAAAAAATGTTGGTATCCATGAAATTCATATGGAAGAGGATGCCGGAAAACTGGTACATGATGACTGGGCAGACTGTTCCCTCGTGGATTATAACCGTTCCGGTGTACCTTTGATTGAAATTGTGTCAGAGCCGGATATGCGAAGTGCAGATGAAGTAATTGCGTATCTGGAAAAACTTCGTATGACGATTCAGTATCTTGGCGCATCCGATTGTAAATTAAATGAAGGTTCCATGCGTGCGGATGTCAACTTGTCAGTGCGTGAGGTTGGTGCGAGTGAATTTGGTACCCGTACCGAGATGAAAAACTTGAATTCCTTTAAAGCAATTGCCCGCGCCATTGAAGGAGAACGTGCGCGCCAGATTGAGTTGTTGGAAGACGGCAAAAAAGTTGTGCAGGAAACAAGACGATGGGATGACAATAAAGAATATTCCTATGCCATGCGTTCCAAAGAGGATGCGCAGGATTACCGTTACTTCCCGGACCCGGATTTGACACCGATTGTCATTTCCGATGAATGGATTCAGAAGATTAAGGACAGCGAACCGGAGTTTCAGGAGCAAAAGGCAGCACGCTACGAAAAAGAATTTGATATTCCTGCCTATGATATTTCGATTCTTACGGCGAGCAAGAAGATGGCAGATTTGTTTGAGCAGACGGTTTCACTTGGAGCAAATCCAAAGAAAGCATCAAACTGGCTGATGGGCGAGACGATGCGCCTTTTAAAAGAGAAAGAAATGGAGCCGGAAGATATTACTTTTGCCCCGGAGAATCTCGCAAAGTTAATTGCCCTTGCGGATAAAGGAACGATTAACTCCACCGTAGCAAAAGAAGTCTTCGAAGTTGTTTTCACAGAGAATACAGACCCGGAGCAGTATGTCAAAGAGCATGGACTTGGTACGGTCAGTGACGAGGGAGCTCTGCGCGAAACGATTGAGAAGATTGTAGAGGAAAATCCACAGTCTGTTGCCGATTATCAGGCAGGGAAGAAAAAAGCAATTGGTTTCTTGGTTGGCCAGACGATGAAAGCGATGCAGGGTAAAGCAAATCCGGGTATGGTAAATCAGATATTGACGGAGATTCTTGATCGGAAATAATAGAGCCGGTATTTTTTGGGATTCCAGTGATTTAGGAGAAAAACATTTGCGTCTCGTGGGTTTGAGTACGTCGGTATGTGGCACTGGTACTTTCAGTGCCCATACCGCTACGCACTCAATGAGCGGGAGCGCCCACGAGTCGCAAAGTCTTTTTTCTAAATTACGGAGCCCAAAAAATCAATCATATTTTTTACTGTTACATTTGGGGTATTTCGATGCAGTAAAATGATGTGTTTTTTTCATCACCGAACTCGATTTCAAAAAGTATGTATAATACGGTTTTTTGTTGGTGTTTGTGCCATTGATAATCGGGTCGTCAAAGGTCACATCAATGTGATACCACTTACCGGAAAGTTTCACCATATTCCATGCATGGCCGACGCTACCGCTTGAACCGGTTACAAAGCGGCACGGAATTTTAAGTTTACGCATCACCATCTGAAAGGCATGCGAATAACCATCACACACTGCCACTTTTTTCAGCAGTGCTCCCTTTGCTGTGTGGGATACACTCGGTACATATCCGCGTTTGAGACTGTAATAATCATATTTTACATTTCGAATCATCCAATTATGTACTGCCTGTACTTTTTGATAATTCGTCATATCTTTTTTAATAACCGATTTGATAATCTGGTTTACCCGTTTTCCAACTGCTTTTCCGTATACTGTTACTTTGTACTGATATTTTTTTCCACCGGCAGATGCCTGAATTATGGTGGTTCCTTTCTTTTTTGCGCGAATTTTACCACTTTTTGTAACGGATACCACACTCTTCTTCTTACTCTTATACGTTACTGTATTAATGCAGTTGAGCAAAGGAATCGTGTCGGTATCTCCTGCAAGAAGGTAAATGTGGGAAGATGCAAATTCAATTTTGTTTGTCGTCGTAACGGCAATTCCTTTTTTCTCGGCATACAAATACGCCTTACTTAATTTTGGTGCTGCAAAATTTAAGATTTTTCCACAGTCATAAAGGATATTGTCTATCAATGTAACAGTTTCTTTTGGAAAAGAAATCACACGAAGCGATGAACATTTGGCAAAAGCATACTTTTCAACTGTCGTTACACTTGACGGAAGAATAATTTTCTTCACCTTTGAATTGTTATAAAAGGCAAGCGAAGAAACCACCGTTACCGTATTTGGTACGGTTACGGTCGTATCGCTTCCCCGATAAGAAATCAATCTGCCATTTTCAATCAAAAAATCCGAATTGTCGTAGGTACTGTCGCTGTTTTCTGTCGTTACCTCTCCAGACACAACGGAAAAGGATGCCGGCATGCGCTCTCCTAAGATTTCTCTTAAAATCGAAACCAGCACATCGGTATCTGACTGGCTTCCGTAAATTCTCGCATACTCGTCCTTTGTCACCTCATAGCGGGCGTCATCCAGATAAACATAATAATGCGTCACCTCTGCCGCCCTGCTGTTTTTACAAAATACAGGCAAAAGCATACCGCATAAAATTAATAAAACAACAATTCCTCCGATTCTTCGGATTTTCTGATTTGTATTCATTCTAACCTCTTTTCCAATGCCTCCACAACAATTTCAAGGACTTTAATCCTTGCATATAACTTGGAATTTGCCTCAATAATATGCCATGGGACTTCTGTCGTCGATGTGCGTAACATCATCTCATCGACTGCTTTTTCGTAGTCATCCCATTTGTCACGGTTGCGCCAGTCTTCATCTGTAATTTTCCACTGTTTTTCCGGCGTTTCCATTCGCTGCTTAAAGCGTTTTTCCTGCTCATCTTTGTCGATGTGCATCCAGAATTTCAAAACAATTGTACCGGATTTTACCAAATGGGCTTCCATATCATTAATTTCCTGATAAGCACGTTTCCATTCTTCCTCCGTGGCAAAACCTTCCACTCGCTCAACTAACACTCTTCCATACCAGGTGCGGTCAAAAATTGCCATGTGTCCGTCCTTTGGAAAATGATTCCAGAACCGCCACAAATAATGATGTGCTTTTTCGATATCATTTGGCGAAGCAATTGGCACCACTTCATAACCACGCGCATCCATACACTGGGTAATGCGCTTAATGGCACCGCCTTTTCCACCGGCATCCCAGCCTTCGAATGCTAGCACCACAGGCACACGCTGCAAATACATCTGATTGTGAAGTTTTTCCATCCGCTTTTGCAAATCTTTTTTCTTTTTCTTATATTCCTCAGGCGTCAAAGAGAGCGTCAAATCCACACCTTTTAACACACTGTTTTGCAGGTATGCATCTGTATCCTCACTTTTAGAATCCGTTTCCGGATTTCCTTTTTTCTGATTCATCTCGACCGCCTGCTCCAGCCGGTTTACAATTGTCGTTAAAATTTTATCTGCTGCAAATTTTTTGTCCATTGCCTCGACAATTGTCCACGGCGCATTTGCCGTATCAGTCTGTACCAGCATAGTATCAAATTGTGAGAAACATTTGTCATAATTCTCATTATTTTTCCAGTCTTTTTCTTTGACACGCCAGCTCGTGTCCTCACTGCCCGCCAAATGGTTTAACCGTTTTTTCTGCTCCTTTTTTGTAATAGCAAGAAAAAACTTAATCAAAACAGCCCCATCGTCGGTAAACTGCTTTTCGTACCGGCAGATTTCGTCCGCCTGTAAAACATCCGGAAATCCCTGATACCAGCTGTGGTCAAAAATATGAATTCTTCCTTTTGCCGGCATTTTCGTCGCATAACGCCATAAATATGGATGCCTTTTATCCTCTTTCGTTTCCTTTTCCATCGTAAAAACCTGAAAACCTCTTGGGTCAAGAGGACGAATCATCCGTCCAATCATTGTTCCTTTTCCGGACGCAGAAAACCCCTCAAACACAATAACAATCGGAATCCCCATACTCCGGCACTGCCGCTGCAGTTCTCCCATACGAATTTCTAAATGTGCCAGTCTCTCATCATAGTCTTTGCGAACTTCTTTTCGCTCCATCATTACCTTATCAAGCATAAGTAACACCCCTTTTCACAATCTTCTTGGTCTGCCCCACATCTGATTTTTACGGAGTAATTGGTACTTAGCATACGCATGTTCCAAAATTTTGCGTTCATTGGCAAACTTCAGCAGATGATATGCCTCATGGTATTTATAATACCCCGAATCCTGAAAATATTCCTCCCTTTGTGGTTTTGAATAGAAACTATCCGACTGCATTAAAAACCAATGAACATCTTTGGATACCGTCCCCTCCGGCACTTCAAATGTGTAGTGGCTTCGGTCAACATAATCAACAATCCGGCACAGCGCACTTGCCTCCTCCTTTACTTCACGTAATGCCGTCTCCGGAAAACTTTCTCCCTGCTCAACTGTTCCTTTCGGAAGAACCCAGCCTTCATATTTGTGTTTCACATTTTTATACAACAATAATATCTTACCCCGGAAAATTACTACTCCGCCACAGCTTGTTGCTTCTATCATTGCAATCCCTCCTGCGTGGAAATCACGTTCCTCTGTACACGTGTTTTTTTCTTAGTATACCCCATTCTACCAATAAGCGTCAAACACCTTTTTAGCAATCGGAACAGCATAGGCACTTCCGGTTCCCGCAGCCTCTACAACTACGCTGACGCAGAGCTTTTTACCATTTTTTTCCGCGTAACCGACAAACCACGCATGAGAATCCGTCGAACCGTTTTGGAACTCCGCAGAACCCGTCTTTCCACCTGCCTTATATGGCGTTCCATAGTATAAAGACGTTGCCGTTCCACCTTTTACGGTTCCCCTCATTAATTTTTTTAATTGTTTTGCCTCTTTTTCTGACATTTTCTTTCCGAGTGATTTCGGTGCATTTTCAGAAACCGTATTTCCGTTTGCATCCTCAATCCGGTCAACCACATATGGCTGCATCAATTCACCGCCATTGACTGATGCACAGACAAGTAAAATGTTTTGCAGCGGCGTAACCAATGTCTGTCCCTGTCCGATTGACGCCTGTCTTACATCACCCTGCGCCGTCTTGTTATCAATCGTAAAACGGGACGATTTCTGCTCCATTTTTTCAAGCGGAATGCTTTTGTTATAATAAAAGGATTCACATAACTTGCGCCACGAATTTCGGTTCAAACCATCTCCGATGGAGCAAAATGCTGCATTACAAGACTCGGCAAATGCCTTTTTCAAATCCACTTTTCCGTGCACTTCACCGCCATAGCACTTAATCTGTTCGCTTCCTGTTCCAATTTTCCCGGTACAGGTATAATGAAATTTTGAATAATTATCCTG
>OHDH01000987.1_pt1 | contig 11515 bp, 8 predicted proteins | sample 1566921 | NCBI WGS metagenome assembly OHDH01 (sample SAMEA3879585, study PRJEB24766) | human gut metagenome | biome: human-associated habitat; feature: feces | place: USA | collected 1985/1987
CAAGGATGACAATATGGAAGCTTTCGCCCGCCGCTGGAAAGATTTTGAAGCCATGACGCTGCCCGTAGCCAGGTACTACGAGGCCCGCGGCCTGGTCGTTAAAATGACGGTGTCCGAAGAACGGGAACCTGCCGAGGTTTCCCGGGATCTGGCCCGCAAGCTGGAAGAGTACCGGCAATAGAAAGAATAATCCCATGGCAGAACGAATCCATATCAAGTCTCCCGGCGAGGTAGCCAAGATGCAGAAGGCCGGGGCTGTAACGGCGGAAATCTTGATGGAGATCGGGGCCGAAGTCCAGGTGGGACGCACTACGCGGGAAATAGATGATATCGCGCGTGAAATCTTTAAAAAGCACAAGGTAGGCAATTCCTTTTACCAATACCGCGGGTTTCCCGGCCAGCTCTGCATTTCCATCAATGAGGAAGTGGTGCACGGCAGCGCTGGTCCCCGCCGCATTCAGAACGGGGATATTGTGAGCCTGGACGTGGGCGCTGTTGTGGACGGCTGGCATGGAGACAACGCCATGACCGTTCCGGTGGGTATGGTGGATCCGGAAAAACTGCGGCTGCTGGCCGTGACGGAGGAATCCCTGTTCCGCGCCATTGAACTGGTAAGGCCGGGCGCTTTGCTGGCGGACGTCTGCGCGGCGGTGGAAGGTTTCGTGCGTCCCCGCGGTTTTACCGTGGTTCGGGATTTTGTGGGGCACGGCATAGGCCGCCACCTGCATGAAGAACCCCAGATTCCCAATTACCGCCCCCATTACAAGCTTCCGCGCCTGAAAAAGGGGATGGCCCTGGCTATTGAGCCGATGGTGAACGCGGGCAGGCCTTCCGTTAAAATTCTGGATGACGGCTGGACGGTCGTCACGGCGGACGGCAAGCCTTCCGCCCACTTTGAGCACACGGTTATCGTAACGGACGGCGCGCCCCTGATTGTGACGGACCGCCCCCGCATCGCGTTGCCGGAACAGCTCGGCATTGCTCCTTTGTAACTTCAGCCCCCTCCAGGGAATGACGCCGCCGGTATCTTCCGTTCCCGTGATTCTGGAGAAGACCGCCGCCCGCCGGATGGTGTGGGTGGATGTGGCCCGCGTGGTCGCCTGCATCCTGATTATTGCGAATCACATGGCCTTTTATTCGGCGGAGCTGTACCGGTGGATATGGGCGGAGTTCCTGGCGGCGCGAACGCCCTTTTTTCTGCTGGCGGCGGGCTACTTTGTGGGGAGAGGCTCGTTCGGCCCTCTGGATGGAGGAAGCCTTTTCCTCTGGAGGCGGAGCTGGTTTCTTCTCCGTCCGTATCTGGTGTGGGGGCTGGTTGCGGCCGTCCTGATCGGCTGGTCTCCCCTGCATGAATATTACGCGTCCTACCGGCCTATGTATGAATGGCTGGAAGGAGAGGAGGGCGCCGGGTTCTGGCCCGCTCTCGCGGCGTTCGGACGCTGCCTGGGCATTGCCGGGCATCCCGTGGACGCGCCTATGTGGTTCCTGCGCGATATTATTATTTATACTGCTGCGGCTCCCCTTCTTTACCGCTTGGGAGACTATCTGCTCTGGGCGGGCATGGTCATGCTGTCCCTGAACTATTTTGCGCTGGATCTGGCGGATCATGATTATCCCATCGCCAACAGCCTGGGATTTTTCCTGTTGGGAATGTATGTTTCCCGGTATTCCCTCCCGTTCCTGACGGAGGCCGTGCGCCGGTACGCTGTGCCCTTTCTGGCTGCCACGCTTGCGCTTACCTGGTGGCTGGCAGGCCACCGGGACCAGCACAACTCGATGCTCATCGCCCTGGGCATGCTGGGGCTGATGTCCCTGGCCATTCTGTTCACGGAATGGTTTCCGCGCACGGCCAGATGGGTGGCGGGGTTGGCTCCGGCGTGTTTTTTCATTTTCGGGACGCATTACATCGTCATCATCCTGTTGCGTGAAAGCGGCTGGATTACATGGAAGGGGGAAGCGTGGGACATGCTCTGGCTTTGTCTGGTTCCGGTCATTTTCGCCGTGCTGGCGGGGCTTTTTTTCTGCATGAAAAGATTTGCCCCGCGGCTGGTTCCCCTGCTGGGGGCCTATGGGAAATAGCCGTCTTGAAGAGCCGTTCCGCCGGGACGGGAAGGGAGCCGCGCTTATCTCTTGCCGTCAAAAGGCAAATCCCTTATTCTTTCCTTTGCTGGAAGGGGTGGAAGCGGCTTTTTTGTCACGTTGCCGTTCTTGCTCCACGGCCGGGAAACAATACATGGTATGGCAATGATTCAAGGCGAGCAGGTTCAGGATTCGGAATTATCAACTCAGGCGGTGATCTATCTGGGCCCGAGCTCCATGAGCCTGATGGTGGCTGAGGCTGTCCGGGACAGGATTCGCCTGCTGGATTTCCTTCAGCAGCCCGTCCCGATGGCGCGTGATATTTTCCGGTTCCACCGCATTTCCCGGCATACCATGGACCGCTGCGTGCAAATTATCGGCGACTATCTGGAAATTCTCAAGGAATACGGAGCCGGCAGCAAGCTTTCCGTCCGGTTCATGATTTCCAACATCATTTCCGAGGCGGATAATGTGGACGTGTTCGTGAACCGCATGCACGTGGCACACGGCCTGCGGGGGCGCCGCATTGACGACGGCAAGATGACGCGCCTCATCTACGTGAAGGTGCAGGAGGCTCTGGCCCAGTATCCGGGATTCAGCAAGAAAAAGGTGCTTGTGGTCCATACGGGGCCGGGCAATACCCGCGTGCTTCTGTTCCAGAAGGGGCGCATCGTGCGTTATTCCTGCTACAGGCTGGGAACGCACCGCACGGGGGAGGCCGTCGGGGAAATCGAGTACGGAGACGATGTGGCGGAGCTTTCCATTCTGCGGGAGCACATGCGCGGACAGGTGGACCAGATTTGCCTGGATTACGGGGGCGTGAAGGGCCTGGCGGGCCTGATCGTCATCGGCCAGGAAATGCAGCAGCTCCGGGACCGCCTGGCCCCCACGCCGGAAGGCAAGGTGGCGTGCTCCTCTCTGGCGGCGGAGGCGGAGCGGATGTCCCGCACCACTCTGGAACAGCGCATGAACGTTTACGGGGCGGATTTCGCCGGGGTGGATTCCCTGCTGCCCGCCGTCTTGATGACGGAAATGATTGCCCGCAGCCTGAACCTGGATGACGTCATTATTCCCGCAAGCGGTTATGATGAGGAGTTTTCAAGCAGCCTGATACGCGCGGAACAGCATCCGGGGGATCTGGAGGCGGAGGTTCTCCATTTCGCCGGGATTCTGGCGGACAGGTACAAGGCGGACAAAGGGCACCGCGAGCATGTGGCGCGCCTGTGCATGGAGATGTTTGACCAGCTTCAGGACCTGCACCGCCTTTCCGAGCATGACCGGCTGCTGCTGGAAGTGGCCTCCATCCTGCATGAGGTTGGCTCTTTCATCAACCAGCAGAACCACCAGCTCCATTCCCAGTATATCATTCTCAACAGTGAAATTTTCGGCCTTTCCCGGGATGATGTGGAAACGATCGCCCTGCTGGCCCGCTACCACCGGCATGAGGTTCCCGCCAATTCCGATCCCATGTACGGGGAGCTGGAGCTGAGGGACCGCATGCGCGTAGCCAAGATGGCCGCCATCCTGCGCGTGGCGGACGCCCTGGAACGCGGCCATGCCCAGCGCGTGAACGGCGTCCGGGCGCACATCCGCGGGCGCATGCTGGAGCTGGAGCTTCAGGGCGTGCGGGAAACCGCCGTGGAAGACCTGGCCCTGCGGCTGAAGGGCGACCTGTTTGCGGATATTTTCGGGTATGACGTCGTGCTGGCGCCCCAGCGGTAGGCTGATTTAAAAAACTTCCATTTTCCATTTTTCCCATGTCTGACGAATATATCAACAGAGAACTTTCCTGGCTGGAATTCAACCAGCGCGTGCTGGACCAGGCCGTAAGGACGGATCTTCCCCTTCTGGAACGCCTGAAGTTTCTGGCTATTACCGCCTCCAACCTGGATGAGTTTTTCATGGTGCGCGTGGGCGGCCTTCAGATGCTGCGGCATTCCGGTTCCCGCGTGAAGGATATTTCCGGGCTGACGCCCACCCGCCAGCTGAAAGCCATCCGCTCCCGCGTGGGCCGCATGATTGAGGACCAATACCGCCTGTTCCATGAGGAAATTCTGCCGTGGATGGAAATCAACGGCATCAATCCCCTGGCGATGGAGGATCTCAGCACTTCCCAGAAACTGACGCTGGAGCAGTATTTCAACAATCAGATATTCCCGCTTCTGACGCCGCTGGACATGGATGCTCCGGAAGCTCCCGCGCTGCCATCCCTCAAGCTGCTGATGGGCGTGGAACTGCGCGACAATGAGACCGGGGAGGTGCGCTCCGCCGTGGTGGCCCTTCCGGACGGCCTGCCGCGGCGCGTTCCCGTCCCTTCCGCGGAGGCGGAGCGCTACGTGATGCTGGAGGACCTGGTCCGGGAGTGCATCGGCACCGTTTTTCCCGGTGAAACCGTTCTTTCCGCAGCGGTGTTCCGCGTCACGCGCAATGGGGACATTGCCGTGCAGGAGGAAGACGCCCTGGACCTGGCGGATGAGATGGAGGAAGTGCTCGTAGCCCGGAAATTTTCCGAATGCGTGAGGCTGGAAGTAGAGTCCTCCGCGCCCGCCCCCCTGCATGACAAGATCATGCGGATTGTAGGTGCCGGGAAGGAGGAGACTTATGACCTCAAGGGTCCCCTGATGCTTTCCGACTTCATGGAAATGGCTTTTGCCCCCGGCAATGACCAGTTGAAGGTGGAGCAGTGGTCCCCGCAGCCGTCCCCTTCCGTGAATCCGGCCGTCAGCATTTTTGAAAACATTGCCGGCGGGGACATTCTGCTCAACCATCCCTATGAAAGTTTTGAACCCGTCCTGCGCCTGGTGGAGGAGGCAGCGGAAGATCCGGACGTCATCGCCATCAAGCAGGTGCTGTACCGTACCGCCAGGAACTCCCGCATCGTGGCCGCCCTGAAAAAAGCGGCGGAGAGCGGCAAGCAGGTGACGGCGTTGGTGGAGCTGAAAGCCCGTTTTGACGAAGCCCGCAATCTGGAGAAGGCGGAAGAGCTTCAGCGTTCCGGCGTGCAGGTTGTTTACGGCGTCAAGGGGTTGAAGACCCATGCCAAGATTTGCCTGGTGGTGCGCCGGGAACAGGGCATGCTGCGGCGTTACTGCCATTTCGGCACGGGCAATTACAATGAGACCACCGCCAAGATTTACACGGATATTTCCTACCTTACGTGCGACGACCAGCTGGGAGCGGACGCTTCCCAGTTCTTCAATTCCGTGACGGGGCGCACCAAGCTCATGCGCTTCCGCAAGCTGTATCCCTCCCCGGTGTTGATGAAGGCGCGCCTTATTGAACTTATTGAGGGGGAGGCGGAACGCGCGCGGCAGGGGGAACCCGCCCGCATTTCCGCCAAGATGAACAGCCTTCAGGACGTGGAAATTATTGACGCCCTGTACAGGGCCGCGGACGCCGGGGTGGACATTGAACTGAACGTGCGCGGCATTTGCTGCCTGAAAACGGGCCCCCGGCCCAACGGCAAGGTAATCCGCGTGGTCAGTATTGTGGACAGGTATCTGGAGCACGCGCGCATTTTCTTTTTCCACCACGGCGGCAACCACCAGCTTTTCATCGCCAGCGCGGACTGGATGACCCGGAATCTGGATAAAAGGGTGGAGCTTATGGTGCCCGTCACCAACGGAAAGCTGGCGCGCCGCCTGAAATCCATTCTGGACGCCTGCTTCAGGGACAATGTCCAGGCCTGCAATATTCTGCCGGACGGCACTTCCGAACATGTCGTCCGGAAAAAAGGCCAGAAAGCCTTCCGTTTGCAGCAGTACCTGACCAAGGAGGCGCGCCGCCTGGCCAAGGACAAGGAACGGGAACGCCAGCAGATGCTGGAACCGCACACACCGCATTAAAGGCGCTCGTCATGGGCGTCTGAAGGTCAGCCGGGAACAGTCTCCGGAGTACGCCGGTTTTCCGGAGAGGGAGGAGGAAGCCGGTTACGGTTTTCTGCCGTCAAGAATGGACAGCAATTTTTTCAGCTCCCTGATTTTGTCCCGGCGTTTCCGGAAAATATGGCCCCGGGAGAAGAACAGTTTCCATTGCTGGCCGCGGATATGGCGCCGGAGTAGCGGGGCCAGCCCCTGGGAAATCGCATCCAGTTCCTTCCGGAACGCGGGAAGTTTCTTTGCTTCCGGCCACCAGAAAAAGGAGTACAGGATCCAGTGGAACTGCCCCATGGTTCCGGGGGCGTCAGGAAGCCGCCATGGTTTTTCCGGGCCTACCATGTGCAGCAGTTTCCATGAACGTCCGCAGGATATGGACGGAACGTTTTCAAATTCGGTCCCGCGCAGGAGCCGTGTTTTTTCTTCATCCCAGGTCCAGGACAGGAATTGGAAGTTCCATTCCGGAGGCAACGGCGTTATGTCTCCGTGCAGGGCGATATTTAAGATGTCCTGGTCCGGATAGGGGAAGGGTTCCGGGCGGCTCCGGAGCCATTGGAGCAGGCGGTGTTCCAGGTTGCGGCGGCGCATCTGGTCCAGATCCAGCACCAGGACGCCGGAATTGCAGTAGGAAAGGGGGGAGGAAAGGTAGTTGCCCATATATTCCAGATGGGGGTGCATCGTTCCTTTTTCAATACTCCAGAGGGCCAGGCCGTCTCCGGCCGCCGCTACGGAAGCTCCCCGCAAATCGGAAAAATACAGTTCGGCTACGTCTCCGGCCAGCAGGACATCCGCGTCCAGATAAACGATCCTGCCGTACTGCGGGAACAGGCTGCCGGCCATCAGGCGGGCATACGCAAGGGGGGAGTAGCGGTCCTTGTTGCCGTTTTGAAAGAGCTGGCGGAATTCTTCCGGAAGTTGCAGGAAAGAAAGGGAAACCTGCGTAAAGGGGGCGGCGACCCGGTTCAGCCCCTGTATTATTCGCGCGTCCATTCCGTCGTGAACGATGTGAATGTCATAAAAGCGTCCGGAACCGGCGTGAAGGCAAAGGGTGTGAATGGCTACGCCCAGGGGCAGGCCCCAGCCGCCGGTGGCGGAAAACATGACGGGGATGCGTGATTTCTCCGGGGATGCGGGAACGGGCGGGGTTGTCATGGCATCGGGGAATTTCATGGGAAGGGTCTTGAAGAAGGGGCTGCGGGAAGAAATAGGCCGGGGAGGGAAAGAGCATGGAGGCTCCGTTCAGGCCGGAAAAGGGATGTCTGTAATTTGAAGAAGGGGGGGAATTTGAAGTCTTTAAATGCCGGGGCCGGGATTTTTGCGGGGGGTAACCGTTTCTCCCCGTATGGAAAATAATTTGGCGGTTTTCGTTCATTTGTCCATTTCATGGTTCGGGGCGGCTTTTCGGACATTCCTGTTCCTTTGGCGGTTCCTGCCGGGCGGAGAGAAGGGGCAGGAGCAGTCCGGCTGTTTTCCCGGCCTGGTACGCGCGGTCCGGAGGGGAGAAATGGAAGGGATCTATATATCTGCGCCCCTGCATGAAGCCATGGTGGTCTGAAAGAACCGCGCCGGGCAGGGAAGATGCCGCCTCGCGGACAATGGCATTAAAGGCGGCGAGGGTTTTCTCTTTTTCTTCATTCAGCGTGCCGTCCGGCCCATCCATGATGGACGTACTGGTTGCCAGGATGAGGAAACGGCAGCGCTTGCTGAGCTGGGAGACGAATGCCATGTAATTTTTGCGGAAGTCATCCACGGAAATGGCGGAGACTTTATTGGTGACGTGGGAACCGAAGGAAACAATGACGGCTTCGTATCCGGCGGAGGGAAAATATCCTGCAAGAGTGGGGAGATAGTCCGGATCTCCGGGAATCAGCGTGGAGGAGAACAAGTCAATGTCTTCCTGAAGTTCTGAGGCAAGGGGCCGCCACAAATGCCGCATGACGGAATCGCCAATGAGCAGTATGCGCGCCTGCCCTTTTTCTGAATGAATGGCCGTAATCCAGTCGGTTTCCTCACGGTAATGGGGAGGGGCCGCCAATGTCCTCCAGCGGGCAAGCATGCGTTCCTTCCGGCGTTTTCTTCTTTTCTCCAGCAGGCGGTGTATTTTCCCGGAACGCCTTCTCACCCACGTTTGGCCGAAAGGCAGCCGGTGGAGGATCTGTTTTCCCAGATTCCGGTAAGCTTCCGGGAAATCTTCTTCCCCGGAGCCGGGCAGGGGGCGGTATTGCAGCATATCGCCGCAAAAGTCAATGAATGGAAGGTTCAGCTTGCCTGCCAGCGTGCGAAGAAGGGCGTTCCAGGCTTCAAGGACGCCCGGTTCTTCCGCGTAGGGGTGCCGGGCGCTGCCGTAGTCGGAGGGCGGGGATGACAGGAGGATCAGGCGGCGCGTCTGTTTCCGCAGAAAGGCGAAAAGCCTGCAAAGCATATCTTCGGCGCTTTCCATGGGCCCGCCCCCTTCCGGGGGCTTTTCCATGAGCCTGCCGTTGGCCGGGGAAAGATGCAGGGGCGGCCACATGAAAAGAATGATGCTGTAGCGGGCGCCGGAAAGGCTGTGCTCCATTTGCCGCCACAGGCGGGGATGGTTGAGCGGGAAATTGAAGATGAGCGTGTCGGCGGCCAGTCGGGACGATTTCAGATGGCCATGGTTTTTTGCCAGAGCGGAACTGCCGATCACCAGCATTCTGTCATTGCCGGGCAGGAGGTGGTCGTGTTGCTGGTAGGAATAGATGAACACGGGAAAAACAGCAGTTACAGGGATGATCGGGGGAGCTTCTTTGCAGAATAAAGAGTGTATCCGAGGATTTGGAGCGTGTCTATTCCGTTTTTGGAAAACCTCAGCCGGAACATTTTCCTTCTGGCGGTCTTGAACTTCCAGAAGCATTGAAGGAGGCGCAGGTAAATCCACCGTCCGGCCAGGGCGGCCTCAAGATAAGCCCTCTGTTCCCTGGGCATCCCGCAAACGTGTTCGGAAGTGATGTCCGCCTCCCGCCAGAGTTCCGCCCAATGCCTGAGCCGCCCGGCCGGCATTTCATTGTCCGGAAAAAGCAGGGGGACAATATAATTCATGTAGGCCGTGCGGTTGCTGCCCAGAACCCCCTCCCGGAGTTTTTCCCTGGTGAGCATCTCGAATACGGCGTAATAACTTGCGGGCCGGGTTTCCGCTTTCCGGTTGCGAGAAGAAACGGATTGGGGGCCGCCCAGCCCGTAGTGGTAGAGTTTTTCAGAGGTGAGGGCGACGCTGCGGCAGCGGGCGATGGCCCGGGAAACGTAAAGGGTGTCTTCTCCGCTGGTGAAGGAAGAAGGCAGGCGGACTTCCAGGGGGGCGGAACAGCCGGGGAGGAGCCGCCTGAACAATTTGCTCCAGACGACGCCTGTCTTCCAGAAAGAGCCTGAATATTTCTCCTTTCTCCGTAAAGACGCCGTCGCAGGCGGTGTTTTCAATATGAAGGAGTTTTTCCTCAGCCATTCCGCGCGATTCTCCGCTTTCAGCCGGAAGGAAGGGGGAATAGGAACATTGGACCATGTCCGCCCCGCTTTCTTCCGCGAGCCGGTAGAGCCGTTCGTACATGTCCGGCTCAACGTAGTCATCCGGATCCGCAAAACCCAGGTAAGGCGCCGCAGCAGCCCTGATTCCCGCATTACGGGCTTCCGCCCTGCCGGAATTTTCCTGTGTAATCAGGCGGAAACGACTGTCTCCGGAAGCATATTTCCGGACGATGCCTCCGGACCCGTCGGTTGAACCGTCGTCCACGCAGATGATTTCCAGGTCGCGGAGGGTTTGTGCCGCCAGGCTGTCCAGACAGCGCGGAAGAAGGGACTCCATGTTGTAGATGGGGACGATGACGGAAATGAGGGGAGAGGGCATGGTCTGCTGTATAGGAAACAGGGTTATATCCGGAGCCATGAGCCGGGGATGAGTGCGTCATCCGTATGGTACCGGTCGCCTTCCTCCCTGTTGAACCAGATGCGCGGCGCGATGACGATTTTCTCCGCGTGTTCGTTGAGCCACGCCGCCCACCAGGAGAAAGTGCTGTTGGCGATGATGTGGTGGCGGCAGTTTCGCATCAGTTCCAGATCGAAGTAGCCGGTGCCGCCGTCATTGATATCCACATGGACATGGGGCAGGGCGGGCCTCAGGTTTTGCCGGGCCCATTCTATGTCGTCCGAAAAGATGAAGTAACGCAGGGATTCCTGCGGAGCGCCTGCCGCCCGCAGCCTTCCTTCCATTTCAGCCATGCTCCGGAGGTAGTATTCCAGAGGCGGCGGAGAAAGGTAGGGGTTGGAGAGGTAATCCGTTCTGCGGATGTGCAGGGAAATGGAGCAGCATGAACGGATATCTTCAAGAATGCGGGCGTTTTCCGGAGTCAGGGGAGTTTTCAGACGGAATTCCCTGCAAAGCTGTTCCCGGCAGTGGAGGAAGTATTGTTCCGTCTGAAAATATCCCTTGAAATAGGTATGGCGGCGGGGAGGAGCCGCGAGACCGGGATCGAACCCGTGCCGTTTTTCCTCCCGGAAATGAGGATATTTGGGAGCGGCGAACAGGGAACGCAGGCAGGCGGGAATACGGGACTTGCGGAAAGCCCAGGGGGGAGGGCCTCCTTCAATGGGAAGGGAAACCCGGAAGTGATGGAGTTCGCAGACCCTCTTATCATCATGTTCATATGATGAGGCTTCCAGTCTTGCTTTTCCCCCTTGCCGGGAGAGCGCGAAGAGGAAGGCGTATTGGAACAGCTGGTTTCCCAGCCCTCCGAAAAGACGCATGACTATTATTTTTCCTTTTGCCATGTTCAAGCAGGGGAAGGGGTTAAAACGTGATATTCCTGCGTATTTCCTCCAGCTGTTCGCGTACTTGCCGCAGCTGTGCCCTGCCATTCCTCCTCCATGAGGGGACAGGGCAGAAATGGAGGAGCTTCCGGCGGATTCCGGTGTTTTTGCCGGCCCTCCGGAGCCTTCTTCCGAAGTCTGAAAAGCCGGAGGATTGCAACAACAGGCGGAAAGGAAGATGCAGGGAGGCCCTCCGGCACTCGGCGGCCGTGCAATGGGGGGTCAGGAAGTCCCGGATGATGCTGTAAAGTATTTCCTGCTCCGGCGGGGAGAAAGGCATGCCAAGCAGCCTCAGTTCAAATGGTTCATGCTCAATAAAGCGGACGAGATGGCCGGCTTTTCTTTTCCAGAGATGACGTTGTTCATAAAACTCTTCAATCAGGGAAAGCCACCGGGGGATCATGGGCAGGATGTCGGCGGTTCTTTTCCGTATCTGGTGGTGGTTGCCCTGTTCATGCTGGCGGTAATGGTAAACGGCCTCCGGACAGAAGGAAATTTTTTCTGTCAGCGCGAGCACGAAATGCGAGAAGAGGCCGTCTTCACAGGGGTGAATGCCTTCCGGGAATTCCAGATTGTTTTTCAAGGGGAACTCCCGGCGCAGAAATATGCCGCAGGTGGGCAGGGCGGGGATTTTATCCGGCGGAAACCTGTCGCAGAACAGCTTTCCCGCTACGGTCAAATCGCTTGCTCCGCGGTCCGAGGCGTCCAGAAGATGTTTGAGAAAGGCCGCGTCGATGAAA
>OHDH01000990.1_pt1 | contig 11499 bp, 10 predicted proteins | sample 1566921 | NCBI WGS metagenome assembly OHDH01 (sample SAMEA3879585, study PRJEB24766) | human gut metagenome | biome: human-associated habitat; feature: feces | place: USA | collected 1985/1987
TCCAATTGCAAAAGAGAATTTTATACGTGCAGGGAAAGAAAAACAGATTATGCTGTTAGAAGGAGATGCGGCGCAGATTCTTCCGACACTGACGGAATCTTATGATTTCATTTTTATGGATGCCGCAAAGGGACAGTATATTCATTTTATGCCGGATATATTACGGCTGCTTGGCTCCGAAGGAACATTGGTTTCTGACAATGTGCTGCAGGATGGAGATATCATAGAATCCCGTTTTGCGGTGACGAGGAGAAACCGCACGATCCATAAGAGAATGAGGGAGTATCTATATGAACTGACACATGACGAGCGTCTTGTCACGGCAGTTTTGCCGATTGGTGACGGAGTGACCGTCAGCACATGGAAAAAATAGAAAGGGTGTATCTGAAAAAGATGCGAAAGGATAGATAAGTTATGAGAAGACCGGAGCTTTTGATACCGGCAAGCAGCCTTGAGGTATTAAAAATTGCAGTGATCTATGGTGCAGATGCCGTGTACATTGGTGGCGAGGCATTTGGACTTCGTGCAAAAGCAAAAAATTTTTCCATGGAAGAAATGAGAGAGGGAATTCGTTTTGCACACGAGCATGAGGTGAAAGTATATGTGACGGCAAATATCCTTGCCCACAATGACGATTTAGAGGGTGTAAGGGAATATTTCAAAGAGCTGGATTCCTTTGCAAAAGAAGAAAAACCGGATGCACTTATCATCGCAGATCCTGGTGTGTTTATGATTGCAAAGGAAGTCTGCCCGGATATTGAGCGCCATATCAGTACACAGGCGAATAATACCAACTACGAAACATACCGTTTCTGGTATGGACTCGGTGCAAAGCGTGTGGTATCGGCCCGTGAACTTTCTTTAAATGAAATTAAAGAACTTCGTGCAAATATACCGGATGACCTTGAGATAGAGACGTTTATTCACGGTGCAATGTGCATTTCTTATTCCGGAAGATGCCTGTTATCTAACTATTTTACCGGACGTGATGCGAATCAGGGAGCATGTACACATCCGTGCCGCTGGAAATATTCCATCGTGGAGGAAACGAGACCAAACGAGTATATGCCAGTTTATGAGAATGAGCGTGGAACTTATATTTTTAACTCCAAAGATCTTTGTATGATCGAACACATACCGGAATTAATGGAATCAGGTATTGACAGTTTTAAAATAGAGGGTAGAATGAAAACAGCACTATATGTTGCGACTGTGGCAAGAACTTACCGCAAGGCGATCGATGACTACAAAGTGTCACCGGAGCTTTACAAAAAGAATCTGCCATGGTATTTAGATCAGATATCCAACTGTACCTACCGCCAGTTTACAACCGGATTTTTCTTTGGAAAGCCTTCAGATGAAGCACAGATTTACGACAATAACACCTATTTAAAAGAGTACACATATTTGGGAATTGTTGGAGAGCAGAATGAAGAAGGACTTTACCGGATCGAACAGCGCAATAAGTTTTCGGTTGGTGAAGAGATTGAGATTATGAAGCCGGATGGAGAAAATCTGACGGTGACTGTGAAACGGATTGTGGATGAGGATGGAGCAGATATGGAATCAGCACCGCATCCAAAACAGGTTTTATATATTGATCTGGGGCATCCGCTTGAGAAGTATGATATTTTACGAAGAAAAGAGTAGGGAGGAAAATACTCTGCCCCGAAAAATAAGGAGGATAAAAGTATGAAAAAGGAAAAATATGTGGCTTATGTAGGTACATATACTCATGAAAACAGTGTCGGAATCCATATTTATGATGTGGATGTGGCAAATGGCAGTATGAAAGAACGTAAAGTAGTACCAATCAATAACCCGTCAGATCTTGTTGTTTCAAAGGATAGAAAGTTCCTTTATTCGATTGCTGATGAAGGTGTGGAAGCATTTAAGGTTCTTCCGGATGGAGATCTTGAGGCTGTGAATAAACAGTGGATTGGCGGCATGAGAGGATGCTATGTGGAAGTGGATGATGAGAATCGTTATCTTTTCGTTGGTGGACATCATGACGGACGTGTGACGATGATGCATCTTGAAAAAGATGGAAGCATCGGAGCTATCGCAGATGGTATTTTCCATATAGGTATGGCGCGCGGAAGCGACAGACGTACCAACACACCACATGTTGACTGTGTAAAACTGACACCGGATCAGAAGTTTTTGTGTGCAGTTGATAACGGATTAGATCAGGTTAAGATCTATCGTGTGGATTATACTTATGGTAAATTAAAACTGGTGGATATCATTCGTGGACCGCTTGAGTCTGCGCCGAGAATGATCCGTTTTTCCAGAGATGGAAAATATGCTTATATCCTGTATGAACTGACACATGAGATCGAGGTGTATAAGTATAGCGTTGAGAATGACCAGCCACAGTTTGATAAGATCCAGACGATCACAACACAGGGCAGGAAAGAGGAAGACATCTGTGCTGCATCCGGTATGGAGATCAGCAAGAGCGGAAAGTATCTGTTTGCTTCCAATGCCGGAGTAAATACGGTCGTAGCATATGAGATCGATCCGGATACAGGTATGCTGACACAGGAATTCCGCACAAAGGTAGACAGTGATTATCCGAAGATGTTAGCTATTTACCCGGATGAGAAACATTATCTGACCGTGAATAATACATCCAATGACATCGTATCTTACACGATCAATTATGAGAAAGGTTTTTCTCTGCAGAACGGTGCACCAGTCAAGGTTGACAAACCGAACTGTATTTATATTTTAAAATTAGAAGAATAAGAGAGATTCCGTGCATCTTATGTCACGGTAAAATACCCGCAGTATGCCAGAGATGATATGCTGTGGGTGTTTTTTATTTGTGCAATTTACCAATCAAAAAACCGGAAGCCACCTTTCGACATCCGAATCCTTGAAGGAAATAAAAATATTTCATAAATAAGAATGAGATTGCCCAAAGCGGATATAGATAATAATAGTGGATGAAAAAAGATACAGAAAAGGAAAAATGGTGGGCGATGAACAGGGAAGAACGATTGAGGCGGCAAAAGGATTTTCTGACCGGATTTGCATTCTGGGTGGTGTGGCTTGTGATTTTGTGGGTAGTGCTTAAGGCGGCAGGTTCTGTGCTGTTTCCGTTTCTTGCGGCGTTTGCGGTGGCGGTACTGCTGTCGGGAGCGGTACAGTTTATTGCGGAGCGGATGCATATTCAAAGAGGGATCGTGGCGGTCGCGGTCGTTCTTTTCTTTTATATTATTTTAGCGGTATTCCTTTATTTTGCGGGCAGTTATCTGGTGCGTCTGATTTACGATACGGCAAGGGAATTATCCGTATTTTTTTCAGATACGATCGTCCCGGTCATGCAGCGCTTTTACCAGTGGTTAGACCGCTTTGTTTCTGTATTTTATCCGACAGAACTGACAGGAAAAACATCCGGTTTACATGGAGTTGGGGAAGAGTCCGCACGGGGATCTCGGATGGTGTCATCGACGGGGTGTCCGGGATGGCGGCAGGAATCCCGGGATTTTTTATGAAACTTCTGATTGCGGTGATCGCGACCGTATTTATGGAACTGGAATTTCCGGAGATCAAAGCATTTTTAAAGCGGCAGATCCCGGCAGAATACCAGCGGGCATTCCGGGATGGAAAAAATTATGTGACAGGGACGATGGGAAAATGTATCCTCTCGTACTGCCTGATCTTTGGTATTACATTTGCGGAACTTGTGGCAGGACTGTTTTTACTTGGCATAAAAAATGCATTTGCCATCGCGTTTATCATTGCAGTGCTTGATATTCTTCCGGTGCTTGGAACAGGAACAGTGCTGATTCCGTGGGCAGTTCTTGCTTTTGCATCTGGAAGGATTTCTACCGGAGTTGGCGTGTTTGGACTTTACCTTGTGATTACGGTCGTGCGGAATCTGATCGAGCCAAAACTGGTTGGAAAGCAGATGGGGTTATCACCGGTGATTATGCTGCCGTGTATGCTGATTGGCTTAAAATTTTTTGGAATTATCGGCCTGTTTGTGGTGCCGCTTCTGGTTTCATTTCTAAAACAGTTGAATGACAGAGGAATTATAAAAATCTTTCGTTAAGGCATTTGAAAACATAAATGGCAGAAAATAGAAAATTCCATAAGTTCCTGGAATGATAAAAATAACCTCCGCTTATAAATGAAAAAATTTTTCGCTAAAAATTGGATTTTGGGTGAAATACGGCGAAAATTGCATTGACGGAAAAATTTCTCTATGCTAAATTTACTCATGTATTTCTATCAAGTAGTGATACAGGAGGATGAAAAAATGAAGAAAGCATTAAGCGTATTATTGACAATGGGACTTACCGTTTCCATGCTGGCAGGATGTGGTTCAAATGGAGCGGCAGACAATGCATCAGCAGGCAATGCAGCAGATAACAGTGCTGCAGACAATACTGTAGCTGCGACAGAGAGCAGTGCAGCAGCCGGCGAAGCAAAATCAGCATCGGATATCAAGGTAGGTGTGATCTACATTGGTGATGAGAACGAGGGATATACAGCAGCACATATGGCTGGTATCGATCAGATGATGAGCAATCTCGGATTATCTGAGGATCAGGTCGTAGAGAAAACTCTGATCCCGGAAGATGAATCTGCTTATGATGCAGCAGTTGATTTAGCAGATCAGGGATGTAACATTATTTTCGGTACAAGCTTTGGACATGAGAGCTACCTGCTTCAGGCAGCAGCAGAGTACCCGGAGGTTCAGTTCTGCCATGCAACCGGATATCAGGCAGCATCTTCCGGACTTTCCAATATGCACAACTATTTTGATTCTATCTACGAAGCACGTTATGTTTCCGGCGTTGTTGCGGGTATGAAATTAAACGGGATGATCGCAGACGGAACCATCACAGAGGATACAGCTAAGATCGGTTATGTTGGTGCATTCCCGTATGCAGAGGTTATTTCCGGATTTACTTCTTTCTATTTAGGAGCAAAGAGCCAGTGTCCTTCCGCAACTATGGAAGTACAGTATACAAACAGCTGGGCAGATATGTCCGGTGAGGCAGAGGTAGCAGCAAAACTGATCGATGACGGATGTGTCCTGATCAGCCAGCATGCAGATACCACTGGTGCTCCAAGTACCTGTGAGGATAAGAAAGTTCCATGTGTCGGCTACAACGTTGATATGACAACTGTTGCTCCGGATGCAGCACTTACTTCTCCGACAAATAACTGGGGTGTTTACTATACACATGCAGTACAGTGTGTATTAGACGGAACAGCAATCGAGACTGACTGGTGTCAGGGATTTGCAGAAGGTGCAGTTGACATTACACCGATCAACGAGGCAGTTGCAGCAGAGGGAACAGACGCAAAAGTAACAGAAGTTGAAAATGCAATCAAAGACGGATCACTTCATGTATTCGATACATCCGCATTTACTGTAAATGGTTCTTCCTTAGAAGACCTGATCGCAGAAGGTGGCGATTATGCAAAATATGCAGATTATGTATCAGACGGATACTATCATGAGTCTGAGCTGGCATCTGCTCCATCTTTCGATATCATTATTGATGGTATCACTTCTGTGACCAACTAAGAGCATCTGCGGTGCAGAATGATTGATTAAGATTTTTAGCAGAATATAATTCTGCCATAATGCAAAAGAGCATGTCTGAATGAATGCTTTTTGTATCATAAATAAGCGGAACTGTGAAAGGACAGACCTTTTATCACAGTTCCGCAGTTTACGTTAAAGGAGGCCTGTTTGTGGAACCGGTAAATGCGATTGAACTTTTGGGAGTCACCAAACGTTTTGGAGAGGTTGTCGCAAATGACAATGTAAATCTGACAGTGAGAAAGGGAGAGATCCTTTCTATATTAGGAGAGAATGGTAGTGGAAAGACTACGCTGATGAACATGCTCTCCGGTATTTATTTCCCGGATGAGGGAGAAATCCGTGTGAATGGGAAAACCGTGACGATCCGGTCCCCGAAAGATTCCTTCGAACTTGGAATTGGAATGATTCATCAGCATTTCAAGCTGATCAATATCCTGACAGCCGCCGAGAATATTATTTTAGGTCTGCCGGGAAAAGAACGCCTGAATTTAAAACAGGTGGAAAAAGAAGTCAAAGAACTGACAGACCGCTATGGTTTTGATTTAAATCCATCCCAGAAAATTTATGATATGTCCGTTTCCCAGAAACAGACCGTTGAGATCGTAAAGGTTTTATACCGTGGCGCGGATATTCTGATCTTAGATGAGCCGACTGCCGTTTTAACACCGCAGGAGACTGAAAAATTATTTGCGGTATTGCGCAACATGCGTGCCGCAGGAAAATCCATCATCATCATCACACACAAGTTAAACGAAGTATTAGAGCTTTCTGACCGTGTGGCAGTGCTTCGAAAAGGAAAGTACATAGATACGGTGGAGACAAAAGGTGCAACGGTAGAGTCTCTAACTGAGATGATGGTCGGTGAAAAAGTAACGCTTGATATCAACCGTACCGAACCGGAAAATGCAAAAAAACGAATTGAGATGCGCGGTGTGACATGCCGGAACAAGGAAGGTTTAAAAGTATTAAAAGAGGCTTCCTTTACCGCATACAGCGGCGAAATCCTCGGTATTGCAGGCATTTCCGGAAGCGGACAGAAAGAACTTTTAGAGTCTGTGGCTGGTTTGCAGCCGATCGAGAGTGGTGAGATCCTTTATGAGTCACCGGAGGGAAAAGTCGAAAAAATCTCCGATATGAAGGCGGAGGATATCAAAAAACTTGGTATCGCCTTATCTTTTGTCCCGGAGGACCGTCTCGGAATGGGATTAGTCGGTTCCATGGATCTGACGGATAATATGATGATCCGCAGTTACAAGGAAGGAAAACATTTCTTTGCAGACCGTAAGGCACCAAAGCAGCTTGCGCAGGAAATCGTGGACAAGCTTGAAGTCGTGACGCCGGGAGTTGAGACTCCGGTCAGCCGCCTTTCCGGTGGAAATGTACAGAAGATCCTTGTTGGACGTGAGATCGCAAGCAATCCAAACGTGCTGATGGTGGCATATCCGGTGCGTGGGCTTGATATCAACTCTTCCTATACGATCTATAATCTGCTAAACGACCAGAAGAAAAAGGGAGTTGCAGTCATCTGTGTCGGCGAGGACTTAGATGTGCTTTTAGAGCTGTGTGACAGGATCCTTGTGTTAAATGGCGGAAGAGTTTCCGGTATTGTGGATGCTAGAAGTACCACAAAAGAAAAACTTGGACTTTTGATGACAGGTTCGGGAGAGGAGAAACAGGCAAATGAGTAAAGAAGTAAAAGAACCGGCAGTTCGTATGATAAAACGCGATACGATCAGCACAGCAAAAGCATGGGGAATCCGGCTTGCAGCCGTTGCATTATCACTGATCGTTGCGGGACTTGTGATCGTTGCAATCACAAAACAGAATCCGATCCAGGTATATCTTGGTATTATAGACGGTGCGGTAGGAAGCAGCCGTCGTGTGTGGGTAACGATCCGAGAGACATTGGTGCTTTTATGTATTGCGATCGGACTGACACCGGCATTTAAAATGAAATTCTGGAACATTGGAGCTGAGGGACAGATCTTAATGGGAGGTATGGCAACTGCAGCACTGATGATCTATGCAGGGGATGCAATGCCAAACTGGCTGCTTTTGATACTGATCTTTGTTGCCAGTGCAGCGGCAGGTCTGATCTGGGGACTGATCCCGGCAGTGTTTAAGGCATATTTCAATACGAATGAGACACTGTTTACGCTGATGCTCAATTATGTGGCAATGCAGCTTGTCACATTTGCCATCGTATTCTGGGAGAATCCGTCCGGTTCTAACACGGTCGGCATCATCAATGCAGCTGGACAGAAAGGATGGTTCCCATCCATTTTTGGAAATATGTATGGACTGAACGTGATCGTTGTTCTGATCATCACACTCGGCATGTATGTATACATGAAATACAGCAAACAGGGATATGAGATCGCAGTTGTCGGCGAGAGCCAGAATACTGCGCGCTATGCCGGTATCAATGTAAAAAAAGTAATCATCCGCACGATGATGCTCTCCGGTGCGATCTGCGGAATTGCAGGCTGTCTGATCGTCAGTGGAGCGAGCCATACGATCTCTACAAGTACGGCCGGTGGACGTGGATTTACCGCCATCATTGTTGCGTGGATGTCTAAATTTAATCCGTTTGCAATGATCTTAGTATCTGCATTTCTGGTATTTATGCAGCAGGGATCCATCCAGATCGCTTCCCAGTTTGGTTTAAATGAGAATGCGTCGGATATCATTACCGGTATTTTACTGTTTTTCTTAATCGGCTGTGAGTTTTTCATCAATTATAAGCTGGAATGGAAAAAGAACCATAAGGAGGGAAAATAAATGAATCTGCTTATGACATTCATACAAAAAGCGATCGGACAGGGGGTTGCAATTTTATTTGGTGCAACCGGAGAAATCGTGACAGAGAAATCCGGCAATTTAAATCTTGGAATCCCGGGTATCATGTATATGGGCGGTATTTCCGGTCTGATGGGGGCATTCTTTTATGAAAATGGCAAAGAAAACCCGAATGGATTTGTTGGACTGTTGATTGCATTTCTGGCAACACTGATCGTGTCTGCATTAGGTGGGCTGATCTACAGTTTCCTGACGATCACACTGCGTGCAAATCAGAATGTTGTTGGTCTGGCTTTAACAACGTTTGGAGTAGGTTTTGGTAACTTCTTCGGCGGTTCTATTTCAAAACTTGCCGGAGGTGTCGGACAGATTTCCGTACAGACTACGGCGGCAGCGTTTCGTGCAAAAATACCGGGACTTTCTGCAATCCCTGTGATCGGAGATTTATTATTTTCCTATGGTTTTCTGACCTATTTATCCGTGATCCTTGCCATATGTATGACTTATTTCCTGAAAAAGACCAGACGCGGCTTAAACTTACGCGCAGTCGGGGAGAGCCCGGCGACTGCAGATGCTGCAGGTATCAATGTATCAAAATACAAATACATTGCAACTGTGACAGGAGCAGCAATCGCAGGTCTTGGAGGACTTTATTTTGTCATGGAATATCTCGGAGGAACCTGGTCTAACAACGGATTTGGTGACCGTGGATGGCTGGCAATCGCACTGGTTATTTTAGCACTCTGGAATCCGGATCATGCAATCTGGGGATCATTCCTGTTTGGAGGACTTTATATTTTATATATCTATCTGCCGGGACTGACCCGTGCAACACAGGAACTCTGCAAGATGCTTCCTTATGTGGTGACGATCATTGTACTTGTGATCACAAGTAAACGAAATAAACAGGAAAACCAGCCACCGGCAAGCCTTGGAGAAGCATACTTCAGGGAAGACCGATAATGGTTTAAAGAAAAGAAATTACTTTGCGGACAGCAGCACTCATCTGGGTGCTGCTGTTTGTGACTAAACAGATTTCACGTTCCGGTATGGGTTCGACGAGACGGATCGCGTAGGCGCTGCCGCGTGCGATCGCCTCTGCAGCGAGCTCCTCCGGGTAAAAACCGATACCGAGATTGTGTGTGATCATAGGAAGGATCTGGTCGGTGGTGGCAGCCTCCATATCAGGTGCGAACATCAGACCATGACTTAAGAAATAACGGTGATACAATTCTCTGGTCCCGGTGCCGTCGGCAAGCCCTATAACCGGTATTCCGGAAAGATCATTTAAGCTTCGGATCTGTGAAGCCAGTTCTTTATATTTTGTTCCTCCGATCAGAATTTCGCGGTAGGAGGCAAGGTGTGTTTTGTGCAGTGGCTTTTGGATGGTAAGTGGTGAGGTGACTGCTGCAAAATCGACGACCTTGCTCTCTAATGCTAAAATTGCCTGTGGTGTGGAGTGATTGAAAATACGGATGCGCACATGTGGATATTGTTCGTGAAAACGTTCTAATACCGGAAGCAATAGCAGGCGCAGCGCATTTTCACTGGCTCCGATGGAAACCAGTCCATTTTCGAGATCCCTATTCTGACGGATCTCATCTTCCCCAAGCGACAGCTGCTCATAGGCAATCGCAACATGTTCATATAATCTTTTTCCTTCGGGAGTCAGCGTTATCCCCTTGTTAGAGCGCAAAAACAGTGTACAGTTTAATTCCGATTCCAGATTATTCATGCACCTTGTGATATTTGGCTGGTTATTGTGCAGTGCCTCTGCAGCTCTGGTAAAACTTTTATACTGTGCAACATAGTAGAAAATACGGTAATAGTCGTAAGTGATCATGCGGTGTTTTATCTCCTTTTATTTATTATATAAAAATCATATGATGGATATATCAATAATACTTTTTACATCTGATAACAGGGATACTATAATACAGACGATGTAAGAAATCAATGAGAAAAAACGGGAATAAGAGGTGAGAACATTGGCTTTGAATCAAAATGAGCCAAGGAGTACGAAAGTGCAGATGTCGGAGGCGTTTATCACGAGTGTGTTTCTGGCACTGTCCGGTGGGTTCCAGGATGCATACACTTATTTTACGAGAGATGGCGTGTTTTCGAATGCACAGACCGGAAACGTGGTACTCATGAGTCAGCATTTTATGATGGGAGAGTGGAGTGAGGGATTGCGTTATCTGTTCCCATTGCTCGCATTTGCAGTCGGTGTGTTTGTGGCAGAGAGGATACAGGGAAGTTTTAAGTATGCGAGAAAGCTGCACTGGAGACAGTCAGTGTTACTCTGTGAGATGGCAATCCTGGTGTTTGTGGGATTTCTTCCGGAGAATCTTAATATGGCAGCAACCGTGTTAGTTTCTTTTTCCTGTGCCATGCAGGTGCAGACATTCCGGAAAGTCGGCGGATATTCCTACGCGAGCACAATGTGCATCGGAAATCTGCGGAGTGGGACGGCAGCGTTTTCACTGTATCTCAGGGAAAAAAGACCGGAACAGATCAGACAGGCACTTTACTATTTTGGAATCATTTTATTCTTTGCGGTTGGTGCGGGAATCGGAGGAAATCTGTCTGTGAGGTACGGGTTTCATGTGATCTGGATATCCGGTGGACTTCTGTTGATCAGTTTTCTGCTGATGTTCTTAGAAAAAATTAGATAATGGAGGGAAAAAGGATGGAGACAATATTTCCAAGAGAAGAAAAAGCAGATCTGTTGTTTGATAAAATCTTGAAAGATCCGGAAGCCTGTGAGCGTCTGATGCAGACTTTTTATGGAGAAATTGATTCGGATCTTGAACTGGTGGGAGGATATCTTCCACCGGAACAGTTTGCTAAGGCATTGTTTGATGCCTATAAAAACCGGGATCTGACAGCATTTTTGATGGCAGTCTGTAAAAACAGCATGTTTGACTTACTGCGCAACTCATTTTTGGCACCGTTCCGCTTTAATGCGGACGGACAGGTCAATCCGTATCTGCTCACGGACGAGGATGGAAATCTGATCCAGACAAAGGAGATCCATGTGAGTGAAAAAGATTATAACCGGTTTAAAAAGGTATTCCGGAAAGAGAAAGGTGTAAAGATGTATCTTGCATACGGATACCGCAAGCGTC
>OHDH01000992.1_pt1 | contig 11485 bp, 7 predicted proteins | sample 1566921 | NCBI WGS metagenome assembly OHDH01 (sample SAMEA3879585, study PRJEB24766) | human gut metagenome | biome: human-associated habitat; feature: feces | place: USA | collected 1985/1987
AGGGTCACGGACATGATCTGGCAGCGGACGGTTATTTTTCCACGTTTATTTCCAATGGTGTCTCTACAGAGCTGTGCTTTATCGTATTCACTCTGTGTACTCTGGGCATCATCTACGCCGGTGTCCGCAACGGTATCGAGCGTGTATCCCGCATTATGATGCCGATCCTGGTAGTGCTCTCTGTGGTCATCACAGTCTATTCCGTTACCAGACCGGGAGCCCTGAGCGGTGTGAAGTATTTCCTGATCCCGAATCCTGCGAATTTCTCCTGGATGACAGTCGTAGCTGCCATGGGACAGATGTTCTACTCTCTGTCCATTGCCATGGGTATTCTCATTACCTTCGGCTCTTATATGAAAAAAGATGTCTCCATTGAAGGCTCCACGAAAAATGTGGAGATCTTTGATACCGCCATCGCTATCATGGCAGGTCTGATGATCATTCCCGCCGTGTTCGCATTCTCCGGTGGAGATCCCGATACCTTACAGGCAGGTCCTTCCCTGATGTTCATCACACTTCCCAAAGTCTTCGACAGCATGGGAATGGGCACCTTCGTAGGTATTATGTTCTTCGTACTGGTACTGTTTGCAGCCATGACCAGCTCCATTGCACTTACCGAAAGTGCTGTGTCTACTTTCGAGGACGAGCTTGGCTGGGGTCGTAAAAAATCTACCGTGATCATGGGTGTGATCATGCTGGCACTGGGAACGTTATCCTCACTGGGTTACGGACCGCTTGGTGCTGTGAAGATCATCGGCATGCAGTTCCTTGATTTCTTCGATTTCCTGACCAACTCCGTGATGATGCCTATCGCTGCCATCACCATCTGTCTGCTGGTATCCCGCGTCATCGGAGTAAAGGCTGTGGAAGAAGAAGTCATGCACGGAGAAGCTGCTTTCCGCCGCAAAAAGATATTCAATTTCATGATCAAGTATCTCTGCCCGGTATTTGCTGCGATTATTTTATTAAGTTCTGTAGCAAATGCATTTGGATGGATTAAAATGTAATGATCCGTCCTGTCTCCGCGTTCACTCTATGCGAAATCGAGATTACGGTACGTCCTTCGGAAGCCCTCTTCAGTGCCTGCAGCACCTCTTCCTCAGTCTGGGCATCCAGATTTGCCGTAATCTCATCCAGCAGAAGGAGCTTCGGCTTCGCCACGGCGGCTCTGGCAATGGATAACAGCTGCCACTGCCCCTGCGAGAAGATCTCCGAAGTACAGAGCGTGTCATAGCCTTTTTCCAGCTGTTCTATCGTTGCATCCAGTCCCGCAATTCTTGCAGCCTCCCGTACCTCTTCCATAGTAAAAGAATCGTCATACAGCGTGATCTGATCCTTCACGGTACCGGGTACTCTGTGAAAAGTCTGCTCCACATAGCCGTACAGGCTGCGCTTTTCATGTTCCGGAATCTGAAAAGCATCTCTTCCCTGAATCAGCACTTTACCCTCTCCCGGCTGATAGAGTCCCAACAACAGTTTGAAGACCGTACTCTTCCCTGCTCCGGTTCTTCCGGACAGTGTCACCTGTTCTCCGGGATACACTTTGAAGCTTAAGTGATGCAGGATTTTACGGCTGTCATCCTCATAAGCAAAGGTCACGTTTTGCAGTTCCACAAACGGCGTCTCTTCCTCTGTGACCACCGGAGTCTCCAAATTCCGTACTCTCTCCGGCAATTCCTCCAGCGCATAGAATTCATTGATCCGGTGCACGCCCGCAATGGCGGACTGTATGGTCTGAATCTCCATTCCCAGACTCTCCACTGGGGTAAAGATCTGGGAAATATAGTTAATTACCGCTACCGCTGTACCTGCAGACATGCCGAACAGTGTCAGCACCTTTGCATTACCGGAGGCAGAAAACAGCATCACAACCGCCACCACGATAGCATTCAGGATCAGGATCACCGGGGAATAAATAGCATCATAGAAATTCGTGCGATCTACCGCGCGATAACTCTCCGCAATATATTCATCATACCGCTGCTCCATGTAGCGCTCTTTTCCCAGCGTATGAATGGTGCGGATATTGTGCAGCGTCTCCGGCACATGTCCGGAGGCTCTGCCCACAGCACGACGGTTCTCGATCTGGGCTTTCAGCATGTTTTTCTGCACCGTCCGGGTGAACCAATACAGAAATGGCAGCAGGATCAAAAGTACGATCGCCAGTCCTCTGTTTTTTAACCAGATCACCACCAGGATACTTATAATCTTACAGGCATCGGCGAACATGCTGATGATTCCGGAGGTAAACAGGTTCTCCACCGTATCCACATCTCCTACGAACCGGGATACGATCGTACCGGGCTCCTGTTTCGTCAGTTCCCCTGCCGTCAGGTTCGTGTATTTCTCCATCATGCTGCTCCGCAGTGCATGAGTGATCTTCTGACCGAAAACCGTTAACAGTCCCTCTCTGATACTCTCTGTCAGTCCGGTGAGCACCGTAAAGGCAAAATAGAGTATCACCAGTGCAACCGGAACTACGTTTCCTGCGGTGATTGTATCCACGATACTTCCCAGGATCCAGGGCGGCAAAAGCGCGGTTACAATGGCACCTGCGACTGCCAGCACGATTCCCAGTGACAACCCTGCATAGCCTGTCACAGTCTGCCGGATCACGCTGCGGACATTTTTCACATTCTGTCTCTTATTTTTCTGCATCTGTTTATTTTTCTGCATGATCCGGACCTCCCTCCTGCGTACTGTGTGCATCAGCGCCATCCGCCTGTGCTTCATACAGTCTCGCATACTCCGGGAACTTTTCAAGGATCTGTTCGTGGGTTCCTGCGGTCACTTTTCCATCCTCCATCCACATCACCTGATCCATTTCAGGGAACAGATACAGCCTATGGGACAGTAGGATCACGATACTGTCTGCTGCCAGCTTCCGTAGATTGGCAAAAACCTCTTCCTCCGTCTTGCGATCCAGTGCGGAAAAAGGATCGTCCAGGATCAGGACCGGACGCTTATGGCACAGGGTTCTCGCCAATGCCAGCCGCTGTGCCTGACCACCGGAGAGTCGGACGCCACCATTTCCCACAATGGTGTCCATATCCTCTTCCATCTCTGCCACCTCACCGTCGAAACAGACTGCCTTCAGATACTTCTCCGGATCGTCATCATCGCCCAGCAGTATATTGTTACGGACACTATCATTGAACAGCTCCGGATCATGTCCTAAATATCCCACCATGCCGTTTTGCTCTGCTTTGGTCATCCCGGATAATTCTTTGCCGTGGAAACAGATCCTTCCTTCGTAAGGGTATTCACAGAGGAAAGTCTTTCCCAATGTGGATTTACCACACGCCACTGCGCCGGTGACACCAATGATCTGTCCCGGAGTGGCTGACAGATTGAAGTCCTCATAGATCTTCTCTCCGCCGGGATAAGCGAAGCTTACATCCGATACTTCCAGCGTTCCCGGCTCCTGTACCAGGCTATCGTCCTCATAAGTGGTTTCCTTCATCAGTGGCTTGATTCGTTTCCAGGAGACCTGGGCTTTATGTACCGCATTGAATAGCTTCGCGGCATGAGAAGATTTCACGGCTAACTTCAAAAAACAGGATAAAAACGTGGTAAAGGCTGCCACATCCCATATTTTCCAGCCGGTTCCCAGCACATTTCTGCTGCCGAAATACAGGATAAACAGTACGCCTGTCATGGAGATGATCCGGTACAGCGGGGGGAACGCAGTACTCCAGATATTGGCCTTCACAGCAGATGTCTCATAATCGGTAAGGTTCGCTTCGTAGGCCTGCTTCCGCTCTTTTTCTCTGCCATAGACACGGTAAGTAACCGCATTGGTGGCTCTGTCCAGTGTTGCGGCACTTAAATCTCCGGACTTTTCCTTATAAGCAGCTCCGGTGCGTTGCACGTTACGCTTCATCTTCTCCGCCAGCACATAAGATACCGGTAAAAACAGCATACCTAAGATTGCCAGCCGCCAGTCATAAAATAACAACATTCCCACATATGCTGCCAGTGCCACACCGGTATCGAAGATCTCTGTGGTAAATTTCCTCATCCCCTCCGCGCAGTCATCCACATCCAGGATTGCCTTGGTCATGACATTTCCAGCACCCTCTTCTTCCAGTTCGGCACGGCTTCTGTGCACCAGGCTGCGGTACAGGATTTCTTTCATGTCACGATTTACATTATTAGCAAATCGTCTGACATAAAAACGTTTGATATAACGGGAGATCTGCACGATGGCAATAGACATCACATATGCGGTCACCAGCACCAGCATATCTTGGTATCCTGCTTTCCCACCCAGAATGTCCACCAGGCATCCCGTCATCCGACCCTCGAACCACGGTCCTGCCAGCAGTCCGAGGTTATAGATCAGTCCGGAGAACGTGACTGCCAGCAGCACCGGCCACTGGGTTTTGAAATAATACAGGATCTGATCCTTTTTCACTGCCTCAGATATCTGTTTCATCTTCTCCTGCTCCTTCTTCCACACATTTTGCCACATTGACAAATCCTGCCCTTCTCACGTCATCCATCAATTCTGCTTCTTTCCTCAGCACTACATAAAAAGATGTACTATTCTCTGATTTAGATAATAGTACATCTTTTTCATCTGTCAATGTATTGACTCACTTGCGTTCATTATCTCAGGCCTTCAGAATCTCCGACAGATTCCTCTGGATCCCGGCCGCCACATCCGGTTTATTCATCGAATAGACATGGATATGTTTTACGCCGTTGGCCAGCAGATCAATGATCTGATCGGTGGCATAGACGATGCCCGCCTGTTTCATGGCTTCCGGATTGTCTCCGAAGCGGTCTACGATATTTTTGAAGCGTTCGGGAACATTACAGCCGGACAGTTTTACGGCATTTCTCACCTGTACACCGCGGGTGATGGGCATGATGCCGGGAACGATGGGCACGGTAATCCCTGCCTCCCGCACACGGTACATAAAGTTGAAGAAGATATTGTTGTCGAAGAACATCTGGGTCGTCAGGTATTCGCAACCGGCATCCACCTTCGCCTTCAACCCCTGAATATCCGCATTTTTGTTAGCAGAATCGGGATGCACCTCCGGGTAGCAGGCACCTCCTACGCAGAAATCTCCGTTTTTCTTAATAAAACGCACCAGATCGGAGGCGTGCGTAAAATCCGTAAATACTTCTCCGTCGAAATCCTTGGGAATATCTCCTCTCAGAGCTAAAATATTCTCGATCCCTGCTGCCTGCATTTCTGTAAGAGCGGTACCGATGCTGCCCCTGTCAGCACAGACACAGGTCAGATGCGCCACGGTAGGCACATTGTGCTGCTTCTGAATCTCTCCTGCCAAAGCAATGGTATGTCCCTTGGTACTGCCGCCGGCGCCATAAGTCACGCTCATATAAGCAGGCTGCAATGCCGCGATCCCCAGTGCTGCTGCCTCCACATTTCCGAAATCCGTGCTCTTCTTCGGAGGAAATACCTCAAAAGAGATCGTTGCGGTATCTTTATTCAAAATATCTCTGATCTTCATACAATTCTTCTCGCCTTTCCATCATCTACATACCTTCAGGCTGCGTAATTACCCTTTGTTTTCCCGCAAAAAGATAGGCAGGAAATCCTGTTTTTCCTCTTCCTTAGTCTCACTCTCCGCAATGACATTCCGGATATTCTGCATCCGCTTATCCAGTGCCGCACTCTGCTGCGCACAGTCATACAGCTCGTCCTTCAGGAACTTTGCCTGACTCTCCGGAATGTTTTTCTTATACTGCAGCTTGTGCTCCAGGCTCGCCCAGAAATCCATGGCTATCGTACGGAACTGTACCTCCACATAGACCAGCTTCTTCGTATTCTGTAAAAAGATCGGCACCTGCACGATCAGATGGAGGCTGCGGTAACCGCTCTCCTTAGGATTCTTTATATAATCCTTGCGCTCGATCAGGGTAATGTCATCCTGGCGCAAAAAGCTCTCCGCCAATTCATAAATATCATCCGGAAACGAACAGATGACCCGGACACCGGCGATGTCACGGATATTCTCCTCAATGCCTTCCAGCGTCATGGGAATATTTTTCCGGCGGATCTTACGCAGAATACTGTCATACGATTTGACTCTGGTCTTGATCCCTTCGATGGGATTCCGATCGTATTCCAGGGAATACTCCTGATTCAATACTTTGAATTTCGTCTCCACCTCCATGATGGCGCACTGATAATACGACATCAGTTCATCCATGGGGCGCTTGTTTTTCTCAATCAGATCAAGGAATTGATCTGATAATAAATGTTGTTTGAAAAATTTACCTCTGATTGTATCCATGATATAACTCACTCTTTTATTGTCTTTATTTTTTGATCAATATTTTTTATGATAATCTATGATAAATCATAGATTATCATAAAAAGAAATAGCATCCCACCGACCAAAGTGAATGCTATTTCTTTTCTAACATTTAACTGAGGGCAAATCGGAATTTTCACTTCCGACCACCTTTCTAAGTAGATTATACACTATGAGGGGTTGAGAAATCAATCCCTCTTTTCATTGAATCTTGATGATTTTATCGCATAAGCAAAACAGCTTAATACACTTTAGTCAAACGCGGTCGGAGCATTCGGATTCCGCAGTGCCTCAAAGCACATCAGTATCTGTTCCCTGGTGCATTTTTCCACCGCAAGATTTTCGGGGAGCGTGTCCTCATCAAAAAATGCAAGGCCGGTCGTTTCGATATTGTCTTCAAATTCACCGCTCATTATACTATATTGCGCATGAATCGTTAAGTGTATATAAAAAAACTCAAGTCCGGCAAACTACAGAGAGCACAGGAGAAAACTTGTCCTATCTGAAATACGAGACTTACAATCTCCCCACAGCAATCGTATCCAATACTTTGGATTATGGAAAATTCGACATTCTGGATACCACACAGTATATGAAGAACACTTTGGGTGTATGGAAAGCCCTTGATTTTCAGTTTGATGCCATCTCCACCGGTTTTATCGTATCCAAAGAACAGACGCAGATGATCACGGATTTCTGCAGCGAGAATGCAGATAAATTCAAGGGACTTCCCTTAGAAACCTGTCTGGAGGTATTGGACGAATGAGCAGACCCAGAATTCAGATTACATTAATTGACCAAAAAGGAACAAAAGGCTGCCACAGGGGACATAAAATCGGCGATTCTTACGATTTTGACACAGAACGCGGTAACTTATGCCCCATGGCAATGCATGTGGCATTCCCTTATGTAGACATTCTCCGGTTCGGTGGAGAAATCCCCGGAAATCCGAAGGGAACCGCTATCTTTGCCTGCCCGGATGTGGATACGCTGAATGTTTTTAAATTCGAACGGATTGATGAAAAATAAGCGGCTCAGGCGGGTTCCGTTCAAGGTACCTTCTCCCTCTGCCACACTCATCAGCACAAAGAGCTTATCTTGCCAAGTCTCCACGCGATGCTCCACATCAATGCGGTACACGGTGTAGCAGGAGCACCTGATCAGCTGTTGAATGGCATCTTCCTTTTCTTCCGTGTGTACCACGCAGTGTCTGCATGCATCATAGCGATCCGACCGGCAGAAATGTGCATTTATCCACAGAGCATAACTTTAGCGGAAAAAGCACCCTTCTGATAGGTAAACGTACTTGCACCGCCGCTTTTTTCTGCAATATGTTGGATAGACTGGATGCCGACGCCGTTTCCCTTTCGTTTGGAGGATTGAAAAACACCGTCCTTCTCCCTGATTTCGCCGTCATAGGCATTCTCCACTTCGATCAGAAGCAGCCGCTCGGCATGCAGATATGCAGTGATTTTGATCTGCCGTCTGTCTGGTGCAGTGCGGATACTGGCTTCGAGCGCATTTTCCAACAAGTTGGACAAGACCAGACACATGTTGATCTCATCGACCGGAAGAGTCTGCGGCAGATCGAGCTTTGCATAAAAGGGAATGCCTTCGCGCTTTGCCAGGGCACAATAATAACCGATGACGCTATCTGCTGCATGGTTTTCGCAGAAGTGTATACCGAGATCCGGGATGCGGGAAATGTTTTTTTCAAGGTAGCTTTTCAATCTTTCCAGATCGCCGGTCTCAGCCAGTGCGGAAATTTGATTCAGTTGATGGCGCATATCATGCCGCGCCTGCCGCACTTCTTCGATGGCGGTTTTGAGATTCTCATAGCGTTGCTGCTGCAGGAAAAGAAGCTGGTTTTCCTGCTGTAATCTCGCGTTGCGGTTGAGACTGGTGGCCATTAGCAGGAAAATTGCGTTGAACCAGAGCAAAAGCAAAAGAAGTGCAATACTTATCACAATATATCCCTGCAATACACGACCGGTCCTAAGTGTCGTCTGATAGCGCGGGATCATAAAAAGGTTCAAAAAAATGAACACCAGCGGCAAAACCCAGAACACATACCATGTTTGCGCAAAATTATCATCCTCGACCATCACACGAACTGCATGGGTTGACGGATAGAACGCTGTCAGCACCAAAATCCAGCAAACAACATTATAAAATACACAGGCTGCAAGGCAGAACCACGGTTCGTCCGATGGCAGCTGCTTATGCAGAACAATCGCAGCACTGATAGCCCGGGACAAGCTGTTGATGCATGCAAATACTGCGCAGACAGTCAGTGCAATTGTTCCGGATTTCCAGAGGGAGATTTGGAGTGTTCCGGTATATAGCCCAATTGCAAGCAATGTGATCCCTGCCAGGGCAGACGCAGTGGACGCATGAAGCTGATAGCAGACGATGATCCCACCACCGATACATAATCCTGCCATCAGGGGGAGAATCCGGGCGGCAAGCTTTCCGGGAGACTGCTTCAGATAGGATTTTACAGGGAAATATGCAAGTAAAAGACCGGGGAGTACGACGGACAACTCCAGGATCGGACGCAGAATATCTTTCATCTCATACACCCCCTTGCAGCAGAAATTCCATAAATGCCTGCCTGGCAGGCTTCAAAAGTTCCTGGTTGACATATACGCGGCTGCCGTCGGTCATGCAGAAAGCGGCGGCCTGAAAATCAGCGGCATGTTCTAAATTGACAATCGTACCGCGGCCGCAGACAAAAAAGCGTGGATCTTTTTTCAGCGGCTCGGTAAATGCCTTAAAGCTTTGCCGCGTGGCAAGCGTTTTTCCGGCAGTTGTGCGAATGTTGATCATATGAGCAAAATGCTCGGCAAAGATAATGTCCCTATAGCGAAGGCGAACGTCGCTGCCACTGACTTTCACCGTCAGAATCGGCTCCGGACGCGGAAGTTTAGTGAGCATTTCAGCAAGCAGAGCGGCAAGTTCTCCCTCGGAAAAGGGCTTCACGAGGTAGTGAAATGCCCGCACCTGAAAGCCCTCCAGTGCATGATCGGTAGATGTTGTGGTGAAGATCAGAAAGCAGTCTGCATCCGTCTTCCGAAGTTCCTTTGCAGCATCCATGCCGCTTAATCCTTTCATGTAAATGTCCAGAAATGCCACAGTAAAGTGCCGTTCTTTTTCTGCTGCGAGAAAGCTCTCGCTGCTATCAAATTCTAAGATCTCCGTCTCTACACCGTACAAGCTCAGCTGTCGCTCAAGCCGCATTTTCAACAGCGCACGTTCGGTCTCGATATCATCCACTATTGCTATCCTCATATCGGACTGACTCCTTTGTAAAAAATTCCAGTGACTAAATTATATCATACCTGTCCAACACCGGCACAGTGAAAAACTCAGATTTCGTGACGGAATTAAGGGTTTCGTGCCAAACGGCTTGAAAAGCGTTTGCATATCCGTATACTGACAAGCAGAAAGCATCAATGACGGCAGAAAGGAGGGAGTGCTGTGTACCACATTGCCGTGCTGACAAATAGTGAAACACAGGAAGCCTTTTATATAGAGCAGCTTTCACGGTTCTGCTTTGAACGCGGTCTGTTTCCCAAAATGGACTGTTACCGTGGGCAGGAGTTGTTCTTTGATGTGGCGCGTGTAAATGCGCCAACCTGCACTGTGATCGCACTTCCGGGAGTAGAAGGGTTGAATGCGGTGGAGCATCTGCGGACGCTTTTTCCCGAAACACGCATCATCTGGTGCAGCGATCTGGATTTTTCCCTGCATGCATTTCGGCTGCGTGTAGACTATTTTCTGTTAGAGCCAATAACAGAAGAAGCGTTTCAGCAAGGACTTTCTACATGGTTAGATGGGAAAAAAACGTCTGCCTTATTCCGAACGGCTCACAACAAACATAACAATGAGGAGGATTATTGATGAACAAGAGAAAAAAGATTTATTCTGTATTTAGCTTTCTTCTGGCGGGAACACTGTGCCTGTCTATGGCGGCCTGCGGTGGAACGCCCACACCGGCAGAGGACGAAACAACATCTTCTGCACCGTTATCCGGTGCACTGCCCGTGAAGGCTTTACAACCCAAACACGTGGATGAAAACCCTTATATGGCAAAAAGTGATGCAAACATCCATCACGACGGCTACAACACCGACTCAACGGATGAAATTCTGCCGCTCGGCATCTATCCGGAAATCAATGTTTCCTTTGAGACAACGAACCCGAACGCCTCACCCGCGATTTACTTTGACAACTACGGTCACGCGGTCGTGCCACTGCTCGGCGGCATCGCCATCCGTGATCTGAATGCAACAGAGACGAAGACGCTCGGCTATTTTTCACCGATGCAACATGATGGCGGCGGTTACGTCATCCAGAGTTCCTACACATTCCTTGACTCTAAAAACCGTGTCGTCTGCCCGACGAGCAACAACCATGTACTGATACTGCGTACGACAGAGGAAGATGGCAGCGTCATTCCGGAATTTGAAAAGGTTCTGGATATCGATATCAAGGCAGCTGCTGAGACCGCGCTCGGCAAAGAGCTGACACAGAATCTTCTGTCCGTGGTCTTTGACTACGACGGAAACCTTTGGTTCGCCACCGGCGGCTTCCGAATCTATCCTGAGCGGCAGCAGCAGGGTGTTCTCGGCTACATTGCCCACACAGCGATAGAATCGATTCTGAATGGCGAACAAACCGATCTTTCAAAGGCTGTCTTTGTTTACGGGCTGCCCCTTGGCGAGGGCGCAGAAAACGGCATTGCTGCCTCCAAAGACGGTGCGGTCATTCTGACGAACCAGAACTGCTATCTGTTGCGCGCGGAAGAAGGTGTGAACGTTGTGTGGTGCACGCCATATGAGAGTGTCGGTGCGAAGGTCAGTCATGATGGCGATAAGACTACCGGCGGCGGACTTGCCTGGGGTGGCGGCTGCTCGCCCACACTGACACCAAACCTTGTACTGTTCACCGACAACGCAGACCCCGTTAAGCTTCTTGCGCTCGACATGAAGACCGGTGAGGTCGTAGCCAGTATGCCGGTTTTGGATGATCTGCCCGAGGGGTATCAGGTGGCGGTTGAGAACTCTGCAATCGTTTATGACGACGGTGAAGGCACCGTCAGCACGATTGTCTGCAACTGGTTCGGCGCTGGTAACGCAGGTCTTGCCGACCCTGACAATGACTCTTCGATTCAGAGCTACGCCAACATT
>OHDH01000997.1_pt1 | contig 11436 bp, 9 predicted proteins | sample 1566921 | NCBI WGS metagenome assembly OHDH01 (sample SAMEA3879585, study PRJEB24766) | human gut metagenome | biome: human-associated habitat; feature: feces | place: USA | collected 1985/1987
TAATCAAACTCTTTGTAAGAGCCGTTATATCAATCAAACAATTCCTTTTCGGTAAAGGTTCCTATCTTCTTATATTTTTGATAAATTGAGAGATATTTAAGATAGCCCGCTGAGCGCCTTATTCTTGCGGATATACATCATTCGGATTAGAGCGAGAAGTCGAAACCCTGTTCAACCCATTTGTTGTATTTTTTCTCGTTGAATTTGTAGAGGAAAGCTCCTCGTTTGGAACTTTTCTTGTCTTTGATATCCAGTTTCTCCAGAATATCCATGGCGTTTAGCTTTTTGCGAAAGTTCCGTTTGTCTAAAGGGGTTTGGTAAATGGCCTCATACAATGTCTGTAGTTGGGGCAAGGTAAATTGCTCGGGAAGCAAATTGAAACCGATAGGGCGGCTTGCCGCCTTCTTTTTAAGGACGGACAACGTATCGTTTATCATTTGGTTATGGTCGAAAATCAAGTCGGGAAGCTCGGATATCTTGGTCCAAGTAGCGTTATGGCTTTCCAAGATCTCGGGGCTGAAATCATTCATATTCACCAAGGAATAGTAAGCTACGGAGATAACCCGTTCCCCTAAGTCACGCGATACATCTCCGTAAGCCCCTATTTGTTCCATAAAAAGATGCTCGATACCCGTGCAATCCGTTAATACCCGTGATGCTGCTTCATTCACGCTTTCCCCGGATTTCACGAAGCCTCCCATAAGGGACCATTGTCCTTTCATCGGCTCGAACGAACGTTTGTATAATAAAACATTCAACTCCTTATTGTTAAACCCTAGAATGATACAATCTACGGCAACATAGAATTTTACTTCGTCTTGATAAAAAGCTGCTGACATCGTTTTATGGATTTTAAAGATTAACAGAGCTTGCGTGCTCCGTCGCTGATTACTACATTATATAATTTAGGTTCACGGCCAAACTTCTCTTTATAAGCAGAGAAGGCTTTCTTCACGAAATCGTCGTACAACTCATCCTTAACCAAGTTTATCGTACAACCACCGAATCCTCCACCCATGACACGAGAACCGGTTACACCACATTCCTTGGCGATATTGTTCAAGAAATCCAGTTCCTCGCAGCTAACTTCATAAAGCTTGCTCATACCCTGATGCGTGCCGTACATCTTTTCGCCGACAGTCTCATAGTCGCCTTTCTCCAGAGCGGCACATACGTCGAGTACGCGTTGGATTTCCTCGATAACATATTCGGCACGCATGTAATCCTCTGCGCTGACATCCGCTTTTACCTCGTTCAGCATCTCCATCGTAGCGTCACGTAAGAACTCTACTTCCGGATGGTTGCGGCGAATGGCGGCTACCACGTTCTCACAGGATTTACGGCGTTTGTTGTAGGCTGAGGACGCCAACTCGTGCTTAACGACCGAATCCAATAACACGAGTTTGTAACCAACCGGATTAAACGGATAATATTTATATTCCAAAGAACGGCAATCCAAGCGGATCAAACTTCCGGCCTTGCCGAATACGGAAGCGAATTGGTCCATGATACCGCAATTCACGCCACAATAATTATGTTCTGTAGCCTGACCGATCTTAGCCAACTCGAATTTATCGATGTTCAATGAGAATAAGTCATTCAATGCGAAAGCATAAGTACTTTCCAATGCGGCGGAAGAAGACATTCCAGCGCCCAGAGGTACGTCTCCAGCGAATACGGTATCGAAACCTTGGATATTGCCACCTCGTTTAATAATCTCCCGGCATACGCCAAAGATATATCTTGCCCAGCTTGCGGAAGGAGCGTCCTCCTCGGTCAAGCCGAATTCAGCGTAATCATTTAAGTCGATGGAGAACGCCCGGACTTTGCCCGTCCCATTTGGTTTGATCTCGGCGATCATTCCTTTATCTACGGCACCCGGAAAAACGAAACCTCCATTATAATCAGTATGTTCACCGATCAAGTTAATACGTCCCGGAGATGTGTATAAGCTACCTTCGGTATTAAATAACTCTTTAAATTTAGTTCTGATTTTTTGTTGCATGATACTTAATTTGATTAAGGTAAATAATTGAATAAACAAGAAGAAATTATCCATTCAGAAAACTCTGCCGGATAATTTCTTCTTTATTATATTATGTCCTGTCCTTATTATTCAACAGGAATATCTTTGTTTACGTTCTTGCTACCAATCAAAGCGTAATATAGCAAATATGCCAATCCTAGGAATACCACCCAGAAGCTGGTAATGAAACCGCCAGCGTCGGCTACGGCTCCTTGGATCAACGGAAGAATACCTCCACCGCAAACCATTACCATGAAGATACCGGAAGCGGCTGCCGTATATTTACCTAAACCTTCTACTGCCAAGTTGAAGATACCACCCCACATGATGGAAGTACATAAACCACAAAGAGCCATGAACATGATTCCGACAGGAACCTCAACCATACCGAAAGAGATATCTGACAAGAATACAGGCATACTAACTTTAGTCGTAGCAGGGGCAAAGATAGCGATCAAGATAAAGATCATACCTACCGTGGCGGCTGATGACAACATCGCCTTACTAGAGATCTTAGCTCCGAAAGAGGCACCGAACAGACGTCCGATCATCATCAAGAACCAATATGTACCCACGATAGAACCGGCTACTGTAGGATCGATACCGATCTCAGAAGAAGTAGCGAACAAGTTCATGAAGTTAGGAATACCTACTTCGACACCCACATACAAGAAGATTGCGATGGCACCTAAAATGAAGTGACGGAAAGAAAGCGCGCTGTGCTTGTCCGGAGTCTTGGCTTCATTTTCCTTAACCATATGCGGTTCTGGAATTTGCATGCAGAACAATACGATAAATACGATGGCAAAGATACCCATAGCCAAGAACAATGCCGGGTTAGCGTCACTGATCTGAGCCTTAGCAGCGTCACCGATCAAATAACCAACCAATACCGGAACGATCGTAGCACCGATAGAGTTCACGGAACCGGCAACCTGAATTAATTGGTTACCTTTGTTTCCACCACCACCTAGCGTGTTCAACATCGGGTTTACTACGGTATTCAACATACACATAGAGAAACCGGACACGAAAGCACCTGTCAAATAAACAGCGTAGCTACCAGCCACACCGGAAAGATAAGAAATGCCTACACCACAGAAACCTACGATGATCGCTAACAAAGCGGTTTTCTTGTAACCGATCTTCTGCAATAGCATACCGGCCGGAATACCCATGAAGGCATAGGCGATAAAGTTAGCTGCGTTACCCAGCTGCGACATGAAGTTGCTGGCAGCGAACTGGTTCTTAACGATGATACCGAATGGGTTCTGTAGACCCGTCACGAAAGATATCATGAAGAAGAGAGCCACCATCATGATAATAGGCAATGTGTAATTCTTTTTTGCTGTTGATTCCATTTCTTTTTTGTTGTTTTAGATTATTAGATTACTTAAATTATTCTCTTATTCTACACTGAATTTATAAATAGTAGTACTTTGGAAAATCTCGCCCGGGCGGAGTTCCGTTGTCGGATATTCCGGTTTGTTGGGGCTATCGGGGAAATGTTGGGTTTCCAGACATAAAGCGGCCCGTTCCGGGTAGCGTTGTCCGTTCTTACCTTCGAAATTCCCAGTCATCCAGTTACCTGTGTATAATTGCACGCCCGGTTGAGTCGTATAAGTTTCCATTACGATACCGGTCTTGGGGGAGGAGCAGCGAGCGCAGTAAGAAAGTTCGTTGTCTTCTTTATTTAATATGTACGTGTGGTCATATCCCTTACCGAATATAAGCTGTTCGAAATTGTCATTGATTCGTTCGCCTACCTCATGAGGAGTCCGGAAGTCCATCGGTGTACCTTCTACTTTCTCTTTAGGTCCGTACGGGATTGCCGTATTGTCTGTAGGCAGGTAATAGTCGGCGTTGATCGTGAGGATATGGTCTCCTATATAAGGATCTCCCGCACCGGATAGGTTAAAATAAGAATGATTGGTTAGGTTCAAGACCGTAGGTTTGTCCGTAGAGGCTTGATAGGAGATAACGACCTCATTCTCATTTGTCAGATGATAAGTTACGGTTGTCTTTAGTTCTCCGGGGAAACCTTCTTCGCCATCGGCGGAGGTATATTTCAATTCAATGGTTTGCTCGTCTATTTGCTTGGCGTCCCATACGACCGCATTGAATCCCTTGATTCCGCCATGCAAGCTATTGGGGCCATTATTTATGGCTAATTTGTCATAAGTAACACCGTCGATCGTGAATTTTCCAGCGGCGATACGATTTCCATAACGACCGCAAATGGCACCGAAATAAGGTTCTTCTGATGTTAAGTACTCTTCAATCGAATTATGGCCAGTAACGACATCGGTCATTTTTCCGTTCTTATCCGGAACCATCAGCGAGACGATTTTCGCTCCATAATTCGTGATCGCTAGCTCTGCTCCAACCTTGTTACACAGGGTATAAAGCGCCGTTTCTTTCCCGTCAATTTGCTTGCTGAAGTTAGCAACAGACAAGCCCGACAGTGTATTTATGTTCTTCATGCGTATCAATATTATTGAAATTGCGTGTAAAAGTAACTTTCTTCTTTGTATTTATAACCTTTCTGAATAATGTTTTATAGCATGATTTTAGATTTGTCTGCCAAAAATATATAATTATTGCTTGTTTATACGTCAAGTCCTTGATTCTTCTCTTAGGCTAAAAAAACAAAACAACTCTTGTCTTACCCCTGTTATTAGTAAAACAGAGATAGAAAGAAATTGTCCATGCGGTCATCCTATAAATATATCATACTCATACTCTTTGTGCTTATGCCCGGCTTGCTTTATTCCCAATCTCAAGATTGGGTACGTAAGTCCATTTATCCGCAAGCGGATAGTGGTAAAAGCAAGATCTATAATTGGATGTGGGGGAGGCATTATCGTCACCTTTATACGATCCCGATCAGGGTTCCTTCGGCTACGATAGAAACGTTGGGGGGTGGGATGGACATCGTCGGGCAAGCGGAAGGGTTTCACGGATTATTGTTGGAGAATAAGCGTAAGCAATTGTATTTGCTAAAGCCCTTGGGTGGCTCTACGAGTTTCTTGGAGTCGAAGTTTTTCCGGGAAATATATAATAAGGCTGATTTTAAGAATACCTATTTGGATGAGTTCTTAGGAGATGCTTATACGATTATCAATCCCTATACCTTTTTGGTCGCAGATTATTTAGCGAAGTCCGCGGGATTGAGTTTTTCTCCCTCCAGTATTTACTATATTCCTTCCCACATGCGGAAAGACACGGTTGCGGACGGCAGCGACATACAAGATAGGCTGGTCAATCTAATCAATGTTCCGGATATTAATTTAAGGTCTAATTTGTATACCACGGAAGACTTTCTAGACAGCCTTCAAGTGAGTAAAAACTATATGGCGGATCAAAATCTATACATTCGGGAACGTATTTTCGATATGTGGATCGGAGATTGGAATAAGACGAACGAAAACTGGGAGTGGCAATCACATACCGTCAATGATAGCGTAATTTATACCCCGATCGTGATCGATAGGAATCATGCTTTCACGAAGGTGGACGGAGTATTGTTCAAGCAAATGTTGAAGATGTTATCGTTGGATTTTATCTGTAATTATGATAGCTTGATTTTAAAAGATACAAAGAAAATCAATAAGCTAGCTTTTGCGCTGGATATGGCGGTAGCAGGCCGCAGTGATGAGTCGGTTTGGATACGCCAAGCCCAAGAAATTCGGAAACAGATGACCGACTCTTTGATCGATAGCGCTTTTACTTATTTGCCGGAAGGTGTAAAACATGATGAGATAGAACTGATTAAACGAAAGTTGAAACGAAGGAGGCTAGAACTGGAAGCGGTTGCCAGCCAATATTATCGCTTATTGCAACGTACGCCAGTGGTTGCCGGAACCAATCAATCCGATTATTTCTTGATCGAGCGGCAAGCGCCGGACCGAACTATTTTACGGATTTATGATCCCGAGACCGGAGACTGTAGGTTGGAACAACAATTCTCCGGCAGGGAAACCAAGGAACTGTGGTTATACGGGCTTGCGGGAAACGATACGTTTGAAGTGAAGGGAAATACACGGAAAGATTTTCCGATATACTTGATCTCCGGAGAGGGGGAGAACCAATACCAATTGAATCATAACCGGAAAATACATGTCTATGATAAGGATTATAAATATGATTACCAGAAGATAAAATACCATAAGATATCTTTTACCCCGTGGGGAATATATGACTCGGATAAAGGTATAAGTTTGGGTACGTTCTTTACATATACGATGTATGGCTTTAAACGAGCCCCATTTACCTATCAGCATCGGATCGGGTATAATTATTTGAAAGGGTTTATGTATGCAGGTGTCTTCCCTAATTATGACGGCCGGAGACGTTTATACCTGAATGCCTCCATCTCTTCACCCCGTAACTTCGAGAACTTCTTCGGATTTGGAAATAATACGGCGGGCTATAAAGAGGAAAAAAAGAATTATAACCGGGTGAAGCTCCGGACGTATATGCTTAATCCATCCTTCGAGATGGATTTGAGGAAGGAAGAGGTGGTGACGCTCTTTGGATATGTATAAGGCTAAACGTACGGATGATCGATATATTTATACGGTTTATGGAGAAGATCATCCTATTTTCCGTACGAATTATTTCGTGGGTCTTGGGGCTACTTACCGGATAACGAAACAGCCTTATTCGTGGCTTCCCCTATTGGAAACCGAATGGACGGCCGGATGGAAAATGAATTTGAAAAAGCCGGAGCGTAATTTCCCCTATGCGCAGGGAAGCCTTTCATGGAACGTACGGTTCTCGGATCGTTTTACTTGGGCCTCCTTGATGAAGGGGACGGTATTATTCGATAATGACTATGAGTTCTATCAAGCCGCCACGATTGATTTAAGGGGATTTCGTGATAACCGTTTTATCGGAAAGCAATCCTTTTACCAATACTCGGATTTACGCTTGGACATGGGAAAACTAAAGAATCCGTTCACTCCCTTAAAATATGGTCTATTCGCGGGCTTTGATTATGGTAGGGTCTGGTTTCCCGGTGAGCGTTCCCATAGTTGGCATACTTCCTATGGTGGCGGGATTTGGCTTACTTTCTTGAATAAGTTCACCACTAAATATTCTTGGTTCGGCTCGACGGATAGTTTCCGGTTCGCCTTTGAGTTGGGGCTTGGGTTTTGATATAGTCTCAAACTTACACGGTACTGATGAGGGAAATTCTCATCATAATAAGGAGGGTTATTGTCTATTTCTATATTTGTTCTTGTCTTCTGTCGTATGATCCGGTAAAAACGTGTACGTGTTTTCCGAAAAACATGTACGACTTTTGTGGAAAACATGTACGTGTTTTTTCAGAAATATAATCATGTTTTTAAGGATGATGATAATCAATGATTTACATATTCGTGTTATTTGCATGCTTATTGTTTGGATTTATTGAGTGAAAATCCATACATTTGCCTTTGATCAATTTTGTTCTTGTTATGAAAATGGTTAAGGGCAATGTTTTTGTGCATGGTCGTTTTTGCCGCATTGACTGTGGTCGCCAACGATTCTTTCTCCCAAAAGGAGGTACGGGTGTGTGCTTCTACATCTTTATTTTCAATAGCGAATAAAGAGCCGGCTGCTTTCATCTCTTTTCAAGAAATCATAACTCCTTTGACGTCTTTCCCCGCTTTTGGGGAGAAGCTTTTGTTTCTTATTGCCTCATTGACTTTTTTCCTCGCTTTGTTTACCCTGTCGGTAGCTTTGTTGTTTTACGAACGGAGGGTAAGTTATGTTCGATTAAAATCCGTCTTTTGGCAAGAACGATACTCTTGCTATGTGCTTTGTCGTATGCTGGATTAGACATGATTATGCCCTGTCTTTAAGGGTATAGGGGAGAATTGTGTCAATTTATTATATACGAAAAACAAGCGTATCATGAACTCTATATATCGAAATTTTATTATCACGTTGAAGGTAAATAAAATGGCGGCAACACTAAATATATGCGGCCTCGTTATCGCCTTTACTTTATTTGATAGCGTAGCTATCCGTACGGAATCCGAACGAACTTTTGATAAAATACACTCGAAAGCCGAGGCTATTTATCGATTGGATTGTGTGACAAGTAAAAGTCAATGGCCTACGCAAATCCTGCCTTTTGCCCAAGCGTTCGCCTCGTCTTCTCCACATATATTGGAAAGTACGATCATAAATCCTTACGTAGGGGAAGTTTATTTTACGATCGGGAGGGACGAGATTCTCAAAGGTTATAAGGAACCGGTGATAACCTGTACTCCGGGGATCGTTTCTATATTTGACTTCCAATTGGTGGAAGGTTCACTGGATTGCTTAGATGATCCGGAGAAATGCCTTTTGCCGGAGAGTATGGCACGGAAGATATTTGGCGAGTCATCGGCTATTGGTAAGGAGTTGCTTGCGGAAGAAGAGATTTGGAGCAAGGAACGGAAATCACTAGTCGTAGGAGGAGTTTATAAAGATTTCCCGGAAAACACACAATTGAATAATGCCATTTATACTTCTTTATCGTCGACTTATTGTATGGATGATTGGGATAACTGGATTTTCCTTTGTTATGTCCTTTTAGATGATCCGTCACAAAAAGATCTCATTTGCTCCCAGTTTAACCAAGCATTCCCCTTCAAGCAATACGAGAGGCTCCAAGAGGTACAGACCCGTTTGGTGAATTTATGCGATATTTATTATATGAATGATATGAATAGCGTTACTTACATAAAATCAGGGAATAAAAGACAAACGGATTTGTTGTTTAGCGCCTCGTTTCTAGTGGTATTGATAGCAGTGATTAATTTTATAAACTTTACAATGGCATTGGTTCCGGCAAGAATAAAAAGTATTAACATCCGCAAAATTCTAGGGGACTCGGTACGGTGGTTGCGTGGATTTCTTTGGTTGGAGTCTTTTCTTTTTGCGTTATTGTCTTATGCTATATCCTTGTTGCTGTTATTGGTTTATGAAGGTTGCATTGGAGGAGGCTTTCATATGAAGGGAATAGTTTTTTTTGGTGGATTATTTATGGCTTTGTGTGCGGGACTATTGGCCGGTGCATATCCGGCTATTTATGCGACTTCTATTCCTCAGCGAATCGTGCTGAACGGTTCTTTCGGTTTGTCTCCAAAGGGAAAAAGAATGCGGGAATGTCTGGTTGGTTTTCAGTATACGGTTTCAATTATATTGATCGTCCTGTCACTGTTTATTTATAAGCAGATAGAGACAATGCGGAGTCATTCCTTTGGTTTCGGGAATGATAATGTAGTTGTCGTAGAATTGAATAAGGAGATAACCGAGAAATATAAAGAGAATTTTACCAACCGTTTGCGTGATTATGCGGGAATTGAGGATGTGGCTTTCGCCGCTAGTAAGATAGGAGCGACTAATGAGAATCGTGGCGGGGCCGCAGAGTTTAATGGAGAGACTATTTATTTTTATTATTTGAATGTATCACCTAATTTTTTATCCCTTATGGATATTACCGCAAACGAGGGACGTGTCTCAAGGATGGAAGATGGGAGGAATAAAGAGTTGCTTTTGGTTTTTGACCAAAAAGCGAAAAGGCAATTAAACCTTCATGTGGGTGACCGTATGAAAACCTTTTGGGGGAATGATGCCCGGGTATTAGGATTTACGGATGAGGTGGTGATTGCTTCCACACATAAAGCATCGTAGTCGCTAGCTACTTATCCTGTCGCTTTTGTGACGAATGAAGAATTATATATGCCTTACGCTTATATAAAGTTGATGCCGGGGGCTGATAAAGGGAATGTTTTACTTTATATTAGGAATATGCTCAACGAACTTTCCCCTTCATGTTTACCTGATTTTGAGTTTTGCGATACATTCTCCCGGCATCTGTATGAAAAAGAAATCCAGTTTGGCGACCGGGTTATTTTATCCAGTGTTTTATCTATCTGGATGGCATTGGCAGGTATTTTAAGTCTGGTATTGTTTGATGTCCACTATCAGCGGCGAGAAATTGGTATAAGGCGGGTGTATGGATCTTTCGTGAGTGAGATACTATATCGTTTGAATAAAGTCTATTTAAAGGTCTTGCTCATTAGTTTTGTTATCTCGATTCCAGTTTCCTATTATTTTATGGAGAGATGGGCCAGTAATTTTATGGAGAAAGCCCCTGTCGGTTATTTGATTTATTTTGTCGCATTGCTAGGGATCAGTATCCTGACGGTAGGAGTGGTCACGTTCCAAAGTTGGAGGGCGGCGAATGAGAATCCGGTGGATATGTTATAGGCAACTTACATCGGCAACGAAGTTAACTTCATCGGCAAAGTATCTTAGGTTACTTTGCCGACGAACTTAAGATACTTTGCTGATGAAGCTAAGATACTTAGAACTTATTTCTTCAAGGCCTCCAAAACTTGAGGCATCATAGTACAGATATAATGTTCTTCTTTCGCTGTAAAGAAATTGCCATCGACTACGGAATCCTCATCTGTTGCTTGTCCTTTGCTAATGGCAGGCTTAGCCAACGGATGTACCGCTAGCTTCTTTCCTTCCGTGATTCCGGTGAAGTCGAAGAGCATAGCGGCAGCGCAATGTCCAATCATAATTTTACCCTTTTCCCCGAAATTCTTAATCACATCCATTAGATCGATATTGTATTGTTTGCTAGCGTTCTGCTGGAAAACAGGAACCGCATCGCCACAAGCGAATACCATTGCGTCGTATTCATCTTCATGCCCTTTTATAAGTAATGCCATTCTCGAAAAATGATTCCAAATATTGGAACAAACCAAATCCATTTACTGGATTTACCGCTAAAACTGCTACTTTCTTTGCCATAATCGTAAATTATTAAGTGATACAATAGTTATTTTTCGTAAGTTTATTACTTTTGTGGCGTAAAAGTAAGCCCCTTTTTTAGAGAAAACAAGAAGGCACTTATAAATAAGGAACTTACATGGATGTAACCATTGTTGAGATTCAAGTAAATAGAAAAGGTTAAAAAATGAAAAACTTTCATCCGACGGGGAATTGCCCCGTGAGAGACGTATTGAGCCGGCTAGGAGATAAATGGTCTATGTTAGTGCTTATCACTTTAAGCGCTAATGGTACCATGCGCTTTAGTGATATCCATAAAACCATCGCGGATGTATCGCAACGTATGCTGACCGTAACCTTGCGCACGTTGGAATCGGATGGTCTGATCGAACGAAAGGTCTATGCGGAAGTTCCTCCCCGAGTAGAATACTGCTTAACGGAAAGAGGATTAAGTCTTATTCCCCATATCCAAGGCTTGGTGGATTGGGCGTTGCAGCAGATGAGTGGTATTATGGAAAGCCGGGTTTTACATACGTCATGACTTGCTCTGGCATTAATCTATCAGTGAGCTTTTTCTGCAAGAATATCTGCCAGCGACCGTTGGGTTAATTTACTCTCAATCCAAGCAA
>OHDH01001001.1_pt1 | contig 11403 bp, 10 predicted proteins | sample 1566921 | NCBI WGS metagenome assembly OHDH01 (sample SAMEA3879585, study PRJEB24766) | human gut metagenome | biome: human-associated habitat; feature: feces | place: USA | collected 1985/1987
GAAGCCGTGTAAGATACAACATGTCTAAGAACGAAGAAAATCCGGATGAGCTGCCGGCATATGATGAGGAAGGCTTCATCATCGGCTGCAATGCACTTTCAAAGGAATTTGCAGAGCGTCTGGAAAAGGTAATTGAAAAAACAAAAAAGAAAGGGGAAAAGTATGATTATTACGACAACACCTTCTATTGAGGGAAGAAGAATTGTAGATTACAGAGGAATTGTTTTTGGCGAGGTTGTCTCAGGTGTGGATTTTGTCAGAGATCTGGCGGCGTCTTTCACGAATTTTTTTGGCGGAAGATCAGGCGGATACGAGGAAGAACTTGTGACGGCAAGACAGAATGCGCTTAACGAGATGGCTCAGCGGGCGGCATCGGCAGGAGCGAATGCTGTTGTGGGAGTTGACGTTGATTATGAAGTTCTCGGGGCTGACGGAAATATGCTGATGGTGACAGTGAGCGGAACGGCAGTGGTTGTAGAGTAAATCAATTTTTACAAGGCAGCAGGGTCAGAAAAAGATCAGGAATAGGATTTGGGAAAAGGATCATGGAGAAGCGTCTGCATGGTCTTTTTTGCTTTCCGCTAAGAAATATAAAATCCCGGATATACAGAAGAGAGAATATGATGTAATATAGTATGGATATAGACTAAAGAAAAAGATAAAGGTGATTTTGTGAGAATCGGTAAAAAAAGTTCAAAAAGAGAGAAAAAGGCAATGTCTGTTTCGCTGTATGCGAACTTGATGTTTGTCGTAGTGGAGCTTGTAATGGCGATAGTGACAGGTTCACAGGCTGTTTTGCTGGATGGTGTATATGACGGAATCGAATTCGTTATGCTTCTTCCGTCTATCTTTTTAATACCGCTTTTATATAAGCCGAGTAACGAGAAATATCCGTTTGGGCATATGCAGATGGAGACTGTGTTTATCGTTGTAAAAGGAATAACAATGATCACTGTTACAGTCGGTTTGATCACGAACAGTATCAATATATTATTTCACGGCGGGCGGACAGTTGATTTTGGAGTTGTAGCGTGGTTTGAGCTGTTTGCTTGTGTTCTTGGCATAATAGTGACATTTTATCTGAAGAGGAAAAACAAAGCGATGAATTCCCCTCTTATTACAGTAGAGATGCAGGGGTGGAAGATGGATAGTATGCTTTCCCTCGGAATGACAGCCGTATTTTTCCTTCCGGTTTTCCTTCCGTTTAAAGGAGTAGGTCAATTAACTCCGTATTTGGACCCGTTTATCACGATCGTGCTGTCTATGATCATGCTTCCGATCCCGGTTAAAACGGTGTTTACCGGAATCAGGGATCTGTTGTTGATCTCTCCCGAGGAGGAAACAGTATCAGAGATCAAGCAGACGGTGGAACCGATCATACAGGAAAGTAATTGTGTGGATATTTATTATGACATTGTCAGAACGGGAAGAAAATTATGGATCAGCGCGTATATTAAATTGAACAAGGATGAGCTTTCCGTAAGGAAGTTTAAGATGCTGCAGACGAGATGCATTGCCGCCTTAAGTGAAAAATATACGGATTTTTATTTTGAGCTTCTTCCTGAAATCGAGCTTGATATGGAAGAACTGGAAGAACTGCAGGAAAAGCAGGAAAAACAACAAATGGAAAATAAAAACGGGCGGGAGGATAAATAATTGAAGAAAAAGAGAGGAATTCTATTCGGAGTCGTTTTTATTTGCGTATTGTTTTTTGTAATCGTATTTTTTGTGAGGAACAAAGAATCTGCCGAACCCGTCAGCAAAAGTGATTTTAAATTGAATACTGTTGTGACTGTTACAATTTATGATTTAGAAGAAAAAGAGAAAAAGCCGGATGACAAAGATAAAAGAAATGAAAAGGGAATACATAGAGAAGAAAAGGATGCGGAAGAGATTATAGATAAAGCGTTAAAGCTTTGTGACAAATATGAAAAGATATTCAGCCGTACGCTTCCTGAAAGTGAGATTTATGCGTTGAATCACGGAACGCTTCCGATGGAAGACGGATATTATCTTTTATCCGAAGAGTGCGCGGCGTTGATCGAAAAGGGGTTGTATTATAGTGAACTTTCCGGTGGAGCGTTTGATATTACGATCGAACCTGTTTCTTCTTTATGGGATTTTACTTCAGGGGAAAAGATCGTGCCGGATGCAGAGACAATCGCGGAAAAGCAGGCATGTGTAGGCTATGAAGATGTGGAGCTTAAAGGAAATAAACTACGTTTTAAAAAAGAGGGAATGGGAATTGAGCTTGGAGCTGTCGCAAAAGGATATATTGCAGATAAAGTGAAAGAATATCTTGTATCGGAAGGTGTGAAAAGCGCAGTTATCGATCTTGGAGGAAATGTGTTATGTGTCGGAGAAAAACCGGATGGGAAGCCGTTTAAAATCGGAATCCAGAAGCCGTTTGCCGATCGGAGCGAAACAGTGTCAGCCGTAGAAATTGCAGGTACGTCTGTTGTTTCCTCAGGCATATATGAAAGATATTTTGAAAAAGACGGGAAACTGTATCACCATATATTAGATCCGGCAACCGGATATCCGTATGAAAACGGACTCGTGTCCGTAACTGTTTTATCTGAAGAGTCGGCGGACGGTGACGGATTAAGTACGGCATGTTTTGCGCTAGGATTAGAAAAAGGATTAGAACTGATCGAACAGACACCGGATACAGAAGCGATGTTTATAACAGAGGATGGAGAAATGCATTTTAGCAAAGGTTTTGTTTATTGTGGCTAACGCTACTGTTTCACTTATAACCGGGCGCTCATCTCATACAGATGTCCGCCTGCATAAAAGAAAAAGAGATATGAAGGAGAGAAAAAAATGAGTATATGTGATTTAAAGTCTTATGAAATTGTACAAAGCAGAGATTTATCTGATCTGAGTTCAAAAGGAACGCTTCTGCGTCATAAGAAGAGCGGAGCAAGAGTTCTTCTTATGGAAAATGATGATGAAAATAAAGTGTTTGCCATCGGTTTTCGTACACCGCCGTCAGACAGTACAGGAGTACCTCATATTATGGAGCATTCTGTATTGTGCGGATCAAGAGAGTTTCCGGTAAAAGATCCTTTTGTAGAGCTTGTAAAAGGATCGCTTAATACATTTTTAAATGCGATGACTTATCCTGACAAGACAGTTTATCCTGTAGCAAGCTGCAATGATAAAGACTTTCAGAATCTTATGCATGTCTACATGGACGCGGTATTTTATCCGAATATTTACGAGCAGGATAAAACGTTTCGTCAGGAAGGATGGAGTTATAAACTGGATGCACCGGATGAGGAATTGAAGTTGTCGGGAGTTGTATACAATGAGATGAAAGGTGCGTTTTCTTCACCTGAAGGGGTGCTTGACCGGGTGATTTTGAATTCTCTGTTTCCGGATACATCGTATGCAAATGAATCCGGCGGCGATCCGGAAGTGATCCCTGATCTGACGTATGAACAGTTTCTTGATTTCCACAGGAAATATTATCATCCGTCAAACAGCTATATTTATCTGTATGGCGATATGGATATGGAAGAAAAACTGAACTGGCTTGATGAAAAGTATTTGTCTGATTTTGATGAGATTGAGGTTGATTCGGAGATTAAGTATCAGAAGCCGTTTTCACAAATGCAGGAGATTGTTCAGGAATATTCTATAGCAAGCGATGAAAGCGAAGCGGATAACACTTATCTTTCTTATAATAAAGTGATCGGAACTTCCTTAGATGAAAAGCTCTATCTTGCATTTCAGATTTTAGATTATGCGCTTTTGTCTGCTCCGGGAGCGCCGCTGAAAAAAGCGCTTCTTGATGCGGGAATCGGAAAAGATATTATGGGATCATATGATAATGGAGTTTATCAGCCGATTTTTTCTGTTATTTCTAAAAATGCAAATATGGAGCAGAAGGAAGCGTTTGTGGAAGTGATTGAAAATACGCTGCGAAATATTGCAGAAGGCGGAATTGATAAAAAAGCATTGCAGGCTGGACTGAATTATTATGAGTTCCGTTTCAGAGAGGCGGACTTCGGAAGTTATCCGAGAGGATTGATGTACGGACTTCAGTTGTTCGATAGCTGGCTTTATGATGAAGAAAAACCGTTTATCCATATGGAGGCGATTCCGACATTTGAGTTTTTGAAAAGTCAGATCGAAACAGGTTATTTTGAGCAGTTGATCCGAGATTATCTTTTGGAGAATCCGCACGGGGCGATCGTAATCATCCGACCGGAGAAGGGAAGGACTGCGAGAATGGATCGGGAGCTTGCAGAGAAACTGCAGGCGTATAAAGAAAGTCTGTCCGAAGAAGAGATTGAGAAACTTGTGCAGGATACAAAAGATCTGGAAGCGTATCAGGAAGAAGAATCTGCGCCGGAAGATCTGGCGAAGATTCCGGTGCTTAGAAGAGAAGATATTTCCCCGGAAATCGCGCCTGTCTATAATACAGAGATGGAGATCGACTCAGTGAAAACGATCTATCATAATGTTGAGACAAACGGAATCGGGTATGTAACGCTTCTGTTCGATCTTTCTGCGGTCAAGGAAGAAGATCTTCCGTATGTCGGCATTTTGCAAAGTGTCCTCGGCATTATCGATACAGAGAATTACGAGTATGGAGAGTTGTTTAATGAGATCAATATCCATACAGGCGGAATCGGAACGTCGCTTGAATTATATGCAGATGCGCAGAAAGTAAAGGAAAAGGAATTCAAAGCGACATTTGAAATGAAAGGAAAATCACTGTATCCGAAGATGGACGTTCTTTTCTCTATGATGCGGGAAATACTGACTTGTTCTAAGCTTGACGATGAGAAACGCTTAAAAGAGATTCTTGCGATGCTCAAATCACGCCTTAGTATGTCGTTCTTGTCATCGGGACATACAACTGCCGCTTTGCGTGCGTTGTCATATACATCGCCTCTTGCAAAATTTAAAGACGATACAGACGGAATCGAATTTTACGAAGTAGTAAAAGAAATCGAAGAAAACTTTGACGACCATAAAGAAGAATTGATCTGTCGGTTAAAAGCAATTTCAAAACAGATCTTTTGCGCAGATAATATGATGGTCAGCTATACTTCGGCAAAAGAAGGACTTGCCTATATGGAAAATGCATTTGCGGCTGTATCAAAACAGCTAAACGACGCAGATGTGGTACAAACAGAAGCGAAAGAAAACAGATGCATCATTCATTGTAAAAAAAGAAACGAAGGATTTAAAACATCTTCAAAAGTACAGTACGTTGCAAGAGTCGGCAATTTCATTGACGGCGGAGAAGAATATACAGGAGCGCTTCAGATCTTGAAAGTGATTTTAAGCTACGATTATTTGTGGCAGAATGTCCGTGTGAAAGGCGGAGCTTATGGATGTATGAGTAATTTTAACCGGATCGGAGAAGGTTATCTGATCTCGTACCGCGATCCGAATCTTGAGAAAACGATGGAGATTTACGAAGGCGTTGTAGATTATCTTGAAAACTTTAATGTAGACGACAGAGATATGAATAAATTTATTATCGGAACGATCAGTAATATCGACCGCCCGATGAATCCTGCCGCAAAAGGAAGCCGTTCTATGAATTTGTATATGAGCCGCGTGACAGAGGGAATGATCCGCCGGGAAAGAGAGCAGATTCTTTCGGCTGATCAAAAAGATATCCGCGCGCTTGCAAAAATATTAAAAGCGGTGCTTGACGCAGATCAAATCTGCGTGATCGGAAGCGAGGAAAAGATCGAAGAACAAAAAGAGATGTTCATGGAGATCAGAACATTAAGCTAAGAAGTATGACAGAACAGCGAAAAAGAGAATGATGAAGCGGTCGGATGACCGGATAAAGGAAATACAAGGAAAACGAAGAAGATAAGATTAAAAACAATAAGGAAGATAAAGAGAAGCGCAGAAGGCTTGCAGTGAGAATAAAAAGACAGGATGAGAAAGAGTAAGCGCGGGAAAGGATATTGATATGAGAGAAGATTTTAAATCAGGGTTTGTAACTTTGATCGGAAGACCGAACGTAGGAAAGTCAACATTAATGAATCATTTGATCGGACAAAAGATCGCGATTACATCGAATAAACCGCAGACGACACGTAACCGTATCCAGACCGTACTTACAACAGATGACGGTCAGATTGTGTTCGTGGATACACCGGGAATCCATAAAGCAAAAAATAAGCTTGGAGAATATATGGTAAATATTGCAGAGCGTTCTTTGAACGAAGTTGACGTTGTGCTTTGGCTTGTCGAGCCGTCTGCTTTTATCGGGGCGGGAGACCGTCATATTATCGAACAGCTTAAGAAAGTGAAAACTCCGGTTGTTCTCGTTATTAATAAGATCGATATGGTGAAAAAAGAAGAGATACTGACATTTATCGACGCATACAGAAAAGAATATGATTTTGCAGAGATCGTGCCTGTATCGGCAAGATCCGGAGATAATACAGATGAGCTTATAAAAGTGATTTTAAAATATCTTCCGTACGGACCGCAGTTTTACGATGAAGATACTGTCACAGATCAGCCGGAGCGTCAGATCGTGGCAGAACTGATCAGGGAAAAAGCGCTTCACTGTCTGAATGAAGAAATTCCTCACGGAATAGCGGTGGCGATCGATCGGATGAAGGCAGAACGAAGAGTAATGCATATCGACGCGACGATCATATGTGAAAGAGATTCCCACAAAGGAATTATTATCGGAAAACAGGGAAGTATGCTGAAAAAGATTGGAAGTACCGCGCGTTACGAGATCGAGAGACTGCTCGGATGTAAAGTGAATTTGAAACTGTGGGTAAAAGTACAGAAAAACTGGCGCGACAGCGATTATCTTATGAAAAATTTCGGATACAGAGAGGACGAGTAATATCAACGCAGCGGTGATCGCATCGAAAAATTTTCTATAATAAAAATGGTATTTTTTATACAGTATGACCTTCTTTTCTGTCGGGGAAACTATTCTTAAAGATCACGGAAGAAGAGGTGGAACAGATGAAAGAAGAATACTGGGAATTATTTATGACATCAGGAAAGATTGATGATTATTTGAATTATAAAAACAGCCGGAAAGCAGATGGAAGCTCCGGCAGAAAGGAACGGCGTGAATCAGATTATACTGACAGGGATAGTACTCTCTACGATGCCGGTCGGCGAGTATGACCGGCGTGTTGTAATACTTACAAAAGAACAGGGAAAGATCTCGGCGTTTGCACGGGGGGCAAGACGCCCGAACAGTCCGCTTGTCGGTGCGCTCAACCCGTTTTCTTTCGGAACGTTTACGATGTATGAGGGGAGGACGTCTTACACGATACAGTCGGCAAGTATTTCTAATTATTTTGCCGAGCTGAGAGGCGACATTATCGGAGCATATTACGGTTTTTATTTTCTGGAATTTACAGATTACTATACGAAAGAATTCAATGATGAGCGGGAAATGTTAAAACTTCTTTATCAGACGCTTCGGGCGCTGACAAATCCGCATATTCCAAACATGCTTATCCGTTACATATTTGAATTGAAAGCGTTGACGATCAACGGACAGGCGCCGCAGGTATTTCAGTGTATGACTTGCGGAAATAAAGAAAGACATGCCGTGTTCAGCGCGGTGAAAGGCGGACTTGTGTGCAGCGAATGTATGAAAGACGTGCGGGACGGGATGAGTCTGGATCCTTCGACTTTGTATAGTATGCAATATATAGAAACAAGTACGATTGAGAAATTATATACGTTTAATGTGACAGAAAAAGTATTGACAGAACTTGGAAATGTGATGAGCAGGATGACGGATATATATGTCGGAAAGCATTTTAAATCACTGGAAATATTAGAGACTCTTATTTGATGTGGTGTATTTCAGGACAGGGATTGTGCTTAGATTTCAGAAGTCTGAGACAAAAACGTGAAAGAAAATAATAAAGGAAGAGAAGAAAGCGTAAGGTCAAATGAGAATAGCGATATGTGAAGATGAAGAATTTATACAAAATTCGATTGAAAAAAATGTAGAGAAGTGTTTAGAAATAACAGGGATGGCAGGAAAATGTGAATGCTTCGTGTCTGCCGAAGAATTGCTTGAGAAAGGAAATATGCCATATGCACTGTATATTCTTGACGTTGAGATGAAGAAGCTGAGCGGACTGGAATTGGCAGAACATATCCGAACAGAGGATAGAAATGCAGTGATCATTTTTATGACAAATCATAGTGAGATGATGCAGAAAGCATTCGACGTGCAGGCGTTTCAGTATCTGGTGAAACCGATCGATTCTGATACTGCGCACAATGTGATTATGCGCGCTCTGCGGATCATCCGGGAAAAAAGAAATTATATCCGCTTTACAAACAAATTGAAAGATATGATTTTTTATTATGATGAGGTTGAGTGCATCGAAAGCCGCAGAAGAAAAATCATCGTACATACAGAAAAAAGAGATTATGAGTTTTACGGAAGTTTGAGTCAGATTGAAGAAGATATAAAAGGATCTATGTTTGTGAGAGTACATAATTCATATCTTGTTAATTTGGAAAAATTAAGGGAAGTGGAGCGTGAATCAGTTCCCCTTCGTTCGGGATTGAAAGTGCCGATTACAAGGACTTATAAGCAGGAGTTCAACAAAGCATATCAAAAATTTATTCTGATGAGCAAAGGGGGAAGAGAATAGATGATGGAATATGTATGGAGTACAATCGATTTTTTAGTAATGTATTTGTTTGCTTTGTGCTTTTTCAAACCGAGGAGACGGATAGGAAAGCGAATTGATTTCATAATATTAATTGTAGTGGCGGTAATGGCATCTTTTATCAATGATTATTTTGCCAATTCGGATATTAATTTAGTGGTGACAATTATTTTTATCGTAGTTGTACTTGGATTTTTTGAAGGAAATTGGAAGAGGAAATTATTTGTAGGAAGTTCTTTTTTTGCATTTATAATTACGATTGAAGGAATTGTTGCATTGAGTATAGGATATTTTTTTCATATTGAGGCATCCGAAATGCCGAAATTGGACAGTGATATTACGCAGTTTTTCCAACGCTTTCTTACAGAACTGCGACTGATCCTCGTGCTTGTCCTATATTTTTTCAGCAGGCGCAAGAAAAATGCGCCGGAGAGAAAGGTACAGAAAAGCTTTTTGATTATTCCGATATTAAGCGCTGTTTTGATTATTTATCTTCATGAGGCGCAGATTATGAGGAATTCGATTGATCTGATTTTTAGTTGGATAGTGACAATTATCGTCATCGTGATCAATATTATCACTTATATTCTTTTCCGAAAACAGGAGCAATATCATATCGCAGAAGGGGAGATGAAAAATCAGTTAAAAGAATATGAATATCAAAAGCTTCATTACGAACAGGTCGAGCAGCATCAGCAGGAAATCCGAAAGATTCGGCATGATATGAAAAATCAGATCGCAGGAATATACGGATATCTTGAAAAAGGAGAAATTGAAGAGGGAAAGCGGGAAGTTTGCAGTATCTTGAATCAATTAGAAAAGGCAGAGCAGAAATTATTTACTGCGAACGCAGTTGTGAACGGAATCTTGAATATGAAGTATGTAGAGATTGAAGCAAAGCAGATTGAAGCAAAGTTAGATGTAAAATTGCCGGAGATACTGGGAATTACAGGAACGGATTTAGGAGTGTTGTTCGGAAATATATTGGATAATGCAATCGAAGCATGCGAGTCTTGCAAAAAAGAAAAATGGATCGACTTGTTTGCAGTATACGAAAATCATGGAATTGTCATTTGTTGTAAAAATTCATGCAGTGAAACAGTAATGGATCTTCACACGAGAAAATCTGATAAGCGTAATCATGGCTTTGGTCTGTCTAGCGTAAAACAAATTGTAGAAAAATACAATGGAGACGTCTGGTGGGAGTCAGAAAAAGAAAGTTTTACATTGAATATAAATTTATGGGAAAAAATTGAAAAATAGTATATACGAGAAATACAGCAGTATCCTAAGAGGGTATTTGCTGTATTTTTTGTATAGGTGACGATACAAGTCTGGAGGTGTCAAAGACCTTAACGGTTGTGTACAATTCTGAAATGTGCCTTTTGCGCTTTCAGTGATCTGGCTTGTGATGAATTTTTATAAAATTTAGAATGACTGTTTTTTAAGTTGTTTTTTGCCGATCGGATCAAAACGAAAGAAATATAGAAACAAATATCATGTTAAAGTGCGAGTTGTTACAATAAACTATGCATTTTGTTACATGTTGGAAAAATTCAAAGAAAAATAGTGTATAATCAGAAACATAAAAAATCAGTCAAACAAAAGAGGGAAGAGGGGAAATGATGTGGAAAATGATTCATAAAAGATGGTTAAGCCTTTTGGTATTTGGCGCGGATATGGTTACAAGATTTGCTGCAAGTAACAAGTGTATATGGTATCTTTATCAAGAAGAAATTCCGAAAGATGCAGTGAAATTGAAAAAATGAAAAACAAAAGAGAAGATCGGTTTGAAGCAATCGTCGATCAGTTTGTAAAAAATGATCTGATTGCACAAGAGGAGTATTCTTATTATTTATATGGGGTGAAACATTTAGAAGTTTTAATCATGACAACAGGCGGAGTATTATTGAGTGGCATATTGTTAAAGGAGATATTGTTTACAGTCGTATTTCTAATTACATTTTCACTATTAAGAATCGGATGGCAAGGGATACATGCGAAAACGAAAATAAGATGTTTCTGTTATTCGTTACTGTTATTTTTAAGTGGAATCTATGTAAAAAAACAGGTAGTTCGTTCGATTGATCTTTTTAGTCAGGCAGTGTTTATGGGAAGTATGTTGATAATTTTGCTTTTGACTGCATTGTGGAAGTATAAAATCGACGGGAAATTAAATGAGTTAAAAAGATGTTTTTGGATATTAGGCGGTGTCAGTTTAGCGATAGTGCTTGACATTTTTGTAAAAAGTGAGGCTGTTATGTGTGGGATTGGATATTCTTGTTTCGCAATGATTTTGCTTTGGTTTATTAGTATGGTGAGGACAAAGGAATGAAAAAGAGAAGAATTATAATAGCAGTTATAAGTATTATTGTAGTTGCGGCGATGGTGTTATTCGATATGTTGTATATGAAAAAGGATAAAAAAGAGGAATTGCCACAAGAAGAAAAGAAAGTTGAGGAAATTGTGTGGATTACAGAGTCTTCTATTGAGGGAGTACAAAGTGAGATGGAAGAGGCGTTGAATGCGTTGTTGAAAAAACGTGGATGTGAATATAAAGTACGATTCGTATGCTTTCCAATGGAAACATATGAGGAAGATGTTGCAGAATATTTAGAGAACAATTCTGCTGATATTATTTACAGCAATTTGCGCGTCGTAGGAGATGACAGTAATCAGTATTATTCATTCTATAAAAACGGATATTTGCAAAATTTAGAAAAAATCAGAGAAGATGAAAAATTTT
>OHDH01001009.1_pt1 | contig 11336 bp, 9 predicted proteins | sample 1566921 | NCBI WGS metagenome assembly OHDH01 (sample SAMEA3879585, study PRJEB24766) | human gut metagenome | biome: human-associated habitat; feature: feces | place: USA | collected 1985/1987
CAATGTGCAAAAACAGTTGCTGATATTTCCTATTTAAGAATTATGCCTGAATATATGAGTATACAGCCCTATGGAGCAAAGGCAGAAATTCGAACGGGTGACAAAATTACGGAAGATGCCATTCTGGATGCTTTGGACAGATTTTCCAAAAGCGAAATAAAGCGTATGGAATTGAAATGGCTTCAGGAAGAAGTTGTTTTGATCAATTCAGATGATAAGTGCGCATGTTTTTGGTTCCATGACAAAAAGTATACGACCTGCAAACTTCTATATAATGAGGAAGTATATTGTACCGTTGATTCAAAGTATGTGACCTATTCTCCATTTTTGCTTGGAAAGCTGGCAGATTATGAAATATTCCGCAGTCCCAGACTCCTTGTCATGAAACTATGTCCTTTGCTTTTCCAGTTTGGAGAAGGAAATTTGATTGAAACGCGCGTGAACGGAATTTATGTATGGTCTCAAAACGTTTATCTGTATGGGAAATATGATGCGTATCTGGTTGATAAAATGAAATTCGGAGGCTATCCTCCCGAAAAAATCATTACGGATTTTAATAAGAGACGTAAATTTATCATTCCAAAATTTCCCGCTTTCATGGAAGCGGCAAGAGAAAATGGGGAAAAACAGAAAATCGTTCTCAAACCAACAACAAAGGATCAGCTGCAAATGACATTGCAGATGTATTTGCAGGGCAGCGTAAAATATCTGCACTTATGTTGGGATATGAAAGCAGACGACAACATATATCAAACGCATCTGTTTTTACTTCAGGAAAATAGAAAGTATGCGTTGTATTACTTGAATGATCAGAGGATGGCAGCTTCCTCTTTGATTGGCAGTCTGGATGAATACTTAAAACCAGAAGGACAATCGCCAATCCTGGAGTTATGTGGTGTTCCCATGCACTTATATAGCGTCCATCATGATATTATCCGGATTCGATTCTTTTTGTCTCTCCTTTTGGATAGCATTGAAAATCCCGAACAGATTTTGAATAAAGTGGGAGAATTTGTAGATGGTACGAGGGTTTATAAGCAGTTTATGACTTATGATGAACTTTACCATAAATTAATGGGAATTGGTTGAACAGATGGGGTGAGTATAAGCGAATTTTTAGCAAGAGGAAGAGACAAAGAAGGAATTTCAAATGAATTTTGACTGAAAGGATGATATATCATGGAACAGACGATACAGGAGGCGCAGCTTGAGAAAATGCGCTTAAAAGCAAAAAAGCTTGAGAAAGTTGTTATCGTTTTATCTGTCGTTATGCTGCTTGTTTATATAGTCGTGGGGTGTATGCTTGCATTCCAGGAGAATGGAATAGCTACCCTGTCTGGTGTAGAAGCCGTAATTTTCGTTGTAGAGATTATTCTTGTAGTAGCTGTTGTGGCACTGGGAACGGGCTTGCTCTTATGGATGATTATTGTAAAACATGCTTATGATAAGTTTAATTTAGGTTTTAAATCAAAGTATGTACTGCAAGTTATCAATGCCGTAGAAGGTTTTGAAAAACTCCAATATGTGCCAAAAGGTGGCTTTACATGGGATGATGTCAGAAATGCGGCAGCCGTAAACTGTGGTGATAAAAGATATTACGATAGTGAAGATTTGCTCATGGGAGAATATGAAAATATCAGATTTCAGATAAGCGACGTGTGTACACGTAAAATGGTTCGTATGAGTAAAAAGAATCGTGTTGAAGAAATATTCAGCGGACAGATGATTTGTTTGGATCAATTTGACGACAAAAAGAAAAGCAATGGACATGTTCAGATTTTTGAGAAAAAGTTTATGTCCAATATGATTGGCTGGAAGGCTGAAAATGAAATTCATACGGAAAATGAAGTGTTTAACAGCCGTTTCAGCGTATTTGCACATGATGAGCATAATGCGTATTACATCTTGACGCCGCAGCGCATGGAAAAAATCATGCATTTTGCAGACGTCATGAATGGGCAGGTATCCTTTGTATTTCGGGATGAAAAGTTATTTGTGGCAGTCAGACGAGACAGTATGTTTGATGCAAGTATGGATGAACCTGTTTCAAAGCAAACAAAGAATATCCTACAAGATGCGGAATTTATCCAAATGGCAAAGGAAATTCTCATTGCTTCGTAATCGTAGTTTTCTGAAACAGGAGCAGATAGAAAATGTAAAAAGGAGCGGGGGTCTATGAAATATTTTTTGGTGGCATTAATGCCTGCACTGATACCGATTGTGCTGTCGTTGGTTTTTATTCTGGTTCTTCGTGCTGTTTGTATTCGTGTCCAAAGACCAAGGGAACAAAGAGGTGATACATACACACCATTATCACCAACACTGCAATGGATGAATACAGCCGGTTCTATACTGCTGGCGACTAACCAAGATAATTTCCGTTACATGGCAGGTATTTACTATCCCGGAAATGAAAATAAACCGGAACTTGTTGATTCCATAAAAAGATCTCTTTGGGATTACTGGGGCATACAGGGACACGAAAGCGCTATGGATGCAATGACGCGTCTGGTTCGTTCCGGCATGCGGGTATGGTATGGAGAAGAAATGGCAAAATTGGAAAATATCTATCGTGGTTATTCAGAAGAAGAACTGATTGAGGTTGCTAAGCAGGAAAATCCAAAAGCCGATGAAGATAGTTTCCTTCCCAAAATGATGATGGCTTACAGAAGATATGGTGAAAATGCACTCCTTGGCTGGGATATGGGGCGTGCCGCTTATATCATACAGTGGTGTTACTTTGTGGGCTATGTTTCCATGGAAGAAGTTCTGGAGATTGGTGTAGAAGCTGGGAAAAAGGCACAACAATATTTTCAGAATTGGGAAGAAATGATGGAAAGTTATCTTTTGGGTGGGCAATATTGGCAAAGAGAAGATGCTTCCGATCCTGATTCTATGACAGCAAAGCGCTGGAAGATATATGAGGCTCTTTGGAAAGGGCAAAAGCCGTACAAAATGATTCCATACACAACTATTCCCTTTGATACGCCTCTATCTAAAGAGATCATTACAGACCAGTATGGCATTATGCCGGCGTATCAGCAGCATTACAAAACAGAAAATAGTTAAAACGGGCAGGTGAAAAATCATGGCGATGATCGAACAAAACATCAGTGGTGTCAAGCTGGAAAAGCTGCGTCAAAAAGCGGTGAAGAAAACGAAGTTTTTGAAAAAAATGCCGAAAGTAGTTTTTGTTGTTTGTTTGCTTCTTGCTATGTTAAAGCCAAGAAATATCGGACTCTTTTTGATCCTGACCAGTGGTGAGGGGCTGGACTTAGGAACCATTGGGATTGGCATACTGATGATTATAGGCGAGATTTTGTTGGCGTTTTGTATAGCGGCAGCGGCGATGGGGATTTATCTTTTGCTGTCATGGAAGAAAACATATAATGAATTTAACGATAATTATAAAAACAAGTACGCCTTACTGAAAATAAGAGAAGTTCCTGGGTTTTCCAATTTGAAATATGCCGCAAAACAGGGGATCTCATTTGATTGCCGGGACGGGAAAAATCATTTTATGAATCTGGAGATTATTTTGAAGGTACATATGAGACAATCCGTTTTCGAGCCAGCACTGTGGAAACACATGAATCTGATAATTCCGCTTTAACGGTATTTGATGGACAGGTGATTGTTTTTTCCACATTTCACGCGTTTAAAACAAGTGAAACGGCTATACAGATTTTCCCCAAGAAACAAAGTGGGAAGATGAAGGGATTGACCCTTCGGGAAAAAGTAGAAACAGAGAATGAAGCATTCAACAGCATGTTTTCTGTATATGCTGAAAGTGGTCACAACGCGTTTTATATTCTGACACCGCAAGTCATAGAGGATATTCTGGAATTCGCGAAGATCATCCAAAATCATGTCTATATTGTATTTTCTGACCAATCTATGTATTTGGGATGCCAGCAAATGCACAATCCCTTTAATGCCATTGTAGATATCCCCATAGAAGAACAAAGCAAAAATATTGTTATGGCAACAGAAGTTATACGAAAAGCAAAAGAGATGCTGATTCATATAGAGAATCCATCAGGAAAGGAATGATTTTATGAAACAACTCTCACCCGGAACCAAAACTTATAAAGAAAATCAAAAACGCTACGAAAAATATGTAAGCAACATCACCCCCTCGCACAGTCTGCCTCTCAACATGATAAAAGCATTTCTGACCGGAGGAATCATCTGTTGTATCGGACAGGGAATTCTGAATTATACCGGAAATGTGCTGGGGATGGATCCGCAGACTTCCGGAAGCTGGTGTTCCCTGCTTCTGGTATTTTTGTCTGTAGTACTCACGGCGTTTCATATTTACCCCAAGATTGCAAAATGGGGAGGCGCCGGTGCATTGGTGCCGATCACCGGATTCGCCAATTCCGTGACGGCTCCGGCGGTGGAATACCAAAAGGAAGGTCAGGTATTCGGCATCGGCTGCAAGATATTTACCATTGCGGGGCCGGTGATATTGTATGGGATTTTTTCCAGCTGGGGGTTGGGGTTGATCCTTTGGGTGTTGCAGATGTTTGGAATCCGTGTGGGGTAGTCTGAAAGGCGCGGATAGATTCCGGCGGGAACGTGCACAGTGGTTGACCGGTTGAAATAGAAGAGAAAACAGTGTAAAATAATTTTGTCCGGGCACGGTTTCGGGCAGAAACGGGTCAGTACGGAAAAAGATAAAGGAGAGGTTACCATGCAGATAGGAAAAGAGATGGCGATTCCGTCCATTTTGAAGATCGGAAACGGCGCATTAGGCAAAATCGGCGGTTATTTGAAGGCGGAGAATCTGGACCAGGTCGTGTTATTTTTCGGCAACGGACTGATTGACATGTTTGGGGAACTGGTGATGAATTCCCTGAAGGAAGCAGAAGTGAATGTCCTGGAATATAATGAACTGGACACAGTAGATATTGATGATATTATTACGCTGGCTTTTGCAATTCCCAATAAGGCAAAGGCTGTGATCTCCATCGGCGGAGGTAAGGTCATCGATGCCGGAAAATATGCGGCTTTTCTGCGGAATCTGCCTTTTATCAGTGTGCCGACTTCCAGCTCCAGTGACGGATTTTCCAGTGCCAGTGCCTCTCTTTTGGTACAGGGAAAGAGGACATCTGTTCCTGCGAGACTGGCATATGGTATCATCGTGGATACGCAGGTGATCCGTACCGCTCCGGAGAAGTTCATTTACTCCGGCATCGGCGATATGATCTCCAAGATCACAGCGCTCTACGACTGGATCTTTGAAGAGAAGGCAGGCTGCGGCGAAGTGAATGATTTTGCGGTCATGATTGCGAAGAAAGCGGTGAACAGCTTTGTCCGTACCCCTTACGAGAGCATCAAGGATGAGCTGTTCCTGAAGGAACTACTGGATTCTTTGGCCATGAGCGGTATTGCCAATGAGATCGCCGGTAGCAGTGCTCCCACCAGCGGCAGTGAGCATCTGATCTCCCATGCACTGGATAAGATTCTGGAAGTACCGCAGTTACATGGTATCCAGGTAGGCATTGCCACCTACATTATGGCAAAGGTACAGGATCACCGCTATATCCGTGTCAGCACAGTGCTTCAGGATACCGGCTTCTGGGACTATGTGGCAACTTTACATATGAAGAGATCCGATTTCCTCAAAGCCATCGACATGGCACCCTCCATCAAACCGCACCGCCATACCTATCTCCATGAGGAAAAGTACCGCGAAGCCGCGAAAAAGCTGGTGCTGGAGGATGAAGTTTTAAGCCGGGTATTGGAAGACTAAGTGTGAATTCCAGGATGACAGGGACCGTTGTTAAAATGATTTCCAGTGATATAACCCCTAGAAATACGAGCGGCATGATAGCCCGGCAGATAATTATTATGGGTCTATACAGAAAAATGTTGTTCTGAGATACTCAAGAGGGCAAATAAATTTTATAATTTGAAGCATATGGGTCTATGCAGAAAAAATATAGTCAGGGATACTTGATTTTGTAAAAATGAGTACCTGGAGGAGTATTTTTTCTGTATAGACCCATTTAACAAAATAAGACGATTAAAAAGCGAAAAAAATGGAACTCAGAAGAGAAAAAATCTGTATAGACCCACGAAAATTGAAACAATGACATTTGAACAAAACATGTAAGGAAGTTACCGCAGAAAATAGTAATAGATCATTTTTTCCACAAGCTCCGTATTCAACGGATATGCCTGATTTTCATAGGTTGTAAGCAAGTGAACGGAAGGAAGAATGCCATGTGCAGCATAAAGCTGCTGTTTGGAAAAGGCATTTTGACGATATCCGGGGGAATCCATCAGACCAAAGTGTTCCCAATAATACAATTGTTCCGTCTTAGGATGAAGAATTGTGAAATCAGGATAAAATATAATATCGCCGAGGTTAAGGGCACATTCATAACGAAATGGAATTTTGTTTGTATAAAGAAGCATGGCAATGATAGCTTCTGATTTTGAACGTACGTTGATGCCGTTGAAAGCTTTATAGATGAGGTTTTCAGAATTTTTGGAATTGCGGTCGTAAGTCTCCTGCATCCAGGCTGTGTGTGAGGGAGATAATTGAAAATAGGGAGCTAACAATTCGCTATATCCGAGTGAAACATCCTGCAATAATATGGAACTTTTTATTACCTTTGGACGATGTCTGTCATAAAAGTTGATAGCTTTTTTCTCCTGAAGTAATTCTTCTAGCAGGGAAGTGAGATATTTGCGAAGCGCCAATTGCTCAGCAAGTGCACGATCAGATTTAGGAATATATTTTTTAGAATGACCATCACTGGAATACCATTTGATATTTTCTCCATTATGTGAAATGATCAGTTTTCCATGGGGTAATTGTTTCAACTGCTGTTGAATATCAGAGATTTTCTGTGTAAGATCAGTTCTGGTATGAATAAAATCGGAAAAAAATAAAGACATAAGAAACTCCTCCTTCGAGAAAATATAGAAAATAAAAGAAATAGTTATAGAAGACAGATACATAATCAGATTAAAACAGATAAAGCGAGAATTGTAAAGGACTAATAGCAATTTATATAAAGTTTATATTTTTTTTATTGCAAAGAGAATAGATTGCGTTATAATGTTAGATGGCTAACAAAAAAGTTAGTTATCTAACATTTTTGCAAAATAACATTGAGTGTACGTCTTTTCATGCTATGCTAAAATGCAGAAGCTGATTTCAGCAGTTTATGGTTTGAAGCATATAGAAGATAAGGAGGCAGAATGAACGAGGAAGATGTATTGACGAACCGCCAACTTGGATTCGAGCTCAAGGCCGCCAACAACATGATCCGCCGGAAGATGGAAGTGATCTTCGCCCAGCAGGATAGTCATGAACTTAACGGAATGCAGGGACCGCTTCTGGGATATCTGTATCATAAGAGCAGGAACGGTGATGTATATCAGAAGGATGTGGAGCGGGAGTTCCGGATCCGCAGATCTACGGCGACGGTAATGCTGCAGAGCCTGGAACAGAAGGGATATCTTATCCGGGTAGCGTCGACGGAGGATGCCAGATTAAAAAGGATTCTTCTGACAGAGAAAGCAATCGAGCATCATAATATGATCGAAGAGCAGATCCGGATTTTCAACCGGGAGCTGGAGGATGGTATTACCGAAGAAGAGAAACGGACATTCTTAACTATTTTAGATAAGATGATGCGGAATCTGGGAATGGACGGTGAGCGTGTGGAAAGTTCCAACGTACCATGCCGAAATGAGTGATGACAGCAGTTATTCCAGACAGGCAGATCACCGAGTATTTATCAGAGCAGAAAAAGCAGAAACAGCAAAGAAGCAGCTCAGAAATAAAAAAGAAGCAGTAAAGAAATAACAAGGAAATTACATAGAACTAACAAGAAGAAAAGCAGAAAGGAAATCAGCTATGATTAAAACATTAGCCAGACAGATCAAGGAATATAAGCGTGCATCCCTTGTCACACCCATATTCATGATCCTGGAAGTAGCCATGGAAATGGTGATTCCGCTCCTGATGGCATCGATCATTGATGACGGTGTGCAGGCGGGAGATATGAAACATATTTTTGTCATCGGTTGTTATATGGTCCTGGCAGCTATTGTCGGATTGTTCGCCGGTGTCATGGGTGGTAAATACGGTGCGAAAGCATCCACCGGATTTGCCAGAAACTTAAGAGAAGCCATGTATGAGAACATTCAGACCTTCTCTTTCTCTAACATTGATAAGTTCTCCACCGCAGGACTGGTCACTCGTATGACTACGGATGTTACCAATATCCAGAACGCTTACCAGATGCTCTTACGTATGTGCTTCCGTGCACCGGTCAGCCTGATCTGCGCCATGTTGATGGCGTTTCTGATCAACGCGAAAGTGGCAAGCATCTATCTGGTAGCCGTGGTATTTTTGGGAATCATCATGATTTTTATTATGAAAAAAGTATCGAAATACTTTAGTGAAGTATTCAAAAAATACGATGACTTAAATGCCAGCGTACAGGAAAACGTAGCGGCGCAGCGTGTGGTAAAGGCTTATGTGCGTGAGGACTACGAGATCGACAAGTTCCACAAGGCCAGCTACAACATCTACAAGATGTTCAAAAAGGCAGAGTGTACGATGGTCACCATCTGGCCCGTCATGCAGTTTACCGTATATGGCTGTATTTTGGGCATCAGCTGGCTGGGTGCGCACATGATCGTTGCCAGTCAGATGACCACCGGTGAACTGATGAGTCTGCTGACCTATTGTATGACGATCCTGATGAATCTGATGATGTTAGCCATGATCTTCGTTATGATGACCATGAGTGCTGCCAGTGCCAAACGTATTGCGGAAGTACTGGAAGAGAAGGCAGACATCACGAATCCCGAACAGCCTGATTATGATGTGACGGACGGCAGCATCCGTTTTGATCATGTAACCTTCCGTTATAATAAACAGAGTGAAAAGCCGGTGTTAGATGACCTGAATTTCGAGATCAAAGCCGGTGAGACCATCGGTATCCTGGGTGGTACCGGAAGCTCCAAGACCAGTCTGGTGAACCTCATCAGCCGTCTGTATGATGTCAATGAGGGTACCGTTTATGTCGGTGGCAAGGACGTCAGAAACTATGATCTGGAAACCTTACGTAACGAGGTATCTGTGGTGTTGCAGAAAAACGTGCTGTTCTCCGGTACGATCCTGGAGAACCTCCGCTGGGGCGACGAGAACGCTACCGAAGAGGAGTGCATCCGTGCCTGCCGTCTCGCATGTGCCGATGAATTTATTGAAAAGATGCCTGGAAAATACAATACTTATATTGAGCAGGGCGGAAGCAATGTATCCGGCGGACAGAAGCAGAGACTGTGTATAGCCAGAGCACTGCTGAAAAAGCCGAAGGTACTGATCCTGGATGATTCCACCAGCGCCGTGGATACCGCTACTGACGCGAAAATCCGCAAGGCATTTGCCACGGAGATCCCCGGTACGACGAAGATCATCATCGCGCAGCGTATCTCCAGTATTCAGGACGCGGACCGCATCATCGTAATGGATAACGGCAGGATCGATGCATTCGCACCTCACGAAGAACTGCTTCGTACCAATAACATTTATAAAGAAGTATATGAAGCCCAGACCCAGACGGGTGGCGGCGACTTTGATGAGAATGGAGGTGAGTCATAATGCCAGGACCTATGGGCGGCGGAATGCGTGGACCCGGCAGAAGAATGCAGGGTGGTAAACGTATTGAGAATCCGGGAAAAGTATTTAAACGACTGATGGCATATATTTTCAAAAACTATGCCATTCACTTCATTTTTGTGTTGATCTGTATCGTACTGAGCGTTGTGGCAAGCATTCAGGGTACTCTGTTCATGCAGAGGCTGATCGATGACTACATCCTGCCCATGATCGGACAGGAGACTCCGGACTTTGGCAATCTGTTCCGGGAAATTGTCCGCGTGGCAGGCTTTTACCTGGTGGGTGTAGCGGCTACGTATGCTTACAACCGTATCATGGTCACGATAACGCAGGGAACCTTGAAGAGTCTCCGTGATGATCTGTTTGAACACATGGAGAAGCTGCCGATCAAGTATTTTGATACCCATTCCCACGGGGATATCATGTCCATCTACACGAATGATATTGATACTCTGCGTCAGATGATCAGCCAGAGTATACCGCAGGTATTTTCCAGTTTTATTACCGTAGTGGGTACGCTGGGAAGTATGCTGGTACTGAGTATCCCGCTGACAGCAGTCAGTCTGATCATGGTGGCACTGATGATGTTTGTCACCGGTAAAGTGGCGGGACTGAGCGGAAAATATTTCGTAAAGCAGCAGAAGAATATCGGTACCGTGAATGGCTATATCGAAGAAATGATGGAAGGTCAGAAGGTAGTCAAGGTATTTTGTCACGAAGACAAGAGCCTGGAAGAGTTCAAAAAGTTGAACGACGAGTTGTGCGAAAGTGCTTATAATGCAAATAAGTTTGCCAACCTGATGGGACCTATCAATGCACAGTTGGGTAACTTAAGCTACGTGGTATGTGCTATCGTCGGCGGTGCTATGGCACTGGGTGGTTTTGCAGGACTGACCTTAGGTAAGCTGGCCAGCTTCTTAACCTTCAACAAGAGCTTCAACATGCCCATCAGCCAGGTCAGCCAGCAGTTGAACAGTATCGTCATGGCACAGGCCGGCGCCAAGAGAGTTTTTGATCTGCTGGATGAAAAAGTAGAGACCGACGAAGGCTATGTAACTCTGGTACGTGCGAAAAAGGTAGACGGCAGGATCGTAGAGTGTCCCGAGAGAACCGGTATGTGGGCATGGAAGCATGTACATCAGGCGGATGGATCTGTAGATTATATTGAATTACAGGGTGAAGTGGTATTCGACGATGTGGACTTCGGCTACAATGATGACAAGATCGTGCTGCATAACATCGAGATGTATGCAAAACCCGGTCAGAAGATCGCATTCGTAGGCTCCACCGGCGCCGGTAAGACCACGATCACGAACCTGATCAACCGTTTTTATGATATTGAGGATGGAAAAATCCGCTACGACAGGATACATTCTTTGCTGGAAAAAGTGGGCCGTGAGCATCTTATACTGGATGTAAGCTGTCGCAAAAAGGACGGAAAATATTATATTGTCACAGATCGGTGGCAGAAATTCACGGAGGAGACAATCCGACCGGAACTCCTTGAAAAATTAGCAGGCTGCTGTCAGGAAATGCTGGTACATGCCGTGAATGTGGAGGGCACCAGATCCGGTGTAGATATCCGGCTGATTGAAATGCTTGCGCAGATGTCAGAGGTTCCTGTTACTTATGCAGGAGGGATCGGTTCCATGGAAGATCTGGAACAGATCCGCATCAAGGGACA
>OHDH01001011.1_pt1 | contig 11326 bp, 8 predicted proteins | sample 1566921 | NCBI WGS metagenome assembly OHDH01 (sample SAMEA3879585, study PRJEB24766) | human gut metagenome | biome: human-associated habitat; feature: feces | place: USA | collected 1985/1987
CCTCCGAGAAATACGCCCGTAAGACCTGCAATGTCAAAACCGCCCACTTTTGAGATTATATCGATGGGATCACCCCGATCAGGGGCATGAAGCGATATTGCTCTTTCGATTGCGGCAATCTTTCGTCTTAATCCGTCTGCGCTAAGTCCCGCTCCCCTTCCTGTCATTAATTTTACCGGAATATCCGTCAATACCGATGCAACCGCACTGCTCGTCGTCGTATTTCCTATCCCCATTTCTCCTGTTGCCAAAATTTCATATGACTTCGACTTCAACATTCCCACAATCTCAATTCCCGTAAGGATTGCCCGGATTGCTTCCGTCCTCGTCATGGCTGCTTCCCGGGTCATATTTTTTGTACCAGGTGCAATTTTATATTCTTTCTTTGTAACACCGGGCACATCAGACACCATCCCGATATCGATCGGAAACAGATCCACTCCCGCGATTTGAGCCATCTTACATACACTTGTCTCGCTTTTTGTAAAATTTTCGGCGACAACAGCCGTCACTTCCTGCCCGGTCTGTGTAACGCCTTCTTCTACCACTCCGTTATCCGCACACATGATGACAAGACCTTTTTTGTCCAAACTGTACGCAGGACTTCCTTTCATTCCCGCAATCTTCGTGACGGCATCCTCCAATTTCCCAAGACTAAATAAAGGCTTTGCGATCTGTTTCCATCGCTTTTTTGCCTGCGCCGCCGCCTTTTGATCCGGAGGACAGATCTGTTCAAGATATTCGTTCAGCCGCTTTGTCACTTTTTCTAATTCCGGTTCTGATTGTTCTTTCATATTTTTCCTGTCTTCTGACATATGATTCCTTCTCTGCTTCTTCTTATTTGCTTCGTTTTCTTTGGCAAACAGTCTGCACTGATCTGTAAAACGCTTTGCAAACTGCGGACAGGACGGCATATATAAATGAGGATACCCCGCAAACAAACTGCCTTCTGTATGAACACATTTCCAGGACGTTCTTCGATCCGGCTTCGCTGCTGTTAAACCTTCTCCGTTATCCGAACTGTCCCAATAATGAAACTCATGCCCTTTGATCACTTCTCCTTGTTTCAGATAACAGCTTTCCTTTTGTTCCTTTTCATGACTTAACTCCACGTAGCCGAAACGCACAAGCTTTCCCGCCGGATAAGTCCTGCCGTTCAAAACTCCTGCCATCTCCCATACAATATGCCTCTCATCTTCCATCTCCTCATGAAGATACATAAAACCGCCGCACTCTGCCAGACAGGGCATTCCGCTTCTGATCGCATCTTTTACCGACCGACGCATAGAATTGTTCTCGGACAGTTCCTTACAGTTAAGTTCCGGGTAACCTCCCCCGAAAATCAAACCGGAAATATTTTCGGGAATCTTTTGATCTCTCAACGGACTGAAAAACACAAGTTCCGCACCCGCATCCCGCAAGGCGTCCAGCGTTTCGGCGTAGGCAAAGCAGAAGGCTTCGTCCCGCGCTACAGCAATGCGGACGGCGGGTGCGCACGGTGCGGCAAGCAGCGGCGCAGCCGGGGCAGGGCGGTCGGTCAGCGCCGCCAGCTGTGCCCAGTCCAGTACAAGGGCATCAGCCAGCTGCTCTAACTTTTGTTGTAAGTCCATGATCTCCCCGGCGGTTTTCAGCCCAAGGTGACGGCTCTCAATGGCGCATCCCGGCAAATGGGGCAGATACCCCACCACCGGCAGCTCAGTCTCAGTTTCCAGCATCGGGCGCAGCGTTTTGTACAAGGCTTCAGAGCAATCATTGAGCAGAATGCCCACGATATGGCTGGGTGTGCGGAACTGCAAAAGCCCCCGCAGCTCGGCGGCAAGGGTGATGCTTGACCCCTTTGGCTGCACCACCAGCAACACCGGCAGTGCCAGCGTGTCGGCCAGTTCCCAGGCGCTTGCGCGGGTGGTCAGCCCCTGCCCATCGTAAAAGCCCATGGCACCCTCGCATACGGCAGCGCCGTGCCCGGCGGCATACCGGGCATAAAGTGTGCGCACCGTATCCGGGGCAGAGAGGTAGAGGTCTAAATTGTGGCTTTCCACCCTCAGCGCGCTGCGGTGGAACATAGGGTCGATGTAGTCCGGACCGCATTTGAAGGCGCAGGGGTCAGTTCCGCGCCGCTGCAGCGCGGTCAGCACTGCACAGGTGACGGTGGTCTTGCCGCTGCCGGAGCGCGGCGCGGCGATGAGAAACTGCATCATGTCCGTGCCCCCGTAATGAGGAATACCGGGTTGTTGGCCATCAGCAGATGCAGACTGCCCGCCGTTTTTGTGCGGCTGACAGAAATCTGTGTCACCTCGGCGGCAAGGCCGTGGGCGGTCAGAGCAGCCACGGCGATGCTGAGTGTTTCCAGCGCAATGGCGGCGATGCACAGCCGCGCAGCTGGATTTTTGTGCAGCACGGCGTCTATAACAGCGTCCATGTTGCCCTTTGTACCGCCGATGAATACAGCATCCGGTGTAGGCAGTGCGTCCAAGGCTTCGGGCGCTTTGCCCTCGATCACGGTCAGATTATAGGCTGCAAATTTCTCCCGGTTTTTCTGGATGAGCGCACAGGCTTTCGGGTCACACTCTACGGCATATACCTGTCCGGCATGGGCGGCAAGCGCCAGCTCCACGCTTACGCTGCCAGTGCCCGCGCCCACGTCCCATAGGTTGTCCGTCGGAGTCACCGCCAGCTTTGCCAGCGCGGCGGCGCGCACCTCCTGTTTGGTCATGGGCACAGCACCCCGGATAAAAGCATCGTCCGGCAGGCCGGGCGTGCGGCGGGGCGGCAGGGCTTCCCGCTCGATAAGCAATACACTCAGCGGTGCAAAGCTCTGCGCTGCCAGCTCCCGGGCAAGGCCAAAGCGGATGGCTTCCGCCGGAGTGCCTAGGTTTTCGCCCACAAGGGCGTGGGCAGCGCCCAGCCCGGCAGCGGTCAGCTTGGCGCAAAGGGTGGCAGGGGTGTCCCCGCCGCCAGTGAGGAAAAACACCTGTGGATGCGCCAAAACCTCGGCTACCGGGTCGCAGGCGCGGCCGTGGGCAGACACCAGCTTCCAGTCCTGCCAAGGGCGTCCCACAGCGGCGGCTAAAAGCTGCACGCTGGAAAGCCCGGGCAGCACCCGGACAGAGTATCCCATGGCCCGCAGCAGGGGCAGCAGCTTTGCCGCACCGGAGTAAAACCCGGTGTCGCCGCTATACAAAACAGCGGTGTCCGTATCCGGCTGCGCAGCCAAACACGCAAGGATATCCTCCGGCTTATACACGGCCTTGCGGTCAGCAGTGCACCCCGCCGGTAAATGCTCCAACAGGCGCTTTGCCCCAAGGATGAGCCCTGCGCCTTGCAGCGCAGCCAGCCCTTGCGCGGTCAGGCTTTCCGGGCAGCCGGAGCCCATTCCGATCAGAGAGATCATACCAGAACCTCCTTGCAGCGTGCCAGAATTTGTGCGGCAGTTTGTCCGTTTTCAGCCGGGCGGCGCACCACGATCAGCTGTGCGCCGGTGTCCTGTGCGGCCTGTGCCTTTTCGGCAAAGCCGCCCACAGCACCGCCGTCCTTCGTGACAAGATAGCGGATGGAGAATTGCTTTATCAAGGCGCAGTTCAGCGCATAGCTGAAAGGCCCCTGCATGGCAATGATGTTTCTGTGTGGGACACCGGCGGTCTCGCAGGCGGCAATGCCCTCCCGCGTGGGCAGCACCCGGGGGAACAGCCGCTCCGGGCTGAGCGGCGCAAAGGCGGCAAGTTCTTTTGCGCCGGTGGCCAGCAGCACATTGCCGCTGCACCCGGCCAGAAACGCGGCGGCGTGGGCGGCGGTGGCAAATACCATGCTCCCGGCGGGCAGCGGGCTTTCTTCCCGCAGCAGCCGGTGATACTCCACCCCGGCAGCTGCGCACGCAGCCCGGATGTTTTTGGTGGCGTCCACCGCGTAGGGGTGGGTGGCGTCTACACACAGGGCAGCGCCCTGCAAAAGGGCGGTCATTTCCTCGGGGGTCAGCCGCCCGCAGTGCACAGTGATGCCGTCCGCTTCGCCCTGCTCCTCCGCACCCAGCGGGGTGGCTACGCTGACCAGCACCTGTGCGCCCAATGCCGCCAGCTGCCGGGAGAACACCCGCCCCTCGGTGGTGCCGCTGAAAACCACTGCCTTCATCTGCGGTACCCCCGTGGGGTGACCATTTTACCGCCCAGCTGCTTTGTGGCGGTGTTGCCGATGTAAACGGTAGTAAACATATCCACCGCAATGTTTTCTAGCTGGGCAAGGGTCAGAACGCGGGCGGTCTGACCCTCCCGGCCAATGTTGCGCACGATGCCGCAGACGGTATTGGCGCTTTTGCCGTTTTCCAGCAGGATGCGCACCGCCTTTGCCAGATAGTCCGGCCTGCCCTTGGAGGAGGGATTGTACAGCGCAACGCAGAAATCTCCCATGGCGGCGCAGGCCAGCCGTTTCTCGATGACCTCCCACGGGGTCAGCCGGTCGGAAAGGGAAATAACGCAGAAATCGTGCGCCAGCGGTGCGCCCAGCACTGCCCCGCCGCTGAGGGCAGCGGTCAGCCCGGGCACGATGTCCACGGCAACGTCCGGGTAATCCGGGGCAAGTTCCAGCAGGGGACTTGCCATGCCGTACACCCCGGCATCGCCGGAGCAGACCAGCGCCACCCGCTTACCGGTGCTTGCTTTTTCCAGCGCCCAGCGGCAGCGGTCGATTTCCTGCGTCATGCCGGTAGAATAGTATTCCTCGCAGGGGAATTCATCGCGGATGAGGTCAAGATAGACCTTGTATCCACAAATCGCGTCAACGCTTTCCAGCGTGTTCGCAGCCTGCTGGGTCATATAAAAAGGCTCGCCGGGGCCAAGCCCCACGACATAGACTATCTTCTCGGGACGGTCAATATCCATCACGTCAAGCATTCTGCCACCTCCAGTCCGGGGCAAAAGGCCTGCAAGCCAGCGCAAAGGTCACGCCGTTGCAGGCAAATTTGGGGTAAAACAGGCTGCCGCCCGCGTCCAGAACCGCTGCCCGCTCACAGACATTGTCCACCCCGGTCACGCTCTGTACAAAAGGGGAGGGGGTGAACTGCCCGGGCGCGCTGCGCAGCTGTGCGGCAGAGTAAAACCGCACCGGCCAGCCGTGTGCCTGACAAAAGGACAGCAAGCCCGGCTCGTTCTGCTTCAGGTCGATGCTTGCGGCGGCGGTAACTGCCTGCACAGCAAGGCCGTGCCGGGCGCAGAAGGCGGCAAAAGCGGCCTCCAGCGTGTCAGCGCTTGTGCCCCGCTTGCAGCCGATGCCCAGCACCCCGATGCGCGGCACAAGATGCAGTGCCTGCCCGGTGGGGCAAAGGGTGAGTGCAAGGTCAGCTTTTTCCGGGATATCAGCGGGGAATAACCCTGCGGGCACAGTGCCTATTACCGGGAAATCAGCTCGGTAATAGATCGGCTGCCCGGCCAGTAATTTGCCGCTGACCAGCTTGATGCGTTCCGGCTCCAGTACCATGCAGTTTTGGTGCTTTGCCCACTCGTCCACCGCAAAAATGCCGTGGGCATCGGTGGCGGTGGTAATCACCGGCACGGCTCCGCATACAGTGGCAATGGCCCGCGCCAGATCGTTTGCGCCGCCCAGATGCCCGGACAAAATGGGCACGGCAAACCGCCCGCATTCATCCACCACCACCACAGCAGGGTCGGTGGTCTTGCTCTTGCAGTGGGGCGCGATAGCCCGCACCGCAATGCCCGCAGCGCCTACAAATATCAGCGCATCCGACTGCATAAACTGCACGCCTGTCCATTCTGCAAGAGAAGTGCCATCCTGCCCGCACCGGGCAACGCTGCCGGGCAGGGCAGCGGCAAGTCGCTTTGCCAGCGCAAGGCCGGTATCCGTAAAGGCAAGGTAGGCGCAGGTCATACCGGCTCTCCTTTGCGGAACTCGGTGGTAAAGGCGGGGTCGTACAGCTTGCTGCGCTCGTACTGTGTGCCGAGAAAATCTCCCACTACGATAAGCGCCGTCTTGGTAATACCTGCCGCGCGGGTGCTCTCTGCCAGAGAACCAACCGTGCACCGCACGATTTTTTCTTCCGGCCAGCTGGCCTTGTACACCACGGCGGCGGGAGTGTTCGGTTTGTACGCACCCTGCAAAAGCGCCGCCTGCACCTTATCGATCAGCCCGATGGACAGAAAGATCACCATGGTCGCACCGTGTGCGGCAAGGCTTGCCAGCCTTTCCCGCTCCGGCACGGGGGTGCGTCCCTCCATGCGGGTGATGATGACCGTCTGGCTGACTGTGGGCAGGGTATACTCGGCGTTCAGCGCAGCGGCAGCGCCGCAAAAGCTGGAAACACCGGGGGTATCATCGTAACAAATGCCGTCTGCGTCCAGTGCATCCATCTGTTCTCGGATGGCACCGTACAGGCAGGGGTCGCCGGTGTGCAGACGCACGGTGGTCTTACCTGCGGCTTCCATCCGGCGCATCACGTCCAGTACCTGCTCCAGCGTCATCTCGGCACTGTTGTAGATGGTACAGTCCGGCTTTGCCAGCCCCAGCAGCGCCGGGTTGACCAGACTGCCCGCATAAATAATGCAGTCTGCGGCTTGTAAAAATGCTGCACCGCGCCGAGTGATCAGATCCGGTGCGCCGGGCCCGGCGCCCACAAAATGTACCATGTGCATTACTCCTTCCATTCATTCAGCAGGCGGGCGGCAGTTTCGGTCTGTCCCAGCGGGCCGAACTGGTTTGAAAACAGCACCGCGCCCACCCGGAACGCCCCGCCCGCGCGGCGGTCAAGATGCAGCTGGATGGCGGCAAGCAGGCTTTGCAGCACCGGTTCCCGCAGCCCGGCAGTGTCCAGAATCTCCAGACAGGCGTCTGTGGTGGCGGCATTGTACAGCGCGGTGCAAACCTCCCGGTCGGCACCGCACAGGGCGGCGTGGGTGCAAAACAGCTCCGTGCGGCAGTCTGCCGTGTGGGAGTGGGTATTCATGATGCCGCCCGCCAGCTTGCACAGCTTGCCGACGTGCCCCACCAGCAGCACCTGTTCAAAGTGTGCTGCTGCTGCCATATCCAGCGTATCTCCGATAAAGTTGGAGGTTTTGACCACCGGGATATCAGCAAACTGCGGATACGTTTCGTGCAGATAGTCCAGCCCGTAGTTGCCCGGGGCAAGGATGAGCCGTCGGTGGTCTTTTGCCCGCAGCGCTGCCTGATTCATCTCCAGCTGGATGGTGTCCAGAATGGCCTGCTGGCTCATGGGTTCTACAATGCCGCTGGTGCCCAGCACCGACAGCCCGCCCTCCACCCCGATATGGGGATTGAAGGTGCGCCGGGCTACCTCCTCACCGCCGGGGATGGAGATGGTCACGGCAAAGCCGCCGGGGTAGCAGGCGGCTTCTGCCTCCCGGCGCAGCGCTTCGGTGATCATCTGCCGGGGCACATGGTTGATGGCAGCTTCCCCCACCGGCTGGTCCAGCCCGGCCTTGGTCACCCGACCCACGCCCTTGCCGCCGGAGATGCGGATCTCGGTGGTATTGGGCAGCAATTCTACGGCGGCGATCACGGGCAGGCCGGTGGTCACATCCACATCATCCCCGCCGTCCTTCTCAATGGCGCATTCGGCACCGGCTCCGGCGGGACGGCAGTACAGCGGAGCCACCTCCACCACGATGCCCTTCGGCGTGCGCAGGGCAACGCTCTCCGGGGCATGGCCGGTGAGCAGGAGCCGCGCGGCCCCCGCCGCACCCAGCGCCGCGCAGGTGCCGGTGGTGTACCCGCAGCGGAGCAGCTTCTGCCCACTGCGGACGTAATGTTCAAACTTTGGCCCGGCAGGCTTTTCCGGACCGAACACGGCCTCGTACTGCTCTTTGGTCAGGCTGTACAGCGCCCGGATGTTCTCCGGGGCAAAGGCCTCCTTTGGGGTCAGCACCCCCGAAACGCTGTGCGGGAACACGCAGACCACCGCATCCGCGATCTTCTGCGCCATGTCCAGCTCGTGCAGGCTGACGATCACGGCCAGCCCCTGCTCATGGGCCAGTTTCTGCAGGATGGTCAGCAGCTCGATTTTTCCCTTGACATCCAGAAAAGAGGTCGGCTCGTCCAGCAGCAGAACTCCGGGCTGCTGGCAGATGGCGCGGGCCAGCAGAACGCGCTGGCGCTGGCCGTCGCTGATGCAGTTGAAATCCCGGCCCGCCAGAGGGGAAGCCCCCACCAGTTCCAGCGCGTCCCGCACGGCCTGCCGGTCGGCATCGGACAGGATGCCCAGCCGCCCGGTATAGGGGATACGCCCGGCGGCGGCAAACTCAAAGCAGGAAGTCAGTTCGGTGCGGCGGGTGTGGGGCAGCATCAGGGCCAGCTTCCGGGCCCGGGCCGGGCCGGTGTAATCGGTCAGGCTGCGGCCATCCAGCAGGACAGCCCCGCCCAGGGGAGCCAGCTGGCCCGCCAGCGTTTTGAGCAGGGTGGATTTGCCCGCGCCGTTTGGCCCGATGAGGGCCAGGATCTGCCCCGGCACCGCCCCCAGCGTGATGCCGGAAGCAAGGGGCGCACCGCCATAGCCGATGGCCAGTTCTTTCGTTTCACAGCGGTATTTCATCGCACACCCTCCTGACCCCGGCGCACCAGCAGCCAGATGACCACCGGTGCACCAAATACTGCCGTTACGGCGCTGATTGAAAGCTCGGTGGGGGCAAACATACTGCGGGCGATGAGGTCGCACAGCAGGCAGAAGGCGGCCCCGCCCAGGCAGCACCCGGGCAGCACCACCAGCGGCCTTGCGCTGCCGAACAGCTGCTTGACCAGATGGGGCACCGCGATGCCCACAAAGGAGATGGGCCCCGCAAAGGCCGTGACACAGGCGGCCAGCAGGCTGGAAAGCAGCACCAGCAGCCGGGAAAAGGCTTTGACATTGATGCCCACGCTCCGGGCGTAGGCCTCCCCCATCTGGTAGGCGGCCATGGGCTTGGAAAGGCAGAATGCTGCCGCCAGAGCGGGCAGCACCACCAGCGCCGCCGCCCGCACATTGCCCCAGGTCATGCCGGAAAAGCTGCCCTGAGACCAGTTGTGGAGGTTGACGATGTTGCTGTCCTGAGCGAAGGCCACCACAAACTCCGTGACGGCCGAACAGATGTAGCCGATCATTACGCCGCAGATGACAAGGATGCTCATCCGCTGCACCCGCCGGGAGACCGCCAGCACAAAGGCCATGGAGGCCATGGCCCCCGCAAAGGCGGCTGTGATCAGGGTAAGGGAGCTGGTGAGCAGGCCATGGTTCAGAAAAGCCACCATGACCAGTGCCACGGCCAGCTTGGCCCCGCTGGAAATACCCATGACAAAGGGCCCTGCAATGGGGTTGGCAAAAAAGGTCTGCAGCAGGTAGCCTGCCGCCGAGAGCGCCGCCCCCAGCAGCACCACCATCACAGCCCGGGGCAGGCGCAGCTGGGTGATGATGCCCACGCTCAAAGCGTCCTGCCCGCGGCCGGTCAGGGCCGCCAACACTGCCCCCGGTGTCAGGGACACACTGCCCCAGAACAGGTTGGCGGCAAACAGCACCGCCAGCAGCAGGGCAAGGATGCCGTAAGAAAGGATCAGGCGCTTTTTGCTGGTCATAGGTTACTCTACTTTCCTCAGAAATTGCAGGTCGGCGGGGTCGTTCTCCGTAAAGACACGGTGCAGGTCGAGCACAAAATCGACCAGCGCCGTACTCTGCTGGAAAAAGCTTTGGGTGGTGCACCAGACACTGCCGCTCTGCACGGCCTTGAACTCGGCCAGCAGGGGGCATTTTGCCACCAGTTCCTCCGTGGTATGCACCACGCCCTCAATGGTGCTGTTGTAAAGGAGCACATCCGCATCCTTTGCACCGGCGTAAAAATCCTCCAGCGGCAGGTTCATGGTGGAAAGGTTGTTGCCGTTGTCGGCCAGGTCCGCAAAAACATAATCACCGCCCGCCATCTCGATCATCTGGGCCACATAGTCGCCGCCCTTGCGCACATTGGCAAGGTTGTTGGCTGTGATGGAGAAAAAGGCACAGCGCTTGCCGGTGGGAGCCTGCCCGGTCAGCGGTGCAAGGCGCTCCACCTGCCGGGCGAATTCCTGTTCCGCCAGCTCCTCTTTCCCCAGCAGGATGCCCCAGAACTTGAGCCATTCCAGCCGGGCCAGCGGGCCGCTCTCATAGCTGGAGCGCTCCACCAGCACCGGGATGCCGAACCGTTCCAGCTGCTCCTTGACCTCCGGGGTGTGGTAGATCATGGTGTTCTCGATGGCAAGGCCGCAGTTGGCCGCAAGGATCTTTTCGTAGTCCGGGGCGCTGTACTTGCCCGCATAGGCAATGCGCCCGGCCTCCATGGCGGCTCTGGCCTCATCCAGATACCAGCCCTCCGCCCGGGTGCCGGAAAGGGTCACGCTGTCCAGCCCATCCAGCGCGAGGAACAGGTCCATCACCGAGGTGGAGACAAGGTAGATGTTCCGGATGGGCTGACGCAGCACCGTCACGCTCTCGGGCAGGCCTTCCACCGCAGCGGCATCCTCCGGGGTCACAAGGAACTGCTCCCCCGATTCGGTCAGGGTCAGCATGGTATAGCCGCCCTCATAGCAGTCGGCAGTAAACTGTGTGGCGTAATCCAGCGGACAGGCATGGTCAAAGACCAGTTCTTCTGTGCTGGCGGGAGCCGTTTCGGAGGCGGCGCAACCCGACAGGGCCAGTACTGTAACAGGCAGAACGCGCAGAAATTGTTGTCTCGTCAGTTTCATCAGTTCAACGCAAAGGTCAGCGTATATTCGATCTCATGGGGGGTGCTCATGGCTACGGTATCGGCAGTGACAGCCAGCGGGGTGCCCAGTGCAGAAACAGGGATCTCAAAGGTGGAGTTGCCCTCGGTGTTGGTGGGCAGATACTTCTCGCCGTCCACGATCATGTAATCATAATTGGGGCTGCTCCACAGGATGACAGCGGTCATTTTGCCGTCCGCCACGGTCAGGGTGGCAGGGCTTTCCACGGTGGCACGGCCAGAGCCGCCCTCCAGGGTCACATTGACGCTGTATTCACCGTCCGCAGGGGTCTCGGCGGCTTCCTCAGCCTTGGGCTGTGCATTGCGGATGCTCACAGTGTGGTCATACCACTTGCCCTTGGTCCCGAGGAGTGCCAGCTGGAAGTCCTGGTCCACAGCGGCCACGGGGATATCATAGCCGTAGACCTCCTCCGAGGTGCCATCAGAGTAAGTGACGGTGTCGGTGGTAGGCAGCAGCCAATCTGCCTTGTTGGCCTCGGCATCGGCGGCCATGCCAACGTACAGGTTGACGATCTTCTTGGAGGCCAGACTGACGTGGAAGGTCATCTGCCCGTTCTCCACGGTCAGGGTGCCCATGCCATTGGAGG
>OHDH01001023.1_pt1 | contig 11202 bp, 4 predicted proteins | sample 1566921 | NCBI WGS metagenome assembly OHDH01 (sample SAMEA3879585, study PRJEB24766) | human gut metagenome | biome: human-associated habitat; feature: feces | place: USA | collected 1985/1987
TCAATGCAGCCGAAGCCACTGCTACAGCATCGGCGCCCATTGCCAACGCCTTGGCAAAATCAGAAGACACCCGCAGACCGCCGGTGATCACCAGCGCAATATCCTCAGCGCCCACAGCATCCAGATACTTGCGGGCACGGTGCAAAGCATATACCGTCGGCACACTGGTAGCATCGCGCACCAGCTTCGGGCTGGCGCCGGTAGCGCCTCCACGCCCATCGATCGTAATAAAATCAGGCTCCGCAAACACACAGAATTCAAGATCACGTTCCAGCTTGCCTGCCGCGATCTTGATACCGATCGGCCTGCCGTCCGACTCCTCACGCAGCCTGCTGACCAGCGCCTTCAAGTCCTCCTTCGTCTCCATACCTGGGAACTTGGACGGACTGATAACATCTTCGCCCAAAGGCTTGTTTCTGATCGCCGCGATTTCCGGCGTCACTTTGCCGCCGGGAAGATGCCCACCCATACCGGGCTTGGTCCCCTGGCCGATCTTGATCTCGATCGCGTCGGCATTACGCAGATTTTCCTGCGTTACACTGTATAAATTCGGGATATATTCAAAAATATACTTATGCGCCGCTGCCATCTCCTCCGGCAGGATACCGCCCTCGCCGCTGCACATCGCCGCACCGGCCAAAGCGCTGCCCTTAGCCAAAGCCACCTTCGTTTCTTTCGACAAAGCGCCGAACGACATATGCGAAACAAAAACCGGGTTTGCCAAAATCAAAGGCTTCTTGGCATTTCTGCCGATCACCGTCGTCGTATCCACCGCATCATGATCGTTAAGCGGCGGCGGATTCAGCTGATTGCCCAAAAGCAGGATATCATCCCACCCCGGCATAGGCATCTGTGTACCCATTGCCCCAATGATCGACTTGCCGGTTACCGCCATCTCATGTATATCATCCATATAACGGCAGCCGGTATCCATTCTGGCATATGCCGGATCATAAGCCAAAGCTTCCGAAGCGGCGGCGCATTCCAGAGCAGTGGCAGGCGCCTGTGCAGATACGGTGTCCTCTTCCAGCAGCACCATTTTCATACCGCACACTGGGCATTTACCGTCTGCCAGCGGCTTGCCTTCCTTTTCTTCGTCATAAATATAACCGCAGACACTGCATTTATATTTTGCCATTTCTCCCTACCTCCATTTTCAATAACAATTATCTAATAATATATTCTGTATCCATTATAAGTTTTCTGAAATTTATCGTCAAGCTGTTTTCAGCTTTTATCTGCAAAAATAAAAGCCTGGCTGTAACCAGCCAGGCTTTTGTGGGGAATATTTTCAAACAGGGCAGAGGGTTTCTGATCCCTGTTGAAAAACGAAAGAAAAAAGGAGGAAAACGACGCTCACTTAAAATTCAAACCGTACGCCGGCATTGATCTGCCATTTCTTTTGGATGTCAGCACCAAAGCTGCGTTCAATATCGCCGTAGAAACTGCTGTTTTTACCCATTCGAATATTACCGCCCAGCCCCAGCTCAAACCAGGTATCGCCATAATCGCGGCTGTCGCTCAAGGTCTCGCCGTTAGCGGCCCGCATATAGATATCACGGTCGCCGCCAAACTCATGCAGCAGCGAAGTTTTAAAATAAACATTGCCCTGCTTATATTGCTTGCCTACCGCCATGCCCAAACGTCCAACAGCGCTGTTGATACCGCCGCTGCGCACCGTAATACCTCTGTCGGTCGTAAAATAGCTGCCGGCGATATGAGTCAGCGTCAGCTGCACCTGCGGTTCAATAAAGATATTTTTCGTCTGTGCCAGCCGTTTATTATATTCCACACTCAGCGCCGTCGCATTGGTATCATAATCACCGCTGTCAGCGCCAATGCCGTAAGTCTTGATATCGCCCTTGATCCGGCCGTGTTTCAAAATTATATCCACATTATCGCCGGACCTGGTATGTTTGGTTCCATACATCGCCAGCGCCGTCATTTTGTTTTCTCCGCTGCCGACACCGTAACCGATACTGCCTTTGGTATATTCAAAAGCTGCGCCGCCGCGCCAGTTTTGAGCATTTTCACTGTCAGGACTGCCCGCAAAAGGCAGATCATAACCGATCTGGTAGGTCTGATAATTTTCGCTGAAATTATCACCCTTCAACCGTCCGCCATACACCCGTGTCCAAACGCCCTGCTCGGCATTATCGTCACGCAGCTCGCCCAGGCGGCCGCGCAGACTGTCGTTGCCTGTTACCGCCAGCGCATAAATACCGTCGCTGACCCGCGACAGCGCCCGAACATCTTCCGTCACCCCGGCAGTTTTAAGACTTTCCAGATACCACTTAATGCCGCCGTCAGTTTCGTTAGAAATCTCAGCCTTATAATTGTAGATACCGCCGCCGTAAGCATCCTGTGCGGTAAATGTATAATTACCGCTGGCATCGTCTACTAACAGCAGATGCAGATCATCACCGGTATTATGTCCTGCATCTTTGATCTGGATATTATGATGAGCAGTGCCGGTTGGCGTACTGTTTGTGATATACACCTTATCACTTTTATCATTCATAATATCTGTACCCAAAACAAACGCAGCGCCGCTGCCAGTAAAGCTTTCCGTCCGCAGGTTCTGATAACCGGCTGCCTGCGCCATATCCAGCACGGCCCCATCGCCAAACTCCAGACTGGTCAGATTACTGTCGGCAGTCACATTCCACAACGAACCCTGACGCAGCTTCATATGCAGCTTGCCATCAGTCTCGGTTGTCGCCGCACCTTCATAATATGACTTGTCAGTACTCAGATCCAGCTCCAGTGTACCTTCATTGATAGCGGTAATATCGCCTGTCAGATAAACATCACCGCTGCCGCTGCTGTTGACTTTCAGGCTGCTGCCCGTTCCGGCAACATACAAGCTGTGGCTTCTGCCCTTATTATCCAAAACCAGGCCTTTGGCAAATTCGATGCTGCTGCCGCCATTGGCATAAGCGCCCTTAGTATTGCTGCCGGCAGCCGTGCCTGACGTATCGATCACCGTATCGCCTGCAAAACTCACTTCGCTGGTATTACGCGCCACAACGCCAAAGGTTTCACCGGCATCACGTGCTTTGCTGCCGCCTGCATTGTTGCCCACTTTGATATAAGCCGTACCGCCAAAGGTGATCTCACTGTGTTTGTCAGACGTATCGGCCGAATTACCGGCAACAACGCCGATCACTTCCGTACTGCTGTCACCGCGCACGTCCACAAATGCCGCGCCGTGCATGGCAACGCTGCTGTTTTTCATCGCTTCGATACCTTTGATCTCGCTGCCGCCGTTGCCGCGCACAGTAACCGTAGTCAAGCCTGCCGCCGCACTGCCGACGTCAGTAACAGCGCCGTTGTAGTTATAAATGCCCCAAACCTTGCCGTCGCCATTGCTGACCGCAGTGATATTGGCCGCACCCTTGATCTCTATCTTACCGGCACTCATCACCGCTCGTACTCACAACCTCCAACACAGCATTGCCGCCGACAGTAAATGTACTTACATCATTTACGACGCCAGTAGTATTGCCAGCGCCGGTAGCCGTTATCACAGCGTCGCCGCCGATAGCTGTCGTCATATTAGAATCGCCCTTAACGCCTGTCGCAGTTCTTTGCGCACTGCTGACTGTGATCTGCGCACTGCCTCCGACAGCAGTAGTACTGTTCCAAGAACCGGCCAAGCCCAGCGCGTTATTTTTATCAGCAGTCACTTCAACCACGGCATCGTTGGCAACAGCAACATTCGTGTTAATATTGCTGTAAATACCCAGGCTGTTTTGTCCGCTATCATATTTTTCGTTTTTACTGGTAACCGTAATAGCGGCACTACCGAGCTTAACCGTACTACTGTCCGTCACTATGCCCTCGGCTTTCCAGCCGCCATGCTCAGTATCAGTACGTACGTTAGCCTGATACAAACCGTCAACGGTCACCTTTCCGCTGCGCTTAGCCTCAATACCCACAGCTGCCATAGCGCTGCTGATATCCATCCCGGCTCCTCCGTGTACAGTTATCGAGCTGCTATTATCTACAACCATCCCCTTAGCCGCATCGCCGTAACCATAATTATCACCGGTGCCTTTGATTACAGCTATATAATTATTGTCACTGCCTGCTGTTCCGATCGTAACTGAACTTGTTCCAGTTTTACCGGAACCGACGAACGACTCGATACCAATAGCATTTTTACCTGTCACATAGGTCGCTGTACTGCCGCCTATTGCAACAGTAGCGCCGCTTTCACCCGTAATGCCGCGGGCATAATTGGCAAGCGCAGTAACCTTTCCGTCAGCGTCTTTGACGCCGCCAACATTGATATAAGCACTTTCACCGATAGTTACACTGCCGCCACTCTCATGGCTGTAAATACCCTTGATATTATTACTGCCTGCCTCAACGTTGATCTGCGCTGACTTGCCGACTGTGATACTGCAACCAGCATCGGCATTCAAGCCATGCGCTATAACGCTGCCTTCAGCATTTCTTACCGTTACCACAGCGTTCCCGCCGATCTCAGCATTGCTGTTATTCCAGCAATAAACACCCATAGCACTGCTGATATCAGCCGTAACGTCAATAAACGCATCTTCACCGATCACAGTTGCATTACCTGCACCGTTCCAGTTTTTGATACCGGACGACCACCACAGCTCTTTGTTATCACCGGTTGCACCGCCCAAACTGTTAACTGTGATCTTGGCTGATTTGTTGATATGCGTTCCGCCTTCAATGCCATAAGCCTCTCCCCCGGCACTGTTGATGTCAATAGCAGCACTGCCTTTAACCGTTACCGAAGTACCGATTCCTGCACCTATGCCTCTAGCAGTAGCATCACTTGCTCCATAAGTACTCCCCCCAAAAGTCTTATTATTCTGCGACTTTATAATAAAGTCACCATCAATCGTGACCGCACCTTTATCAGTCACATCCAAACCGATAGTATTTACGCCCGCAAGATTGAACACCGCGTTACCGGCAATATTGACCTTGCTGTTATCACCATTAGCCGTAATCGCCCGCACATAAAAACCAATTTGGGGATCGGTTGCCGCCACACCCATATTGATATACACATCACTGCCAAAAGTACCCGTACCACCTGCAGTAATATTCATGCCTTTGGCATTCCATTTTCCACCTTCGATATTGATAGTGGCCGCGCCATCTACCTGTACCCGGCCTCCGGTATCCGAATAAATCCCTGTTGCATCCCCGCCTGCCGACACATTGATCTCAGCCTTGCCGCCGATCTGCGTCAGCGAAGCATCGCCGCCGGCAGTACCACTGTTATCGTTGCTGTTGATACCTATAGCCTCACCAGATGCAGAAACAGCATTGATGACCGCATCGCCGCTGACATTGATACTGCCGCTGTCCCAGCTCCACAAGCCTGTTGCTTTGCCGCTTTCACTTTTGGCATTAGCCTCCAGCGTTCCTGCTAAAGCTACATCACTGCCGACCCAGCCCTGGATACCGATTCCCTGGCCGCTCGTACTCTCAGCAGTGATGACTGTAGCTCCTGTTACCGAAATCAAACTATTATTGCCATAAGTACCCAAACCAACAGCTTTAGCAGTATTGGCCTTTGCCGATACATCCATACCTTCCAATGCCTTTAATACCGAACCGCGCTCTATCTGCGCTCCAAAAGCACTGCTAATATTACCAGTATTAGTAGTTACAGCCTCTAAAGTTACATGCTTGGCAAAATTTATATTAGCCCGCAGATTGTTAGAAGAAACAGCTCTACTGCCTAATGAATCTATGCCATTATTCATGGCTGTGATCTTTGTTATTCCGTTAAAATTGATCGTTGTATCGCCGGTATAATCAGCATCTTCACTGCCACCGATATATAAACCATAACCGCCACCCTGCAAAACTGTTTTTTCAGCATCAAAATTAAGTAAATTATTCTCAACTTTAGCCGTAGGATTAAGGTCTTTCATCGCGGATACTTCAACAGCGGCTGCACCATAAGTGCCGTCAGTGTAAACTGCTTTAATAATGGTTTCCTTGCCTTTTATATTCAAACTGCCATCTTGAACATAAATGCCACAATCGATAGTGTTCGCCCCATCGTTCAGACTGGTGTCGATATGCACATTGCCGTTAGCATTATTGAATTCAAAGCTGCCGCCTTCTGTAACTTCTATTCCCATAACAGAGCTGATATTAAGTTCCTCAGCCTCGTCACTGAAACTGATCTTACTGCCGATGCCAGTTACAACCAAACCTTTACTGTTGGTATTCTCGTTGCCGGCGCTGATATTCGTAACCTTGTTCGCAAAAATTATACTGCCGCCTTCACTGGCCTTTACTAAAAAAGTCTGCGTTGATCCCTTGCTAAGATCTGTCAGATTAAGCTCACCGCCGGTAAACTTTAAAGCGGCATCCGTCGACCGGGCCAGAATATCACCGCCGCTAAGCTCCGGTGCTCCTGATGCTTTATTGCCCAATGCATCCAGCTTATCACCTACGTCGATCGCAACCTTTTCATACTCCACACAGATCGGATAGAAGGTATTGCCTGCACCGGCATCTTTGATCGTATTTTCACCCGCAAACGTATACGTTATCTCGCCGGTAGCAGGATCAACAACTTTAATGCTATCGTAACCGCTTTCCTGCCCGGTGATCGTGGTACTATACTCCGTGGCCCCCCCTACTCTACAAACATTCGCCAGCAGTAAACTTAACAGTACTGCCCTTTCTAAATGTTTTCTCCTCATCATTTTCCTTCATTCGCTCCTTAACATAATCTATACTTTTTTCCCAGTATCTGCAGCATTTTTACAATCACTGACCTATCATTTTCAGGGTAAGCAGGCTGAGATTTATCTTCAAAGAAAAAATCAGGCTGAACAAAAAAATCGTCCAGCTTACATTCAAAGATATTAGCCATTTTTATCAGCAGACGCAGATTAATCTTCACTCGCCCGCTTTCGATATTGCTTAAATGCGTCTGACTGATACCAATCCGTTTGGCCATTTCCATCTGTGTAATGTGTCTGGCTGCACGAAACATTTTGATAGTTATGCCAATTTCTGTAAAATTGATTTCTGCATACATAGCTTCCACCCCCTGTCAGCATATTTAAAATCCTCCAAAAATATTTACCAATCCAAGACTATTTTTAATATTCATTTAAAATTATTCATTACAGTTATACTTTTTATCATTATAGCACCAAAGTCCCCCCCCGCAAGACATTATTGTTCGAGTTTAAAAAAATTTTTGTTCGATGGTCTTGCAACTGGTAACTATTTCGCTTTTCTAATTGCCATATAATATGCGTCATATTCTATTAGACAATAAAAATGCCGCAGCCCTGTTCCTCAGCCATGTAGATTTTTCCAAAGTTCGCTTATCTTTTCTTTGTCGTTGCTGTAAAAAGCAATACTGTTACTGCAATAATCTGCCATTTTAACCTTCATTCCATATAAAAATAAGCTGGTAGCTCTTTTACTGAACTACCAGCCTAAAATACTTTTACTATTTCTTTATTAGATTTTCTGTTTTAAATACATTATACCCTTCATAATGATAACTTGCATCAATGCCTTTCATATAGACATCCCGATCATGAATTTTATCAGTTAACGCTTCCTTTAAAAGAACCTTGATTTCAACATCCTTTATTGGACTCCGTTCCATCGCCAACAGGTAATTTTCCTTATCAACTTTACTCCAATCAATGACATATTTTCTTTCTTTTTTCAAAATAGCATCAAGCCAGATCCTTATGCTTCGTCCATTCCCTTCCCTAAAGGGGTGATCAATATTCATTTCCACATACTTTTCAACTATTTCGTCAAAATTATTCTGCGGCATACAGTCAATATTTTTTAAGGCAGCCTCAAGATACATCAAAGGTACAAATCGAAACCCTCCCTTTGCTATATTCACAGTTCTTACTTTACCGGAAAATTCATATATGTCTTCAAAGAGAAATTTATGAATCCCACACAACCCAGCAAAAGTGCCAACTTCAAATTTATCCAACATTCCTGATTCAAATAATTCTGCTGCTTTTTGCTTGCTTATTTTCTCTTCTGCTCGTGCTAAGTCAACAGAATCAACAATATTTAATTTATTTTCTAAAGTCATACTTTCTACCTGCTTTCGTTAACAAACATTCTTAGTTCATATTATCATAAAATAAAACTTACTACAAAATTATGTTCACATTGACACTGACACCTTACTATTAAACCATAAATTTTCAGGAAGCTTGCGGCAGTAAAATAAAATTCCTGTTCTTAGTTGTTTCTATTCCTTGTTCCAATTTTGAATAATATTTTTGATCTATATAAAGAAAAAGAGCCTTCGAGATTTCTCTCGAAGGCTCCGAACCTTTGATAGTGGCGGAGTGGGTGGGATTCGAACCCACGCACGAGTCACCCCGTCTAACGATTTAGCAAACCGTCCTCTTCAGCCACTTGAGTACCACTCCGTTTGACTTACTTGGATAGTATACACTATCCTGATATTTTTTTCAAGAGTATCGCTGCAAATATTTATTCTGCCGCCTTTGACAGCAGGCAATGATAAATATGGCGGAGAGGGTGGGATTCGAACCCACGGAGGCTTGCACCTCGCTGGTTTTCAAGACCAGAGCCTTCAACCACTCGACCACCTCTCCGTGCTATTTTGTTATTATACGGCAAATACGCCTTCTCGTCAAGTTCAAACAGGCAGATGGCAATCAACTGCAGCCCTTTTGCCACTCATCAGTAAGCAAAGACCGCCGTCAAAAATGACGGCGGTCTTATTACAACTAAACTCAGGCTTTGCCTGCCAGACGTTTGTAGTTATTCAAACGTTCTTTAGCATCCTGTTCAGTTTTCTCGAACAGTGCTTCAGCTGTTTCAGGATACTGTTTGAGCAGGGAAGAATAACGAACCTCGCCCAAAAGAAACTCTCTGAAATCAGCAGTAGGCTCTTTGGAATCCAGGATGAAAGGATTCTCGCCTTTTTCTTTCAAAGCAGGGTTATAGCGGTAGGTTACCCAGTAACCGCAGTCTACAGCACGTTTAGCTTCCAGCTGGCTGCAGCCCATGCCTGCTTTCAGACCGTGGTTGATACACGGAGCGTAAGCAATGATCAGGGAAGGTCCGTCGTAAGCTTCTGCTTCGGCGATCGCCTTCAAGGTTTGATTTTTATCGGCACCCATGGAAATCTGAGCTACATAAACATAACCATAGCTCATAGCCATCATGCCCAGATCTTTTTTCTTAGTCTTTTTGCCGCTGGCAGCAAATTTGGCAATAGCCGCAGCAGGCGTAGCTTTAGAAGACTGGCCGCCGGTATTGGAATAAACCTCGGTATCGAAAACCATCACATTGACGTTTTCGCCGGAAGCCAGGACATGATCCAGACCGCCGTAACCAATGTCATAAGCCCAGCCATCGCCGCCAAAGATCCAATGGCTGCGTTTGACAAAGAACTGTTTTTCTTTATACAGCGCCGCACATTTATCGCATTGGCCCTGATATTTTTCTAATACAGCTGTCAAAGCTTCAGCACGTTCACGCGTACCTTCGCTGACTTCCATATTGTCGAGCCAATCCTGCATTGCCGATTTCAGGTCAGCGGGAATATCCCCTGCCAAAGCTGCTTTTACCATCTCGGCAACACGTTCGCGGGATTGTTTGACACCCAGGTACATACCCAAACCATATTCGGCATTATCCTCAAAGAGGGAATTTGCCCAGCTGGGGCCGTGGCCTTTGCTGTTGGTAGTATATGGCATGGAAGGCGCGCTGGCGCCCCAGATCGAGGAGCAGCCTGTCGCATTGGCGATCATCATGCGGTCGCCGACCAGCTGAGTTACCAGTTTGGCATACGGCGTTTCACCGCAGCCGGCACAGGCGCCGGAGAACTCAAGCAAAGGCTGTTCAAACTGTACGCCTTTAACAGTGTTCTTATTCATCGGATTAGGTTTAACTGTGACCTGATGTGTAGTGTAATCCCAATGGGCAGTTTTTGCCAGCTGGCTTTCCAGCGGTTTCATAACGAGGGCTTTTTCTTTAGCCGGGCATACCTGCGCACAGTTACCGCAGCCGGTACAATCCAGCGGAGAAATAGCCATATGGAATTTAAGCTCTTTCGCTCCGACAGCATCTTTATATTCCAGTCCCTGCGGTGCGTTGGCAGCTTCTGCTTCCGTCATCAGCACAGGGCGGATAACTGCGTGCGGGCAAACGAAGGAGCATTGGTTACACTGGATACATTTATCCATTTGCCATTCTGGCACATTGATCGCGATACCGCGTTTTTCATAAGCAGAGGTACCGCTGGGGAAAGTACCGTCGATGTTTTTATCGAAGGTGCTGACAGGCAGGTTATCGCCTTCCAGACGATTGACCGGAGTCAGGATATTATCGATAAATTCGTTGCCGGTAACCGCGATATTGGCATCGCCGGCAGCTTCAGCCCAGGCAGCCGGTACATCGATCTTCACGATGGCATCGACGCCGCGGTCGATCGCCGCATAGTTCATATCGAGCACAGCCTGTCCTTTCAGACCGTAGGAATGATCGACAGCTTCTTTCAAATACTTGACAGCGTCAGCCAGAGGAATGATGTCTGCCAGTTTGAAGAAAGCAGACTGCATGATCATGTTGATACGCCCGCCCAGACCGATTTCCTGAGCGATCTTGACTGCGTCGATAGTATAGAAATTAATATCATTTTCTGCTTTTTCATTACAGCGCAAACATTTCCTGACAGATGTTCTTTCCACTCTCTGTCTTAAAAATATTATGATATGCCTGCAAAGCTGCTTCTTTCGCCAGTCTATCCTCCAGAATATTTACCAGAAAATCAGCCTCCACAAGAATCTGATAATCGATACCATCGATTGCATCATAAGTATGATGATGTGCGATCAGGTATTTCACACGCTCGATCACGTTTTCCTCAAACTGCAGCTCTTTTAACAATTTTTCTGCAATCGCAGGTCCTTCCTTTTCCTGAAGCTTTCCGTTTGAACTTCCGTATTTTTCCTCACACAGATGGATGCCAATATCATGCGTCAACGCAGCCGCTTCCAGAATAAATAAAGTGTCTGCATCTACGTGCTCCATCTCCGCGATCAGTTTCGCATAGCTGTGTACCTTACAAAAATGCTGGATCCGCTTTGGATCACCACTGTATAAACGAATCATTTCATAATGTAATCTGTTGATCATATTGTTTTCTTTCTTTGCTTCTTCCAA